>ENA-ORBV01010467-ORBV01010467.1-microbial-mat-metagenome-genome-assembly--contig:-NODE-10467-length-14841-cov-5.665199_pt1 | contig 14841 bp, 19 predicted proteins | sample MGYA00237777_ERZ505514 | MGnify/ENA primary metagenome ERZ505514 (study PRJEB26160, sample SAMN06269048) | microbial mat metagenome | isolation source: Oligotrophic lake microbial mat | place... | reverse complement strand
GGTTATCAAGAGGAGTCTTTCCGACACTCCCCTACTCCCCCTATTCGGCTTGAGTATTTTACAGGCACAAATGTTTAACACTTTTAACAGATTTCAATGGCGACCCAGTAGGGGAGTGGTTGCAGGTTTCCCGGTGGGGGGAACTGTAGGTTTCCGTGAAAAAGATGAGGCTTGGAATTGAGTTTTAAAATCTCAGTGTCGGACTTTTGGACAAAAACTACTAAGGCTGGTTTGTGCCTGTGGGTTCTTCTTCTGACTTTCCATATTCCCTAACCTGAGGATCTTCGTTTAAATTAAGATAGGTTTTTTCTTCCTCACCTTGACTCTGTAGGCTTTAATCTTGCCTTCTTTGAGCCTGAGATATACCGCGTCACGCCCAATACCCCAATGTTTGGCATACCGGGGGATATTCACTAAAATAACTACTTCGGGATACTCCACACCTAAGGATAACCTGCGGTTTTAATCACTTCAAGATTCCAGGCGGTTAAGGAGTCATTGACGGCTTTAAATGGCGAATTAGGGGGTGTTTTAGGCGTCTTAACTGAGGCTCTGGTTAGTTCCAGAATGGAACATACCGCAGGTTAGTTCCAGAATGGAACATACCACAGGTTAGTTCCAGAATGGAACATACCGCAGGTTAGTTCCGGTAGACTTAAGAAGACTGCTCCTTGATACTCAAATCGTTCTGCGAATTTATTTTAAACAAATCCCTTTTCAATTCCCTTTGGGTTTTTTGGCTAACCCAGATAACCCAGTGGGTTTTTTGGGTTCTTTGGATAACCCAGTGGGTTCAAGAGGTTATTAACTGTCTTTTTCTCCCTGATTTTTGGCTTTGTCGTTAAGATATCCAACAGGGGCAGGCCCTCAACGCCCAAAACTAGGTCTGAATCGCCCGCACAATAGGTTTTTGATGGTGAGATCACCTCCTCTATCATTCCGGTCTGCAATAGCCATTGTAGCGTCGCGGTGTCAATGGCGTTCCGGCTCAGGCGGTTAAACTGCCATGAAATGATCCCCTTGATGTCTGATCGCTCATTGATGAAATTTATCATCTCGTTAAAGACAGGTCGACCCGGTGCTTTGGCACTGCATTCCTCTGTGAAGGTTTTCAGGAGCTGAATGTTTCTTTGATCGGTTATTTTCGCAACCTCGGCCGTTTGATCAGCAATGGACTGACACTGGCGATCTTCACCTTCAGTGCTTTTTCGGCAGTAAGCGACATAATAGTTTTTCATATTTTCTTGCTTAACATTTTGGGTCGGGAAAACATTAAGTTTCATAGTGGATTTTTTTGGATGGTTTTACAATTGGGTCTTTTGATATCGGACTGATACTTCGTGCCTGTTGTAAGTTTTTAAAAAGATTGAGGAAGTTGGCGGCCTCATCGGCAACCTGTTCATTTGTAAGCTCGATTCCAAGCTCCGACTGGACGAGTTCTTTAAATTCATGCAATCCAATTTTACTAATCATATTTTCTCCTAATCCGCCCCTGAGTTGGACGAACGCTAAGCCATTTTGCAATTAAACTTAGTTTCCTCAGGGCCGGGTTGGGAGAGGGGTTCTATTCCAAACCCCCCTGCCTCCTATATCGCTGCTCGGGCTCGTTCGCCGAGCTGTTTTAACTCTTCCTTTTCAGACTCCTGCAAGCCGTTAAGTCTAGCTTTTTGCTCCAGCTCAGCCATTCGGGCTGCGTCTTCCGGGCTTAAATTTTGTGTTCTAGCCTGTCCAATCAACATAATTTATCACCTCCTCTCATTTTCCCCGATTAATGGATCGGGGTTCTATTCGACTCTTCCCTCAATAGATTATCCTCTAAGCGGTTTTGAGCCTGTTGCTTTTCCTTCGCCTCCTTAGCCAAGAATGCAGCTGACCTCGCGGTTGAAACATCTTCGTTGTGGCTCCTTAAAAAGGCAGCGTTCACTTCCTCAGATCTTTTTTTTAAGCGAGCTCTGCGCTCATTAAACGCCGTTTTCTCTAGATCAACCTCGGCAGCTTTTTGAGCTTTGGCCCGGTCGTAGAATGGTTTGTCTGCATCCTGGGGGGATCTCACTGTCAGCTCTTTGTAATCTGTTAAATCTGTTACATCGTCCATAATATATTCACCTCCTTCCCTTTTTAGGTCTGTTTTAAATAAACCTTTTCGCACTCATAAAGAATGCGCACAGCTCCTGGGCCTCTTCTCCTGATTGCTCCCCTAGGGCAATCGACTCAAGGACTCTTTTGGCGTGCGTGATCTCTTCAAGCGTGCCTTGCGTTGCATTCCCGGTCTGCCCATGCTGGTGATGGGATCCTGCAACATCTTTTTTTAATTGTTCCAGCGTATAGCGAACTTTTTTATTTTCCATATTTTCACCTCCTTCCCGCGTTATTAAATACTCCATTTGTTTTTCATCTTTTTATTGTTCAAGAGTATTCTTCGGGCTGTTTCGGGATTTTGGACGGTAACTGTTTGGTACAATTGCCAGGCGATAGCCAGGGCTATGACTAGGTCGTCATGAGATCCGGAATCAGCCTGAGGTTTTCCGGTCCGAACGTGTCGAATAAAAGTAAACAACTCGTCAATTATTTGTTTAGAGGGGATTTTTAGAACCTGCTGCCGAATTGCCAATGCCAAGTCGTCTAGCATTTTGGGTCGGGTTGCCTGGTTGGTGGACCAGCCGTATTTTAAGGACTCCTCATCGGTGGTTGAGACAAAGGAGGATGGCATTCTGTAGATCTGAGGATAATTCAAGTCTTTGAGTCGCGCGATGGTGGCTGAACCCACGTTGTTTTCAGGGCCGACGGTTGGGAAGATTTGCGTTTTGTTTTTAATCCACAACCCCACAGCGTTGAGGGTGACGCCAAGTTGGGTTGATTCTTCTTTACTTTGACCAACCATCACCACGTCGGCGTACTTTTTTGAGATGGCAACAAAGGTTGAGTAGTCCCCGCCTTCGGCAGGATCTGAGCCTATAACTATTTGCTCATGTAGCTCTGGTTGTCTATACAGGTAAATCATGGTAGTCCTTGAATGAATTGACCGGATCTTTAATTTGAGTGAGGTAGTAAGCTAAGCTTGCCTTGTCAAAGAACGGGTTCCCAGAGCTTAAAAAGGCCTCTAAATCGGACGCTGGGTACTCTTGTGGGAACATATCACCTAATTCCAATTGCTTCTCTGCTAGGAACTCAGGTGAGTAAAAACGGTTGTCATGAAAATGAGCAGTGAAGCTGTTACTTCCAGATTTTGCTCTATCCCAGAAAGTTTTAAAGAAATTCATTCCATTGGCTGTTGACTCAACGATCACTCGGCCATTAGGAACTACGGCTTGCATGACTGAGGCGAGTAACGCTTCAGGGTCGGGATAAAACCCAAACTCTGAGAGATGCAAATTGTTTAATGTTTCGCCCCGACCGAAGGTTTTTGAGCCCGCTGGGCCGATAAAGAAAGTGCTGTTCGTATCCTGGTTAACTAATTCGCTTCGGCTGTTGTATTTAAGATTAATTCCCAGTCCTTTTTTCTCCATGGACCTCAGATAGAACTTAACTTTGTCTAATAGCTTTTGGGCTGAGCTGGCGTCGTGAGAGATGCAGACAGATCGGCTATTTGGCACAGTCAAGAAATCGGTTGTGAAGATCGCCAGAATTAGCGAAGTGAACCCAATTTGTCGAGCTTTGAGAATTACATTTTTATTGGTCATTTTTTCAAGAAAGCTTTTTTGCTCACTGTTTGGATGGAACGGGATTTCTTGCCCATTTTTATCCACAATGTCCATTTTTGGTAGAAAGTCGAGGTAGTTCATTTTTGGAAAAACTCCTCAATTGTTAGTTTTCGGGTCACTCCATCAGCTGGGGGAGTAGGTTTTAAATCTAAGATTTGTTTTAAGTCTTCCTTCACGGCTAGTTGCGTCTGATAATCAGGGACGATTTGGTCTGGTTCTGTGAGCGATGTTTTGATCTTTGTAGCCGTCACCCACTCGTGCATCTTCGTGGCGAAGAAATCTGGGGTAATTCCAAGGTTTGTTAATTTTTTTCGGTAGATGTCGAGTGCTGATTGGGTGCCTTTTAGTTCTAAGAAATTTGTTTTTGGTGCGATAGAACTATTTCGGGCATACCCAGCCATTCGCATTGCTGTGCCTAAAGGCATTTTAGGGTTAGCTAATTTGAGCTCTACCGTTTTTAATTGTTTTAAGGTTGGTCGTACTCGATTCATATTTATTTCTTCAGTCCTCTCAAGATCTCCTGAATTGCAGGTGATTTTTTGCTGTTGAAATTGAAAATAAAAATATCGCGCAAGGCAAAGTTCTCCTCAATTTCTTTCCTCAATCTTTTAAGCTTTTTTGATTTACTAATCATTTTTTTTTCTTTCCTCGCAATCTGCGGTTTTCTACCGCAAGCACTTGCATTTTGACCGACAGGCAGTAGGCGCACAGAGTCCCATCCGTTGTTGAGATCGTTAATTCTTTCCTGTTGCACGAATCGCACCTCATTTTATTTTTCCCCTCTTACCGCCAGCTCGGGATTTTGTGAGGTATTCTTTGTTGATTCGTTCGTTCTCTGCCAAAAGGAAGCTGTTTTGATCCTCAGAGATTTTAAGGGCTTTCGCTTGACTTTCGATTTTTTGTTCCAGGACTGGCACGGACAAAACGAGTTTTTCCATGCAGGCGTAGCAAATAAAGACGCCCGTCGTCAAAGTAACCACTTCGCGCTTTTCGAAATAACAGAAATTGCAGATATGCGTGGTCATGCCGCGCCTCCAAAGATGATTCTTGCCATGCGGGTCTGGGCCTTTTCCGATAACTCGTGAGTTGGAGTTTCGTACAATTTTTCCGTGTAGTCGAGGAGTGCTTGGATAGCCATTTCCGATACGCCGTTGAGGCGCAGTTGATCTTCGACCGCTCCAAGCTTTTCGAGCACAATTCCAAACTGTTCGACGGACAGATCTTGGTTGTCTTGGTAGACCAGGACCCAAAGGCTCATAGTAAGGTAACTCTCCAGCAAAGGTTTTAAAATGTTTGTCTGTTTTTCCATCATAATTTTAAGTCCTCCAACCCAGGGATTTGGTTGATGTCAAGTTCTGTGTTTCCACGTGGCTGGGTGTAGGGTTGGTGTAGGGTTTTTGTGCCTGGGTGTAGGGTTAGACCACTTTTACCTAAAACTATTTTGAAATGTTCTTCATGGAGAGGTTTACTAAAAAAAGGCCTTAACCCTACACTCGTGCCTGGCAACCCTACACCAATTTGGTCATTTTGGGTGTTTTTGGTCATTTTGGGTAAAAAAGACTGCTCAAAAATCACCGTTTTTTGGTCATTTTCAGTGCTTTTGGGGGCCTGGTCATATTCAACTCCCGAACCAAAAATCAATTTACAAACAAATAATTTTTCTTTCTCCGTCATATCCTCCATTTTTGAAGCACGCAGTCTACGGATGTGGTCATTTAGGGTGTGAATCTGTTTTTTTGAGAGCCCTAGCCCCATCAAGTCATCCTCAAGTTTTCCAATTTTTGTCGAAACCTTATAGAAGTAATCCGTTGAAAATTCTTTAGAATCCAAATTTAAGGCAAACCATAAGCCTAGGCTCAGATATTGTTCAATTGTTTCTTTTTTTGTCATCTCAGAGCAGCCTCGCTTTCTTTAGGTATTTTGTGTCGACGTCGTCACGCAAGGCCTTTTTTGCTCTAACCTCTGGTTCGGGTAAATCAGCAAAGGTCTCCCGGAAGATTCCCGATGCACCATCAAAATCCACTTCTATATCTTTTCCAGAAGGCGCGTGTCTGAATGAATCTAAAATAACGAGAGAGATCCTTTTGTATTCTTCTGAATCGTATTTTTGGTACGGACGCCAAATCAAAATAGCGCCTGATACCTGGGATAGTGCTCTCCCCCCACCGTAGAGATCAGCCATTGAGGGTCGTTTTGTGATGGTGATGCTTTCCCTGAGAATTTTTCGAGGATCTTCTTGGATCATTTTTTTAATTCCTGAAGAAGTCTCGTTCATTACGTTGGACGGTTTGGTGTGGATGACAAAAAAAACAACGATTTTTAGTCTTTTTGCAAAAGCCACAACTTGCGAGATACAACTTGCGAGCACTTCCCAGGCAGATTTGGAATCGCCGGCTACCGTTTGGTAGGTGGTAAGGTTATCCAGCATAATTACTTTGCAACCGGAGCGTGCAAACTTTTCCATGATTTCCTTGGCCTTGCTGAAGTCCAGAACACCGTCTTCAATCCCCGCATACTCGAATTTGCCATCGAACTGGTCAAGCCACAGCTTGCGATGAATTCTTGTGTCTTCAATTTCGGCTTTGGGCTTACCTGTGAAGACTGCCGCCGCGCTGGTTACCCACTCAGCGTCCGTTAATTCAGTGTTGAGATAACCAGTTTTTGTCCCATTCTTGATGAGGTGGTTAAAAATGTTCAAAAGAAAGGAACTTTTCCCAGATTTTTCCAAGCCTCCCAGCACGTAAGAATTCCCTGCTCGGAATCCACGCACTATTTTGTCGAGTAATTTGAATCCGGAGGTGACTTTAGATTCAGCATTGTCTTCGTCGAGGTTGATTCGGTCTTTTAACGAAACGAGTGGGGAATCGCTGTATTGCTCCAGAGCTGCAGCTCGTTTTGCTGACTCCTCTTTTGCTTTAGTCTGCTCTAACCTAAGGATTCTTTCCTGAACTGGTAAGAGTTCGTCTGCTGCTTCGAATCGCTTTTGTCTTTCAACATCCTGAGCATCATCAAAAGCCTGACTAAATTTTTCAAAACCTTTAAGCTCCATAAAGTTCTTTACTCCTTTCGGTGGCAATTTGGATTAATTCGGCGCGCGTCAGCTTTTTGTATTTCTTAACCCCACTGCCTTCTAAAGAGTGAGGGTTCTTTGGGTTAACAGATAACCCACTGGGTTTTTTGGGTTCTTTAGGGTTATCCTGTTTATTTTTTCTTCTTTCTTTTGTATTAGTTTCTTTTGTGTGTAAACCCAATTTAACTAGTTGGGAGATGTCTGATTTAACTAGTTGCCCCAAATTAACCAGTTTATCTTTGAAGTCTAAAGTATCGATTGCCCACGAATTAGGGACCCTTTTTTGTCCTTTTTGCTTGACTAGTAAACCCGATTTAACTAGTCGGTGTAAAGCATCGATAAGTGTAGGTCGACTTAAAACTAATTTATGTTGAAACTGTGAAAGGCTTATTTTGTCGGACTCTTTTTGCCATCCGTAAGTCTTGCGAGCTATGTAAAGTAAGATCTTGGATTCTGAATTATTTACTGCCTTACTCATGAGAATTTCCAAAAAGTCGTTTGGTATTTTAGTAAAATCTGGTGTCATATCGAAACCCCCTTCAAGTTCTGTTGTAGGAGATTTTTTAGGTCTTGAAAAGCCGTTGCTTCGTCCGTTGATTCGTCCGTCGGTGTATGGTCCTCTGATGCCTCAAATACGCACGAATTAATGATTTTAGCGATCGTCCCTGTGCTCGTTGATCTGAACGTTGCTAATTTGTACTTTTCAAGGTACTTCTTGTCAGTAAGGTAAGACTGCTCCGTTGCACCGTATTTTTCAAAGTCTCCGATAAATGCTTCTCCTGTTTCAATTCCGTCATTTATTGAAAGCCCGGTTTTCCTTGCGCGGTAGGCAATTAGAGCCAACAGGCCGAAGGCGGAGGGTCGGGCAGCGATTAACGCTTCAAACTCGGGGCTGTTCTCTAGAAATTTAACAAAATGCTTCATATTACAGCGCTCCTTTTTGGGGGTTTCTGTAAGAGCTGGTTAAGTTCTGCGACATCGAGTCGGATTTGGCGAATTAGAGGCACGAGGTTTTGCAAAGTTGGGACTGCGCGATGTTTAGTTTTCACTGTTTGTTTTCCTCCTTAACCGGGACTCTTATGTAGCCAGTCTGATTGCACGATTTGCATGGAATCTGCTGATAACCTATTGTTGTGTAGCCGTTACAATTGGGACATTTAAAAGGAATGAATTGGGGGGTTACCTTGGTGATTTCGATTTCTGGTTTCGTAGTTGTCATTTGATTTTAATGGCTCTTTAGCCTTGTATGAAGACTGTAATTCACAAGGGGGCGAGGTTTGCAAGGCATTGGGATTCTTATAGGATTAAATTTTGTAGGCAAGATTCTTATGGGCTAAAACTGTATGGGAATAATTTCCCGCCTACCTTGTGTTTTTAAAAGTCTGTTCATTGATAGTTGCCTGTTTTTCACCACAATTAGGCGGTAATCTGGGATCAAATCCTGTGTCTTTTGAAGAATCTGTCGGACTCGTTCGCCAGTAATGCCCCCAGACATCTCCCCGACTTCGCTTAAAGTATATAGGCCAGTTTTGTACAACAGAGCCATCTTCACCCCGCGAAGCCTGGCAGTCTCTGAAAGGCTCCACAGAAAAGCACAGCGCCTTCTACAGTTTTTGCGGCTCGCCCATGATGCTGGGGGCTCGTAATCTTTTTGGCTGAGTGGCTTAGCGCAGTGGTCGCATTTCCTAGCTATCATTTTTTCCTTTTAAACGCCTCCAACTCGGTTTTGGGAAGTTTGAATTTTCTGAGTTTTAACTTTTTAGATGTAATGGTCGGCGCCTTTTTGAGAACTGGCGCCCTCACTGTTTTTTGTTTTTTGTTTTTGGCTTTATCCGCAGCCTTAATCGCCTTCAAGGCAGCGATTTGAGTATCCGCAGCCTCGCTGCTGAGCAAGCCCTCAGAGAACTGGTCGACTATGGCGTTTATTTTTGAGGTAATTTTGCTATGGTAATCCGATTGAAGTTCTTTGTCGAGCGACGCGTCCCCGGTGTAGTTTGGAGCTTCCAAGTTTTGATCCGACTTCAGGGCCTTCAAGGCTGAGATTCGAGAGGCTGCCGACTCACGGCTGATTTGACCTTGGGAAAATAGATCACCGATGTCGGTAATTTTTGACGAAATGGAGCTGTCGTAAGTCGACTTTAGCTCTTTGTCCAACGCCGGGCTCCCGCTGTAGTTTGGAGCTTTGATCTTTCGATCCGTCTGAATGGTTTTAATATCCCCACCTTCCATATAGTAATATTTGCCGTTTATGGTTTCAGGTTTCCCGGAAGTTTTGACCCGCATTTTCGCCAGTATTTCGCCAGTTTCAGTCTGCATGTCGGAGCCTGAACCTCCAACTCCGTCCCCAGTGACAATTGATGCATTTGGGAAGCCTGAGGCGTGCGTGGACTCAACATTTTCTCCGGCCTTCTTAACTTTAAACTTACTGGAAGTGCTCATTATTTCCTGAATCTGCTTTTCGCCTTCTTCGGGCTCAAGTTCGCCCAAAGACACCTGCTCAGTAATTTCTCGGATTTTGTACTCTTTGGACCGGGCATCCTTTAAGGCTAGCAGTGGGTCAAGCATTTTAGTGCCTCCCTGTCTTAAAAGCTCCGTCTGCTTTTCAGAGAAGGAGACTCCGCGGGTCGTTTCATTCAAATTATAAAGAGCCTCCCCCGTCAGGCCTTCCGACTTGCCTATTCCTTGGATAGTCTTTTGAGACTGAGAATACGCTCCCGCTGTGTATCGGACGGGGACCTCTAGTGCCTGGGCAATCGCCTCCTCGCCTGAAGATTTTCCGGTCATGTAATCAATCAAAGCCCTCATCTGGACAGGGCTTCCAAAACCTTGGGCGACCTGATTGAAGACGCCCCCGGCTTGCTGTGAGGCAGGTATTTGGTTGCCAAATTTGTCATTTCCGTAAATTGGTCGGTGCAAGTAATCCTGATTTGTGAGTAGGTGGCTTGCCATCGAGAGAGGCATACTGAACCTATTTACCAGTGGATCTGCAATCGCCTGCCCGAATTTTCCTTCCATCATTTTGGTCACAATCTCATAGGGGATTCTGACAAAGTCTTGCGAAGTTCCCCACGGTGTAAAATATCGTTTCTTGCCATCAGAATCATAAGTCCCGGTGTCAATTCGCACCTTATTAACTGCCCCTTCGTTTTCAAACATCCAGTGACCGGACAGAGCTTTATTGAGCAAATTCTCCATGGCGTAAAATGCCACTAAGTTCCTCGCAATCGTTCGGTAAGTTTTGTATTCAGGGGTGAAGGGGTGTCTAAAACCTGAATATAATCCTTTGCCAATTCTCAAAGTGGTTTCGCCCCAGTCAGGGGCCAGTATGATGCTTCTTAAAAAGTTCTGAGTGTCTTTTGACCTGCCCAATTGATCCAGATTTATGCCACCAAAAACTGTGTTGGCGAGTTCTGAGGCTTTTTTCGCTGCGCCTGATTCCGGCATTGTTTTAGATAAATACGCAAACTGGGATTTTGTAAACTCAATTTTAATAGCAGGCAAGACTTTTTTAAACAGCGGGTCACCGAACCATTGTTCCCATTTGGCTTCAAGCTTGCCAAACCTAGAGGTGGGGACGTCTTTGCGAAAAGTTGTCCAGTCCTCGCTTGAGATAGTGAGTCCGTGCTTTGTGAAGAAATTTGCTTCGTTTAGGTTTTTCTGTACATAAGCGTTGGCGCTATTTGGGTGAACCATCCACAACGCATCCCGTAAAAAGGTTTTAATTGGGTTGTTGCTCGACAATAAATCCCGTCTAAAAATGTTAACCACACCGTGGTAATTAAGCGCAGTCCCTGGGATTCCTCCGGCTAGTCCTAAATTCTTAACTCGGGTTGCCAGAGAAGCAAAAAGCTGTAGCGGTCCGCCTGGATCCGAAAGGTAATTGTTGATAAGTTTGGCAAGTTCTGGCTCGGCTTTGAAATTGCTCCGATAAGTTGCGTCGCCAACCCTGACTGCTTCCTTCGGAAACTTATCTGGGTTCAGGGTGACGAAGTTTCGAGGCGCGACGTCATCTGAGACAATGAAACCTTTCTTCTTCAGGAAGTTGAAGAAATCTCGATCAGCTAAAGTTTTGGTGGCCGTTTGGTCGTACCATCCGGCAAGTTCTCCTACGGTTTGGAACTTCGGCTTAAGACCTGCCGAAATACCTGCTTCGTAGTCTGCAAAAATTGAATCTAGGGCAAAGCTTGGTTTTTGAGTTAAACTTTTTCCGAATACCTCATCAATCTCTTTAGGTGTGTTCGCCCAGAGCTGTGGTAGGTAGTCCTGCTTGTAATTTAGGTTGAGTCCGGATTTAATAAGCTCAGAGTGTTTTTGATCAAAGAAATTCTTTAACTCCTCAAATCGCCCGGTTTTATTTCCGGCTTGAAATTCAAAAATACCCTCCAGACCTTTAGAGTCTAAATCTGAGAATGCTCGTTTGGAAATTAAGCCCTGGATGGGGGAAGCCCTTCGGGCATTTACCCAGCCTTCAAACGCCTCTTTTGCGCCATCCAGTGAGCTGTGAATGGCAGGTTCAGGGGCTTTAGGCATCGCAGATTTTATCTTCGCTTTCCCGGGGGGGAATGCAGGTTTCCCCGCCCATGGCATAAGTTTGCGGTCTGCCCACTGGAACGGTTCGACACCGTCAGCAATTAAGTTCCGCGCCTCCCCACTGCCAATGTAATTAATCTGGCCTTTTGTATATCCTCTTTTAAGTAGCTCGTTTGGATAATTAAGGAGATGGGTCATTTTTTCTAGGGCTTCTGCTTTCGTCGCAATCTTCGGGACCTCACGAGCTTCGTCAATCCCCCTGTAACCATATTTTTTTAAACCCTCAGCAATATCTTCAATTAAATTTTTCGGTTCCTCACCGATTGAAATCGCGCCGTTAATCTTTGCGAACGCCTGGTGTCCGGTTAAGTCTTTAGGCAGGATTTCCCGCACCTCAGGGTGAATGTCTAACGCATTTTGTGCTTTTTGAAAAGCTTGGTTGAAAACATCGTACTCTTGTGCTCCTAGCTTTTTAGAAAATGAAAATATCCCGCCAGCGCCTTCCTCTGCGAGTGGTTGGAGTTTCTGCAAACCCGATGGGCCTAGCTTAATCTTTCCCGTTTGACCTAAGGAAGCTTGTGCAGCCTCTAGAGCACTGGGTATTCTCGAGCCCGTTTTAACCAGAGCACTTGGTATTCTCGAGCCCGTTTTAACCAAACCACCCATAGGAACTAGATTAGAAACATCTCCTATAGCTCCGACCTTATTCAAAAGACCCATCTGAGAGACTTCGGCGCGTCGCTTTGGATTTACCAGGTATTCTGCCCCACGCAGGAAACTTGCGGGTTGATCCAAGATTGTAGGCAGTGCGAGTTTAAAGGTGTCTTTGGCTAACTGTCCACTGAACCCCGGGATACTGGTTTGGAACACCGGAGCGGGGATTTTATCTAAAAACGTTTCTATCTTATTCAGAGCCGGGCCCTGCATCTGTTCAGCAAACTGCCTGCCCATTCGGAGGCCTTCGTGGACCTTGGGGGAAGAAAAAACCTGGGAAGCTGCATAACCTGCTGGATTACTTAAAACCTGAGCGCCGTTTTTAAAAGCTTTTGAAGCTACTTCGAAGATTTTGTTTTTAGCACTTTGTATAATTCGCGGATCCATAACATAACATTAGGCAAAAGGATTTGAATATTCATCGTCTCGGCGCCTATTTGTAATTTGACCTGTTAACGCCAGAGGGGTAGATTTCTTATTCGCAACAAACGAACTAAACGGATCGGCGTTGAACTGGGTGGCGTTTGTTAAGTTATTAACCGAATTTGTCGAACCCAGCACCTTGGAAGCGTAGTTATCCAGTTGTCCCGATGCCTGTGCTTGGTAGAGCTGGAGTTGCTTGGTGAAAAGGTCGTTCTGTTGCGAGATTTGCATCACTTGGTTTCGTAGGGTCTGAAGTGCGGTTATTTTCGCCTCCGCCCTGGCCTGACCAATCATGGCCCGGTTTGACTGAATGGAGAGAAGTTTTTGGTTGAATTCACTGGTGGCAGTGGCGATTCCTTGTTCTTTATTTTTGATTAATGAAAAAAGTTCGGTGTCGAAATTCTGCCTCGTCTGTTGACGTTGAGTTTCTATTTCGTGTTGGATGTCGGTGGCTTGTCGTCCTGTTTTTCCAAATTGAGAAGCCTGTTCTCTTGCCAGAATTTCCGACATCGCATTACCTGCTGAGGATGAACCACCAAACCGTTGGTTGGCTCCCATGGCTCGTTCACTGAACATACGACGGGCTGACTCAAGGGCATTTTCTTTTTTCTTTTGGTTCTCTAAGCCGCGTTGGTCGTAGACCGTGTTGGCGCCAGCCAGCTGGTCATTTAATTTTCTCTCGTTCAGCTGGTGTTGCCCTTCAATTTGGCTAGTCACCGACGGGAAGTCATTTCTTAGATTCTGTTCCGCACTGTTCAGGTAACTTTCTGAAGCAGAATACGCTTCGTCAATTAAACGGTTTTCGTCTGAGGTGTCAGAGTACCCGCCGTTGCCTGCTGAATCCCCCCCACTGGAGGTACTCGTGTTAACAGGGTTCCCGCCACCACCACTTGAGGCCCGCTGTTGGGGCTGTGCTTGCTGCCGTTGCGCTGCCTTTTGATACGTGTTGGCGACAGGGGAGAAGTTATTTGTATTCTGGGAATAGTTTTGAGGTTGAGGATACGAGACACCCTGAACCTGTCCTGTGTTAACGCTAGCCTGAGGGGCTGCAGGCTTTCCGTAGCCATAAGCTATTCTTTCAGAAAAACCCATTTCGGGTAATCTAAGTGCCTGTCCAAGGGCGCCGATTCCTGCGTTGATTAAGTGTTGTTTGAAAGCCATGAGGGGATTGTAGTTCTGGTCCTGGAGAGGTTATCAAGGGGTTATCAAGAGGAGTCTTTCCCCTACTCCCCTACTCTCCTACTCCCCTAACACATCATTCCTCGGTGATTTTTTGCGCTACGCCAAAGGATACTTTATGACCAATTTCCCCCTTACATCCGACCAAAAATTGTGGGGACGCATCATGGTCGGGCTGATGGCGATCTGGATAATCGTCGTCAGTTTTGGCGCGCAGTTGACCGTCTGGGCTGGTCCCATTTTGGGGTTAGAAGGGCAAAACTCAATCGTTGGCGTTGGGGCGTCGTGTTCGTACACACAATGCGCCGCCGTGATGATCATCGCTCGATTCCGTACAACACCGCTACAGCCGCTTGGTTTTTCACCAGGCCGTTGAGCGATGACGCCAGGCTCGAGCCACACTGGCGACGGTAGATAAAGTGGGTAGTCCTCAAGGGCCAGCCGGATCTCCCGTTGCTGCCCGTGATTCTCGATGACTAGTGGTAGGGTCTTCGAGCGATCTCGAGGTCGTCGCGTCTGGAACGCCAACACGGCGCGAATCGCTGGGAACAATCCCTTGAGGGCGTCTCGCTCAAAACGATGAGTGACGTCAGCACAAGCCTGGCAACTGGCGCGTAGCAGCGTCCAAGGGCCATTCAGGCCATACGGAACAGCGTGCTCCCGGCTGAGGTCGACTTCTGAGGCCCCGCAATAGATGCACTCGTCGACTTGTCGGGGCTGAGAGGAAATCGGGAGAAGCGCCACGGTTGATTTCTGGCCAGATCAGCGCGCTGGAAACTGAATCTGAAACGCTAGACCAGGTTTCGCTATTGGAGAATGGCAATCCAGAACTATTTCTGAATTTCGACCGGTAGAGATTCCCAACGCAGTGAAGGGGACTCGTCGATGCTCACGATCTGGACTTTGACCACGTCGCGCCCACGGTCCGCTTGCGCAAACGCAACTGGAATCACGGTCAGATCTCGGACGCAGATCCAAATCAAGCACGCAGCGATCACAGTCAGCACCACCTTCGTGTACCGGTCAACCATTGAATCTCTCCATTCAGATACGTTCCGTCGAACACCGATGTCCTTGGTAGCCCTAACGCCCGGGCTTCAGCCGCGGCGGCTCATGATTGCACCGGCCGCCGACGGCTGCAAGCCGATGATCCTCATACAGCCCTCCCCCTGCTCCTGCTCGTTGTGAGTAGGCTGACGCAGGGTACATGCGCATGTCGCGCAG
>ENA-ORBV01010465-ORBV01010465.1-microbial-mat-metagenome-genome-assembly--contig:-NODE-10465-length-14842-cov-8.773383_pt1 | contig 14842 bp, 13 predicted proteins | sample MGYA00237777_ERZ505514 | MGnify/ENA primary metagenome ERZ505514 (study PRJEB26160, sample SAMN06269048) | microbial mat metagenome | isolation source: Oligotrophic lake microbial mat | place... | reverse complement strand
GATAGCCGATAGCCGATAGCCGATAGCCGATAGCCGATAGCCGATAGCCGATAGCCGATAGCCGATAGCCGATAGCGTTGTTCGGCTTTTGCATTTTGCATTTTGCATTTTGCATTCGCAAGGAGGCCCCAATGGCGGTACGCCCAGGCAGCAGCACGCGCCAGCGGGTGATCGTGGTGGAGGGCGGGCGCCCCAGCTCGCGCCGCGACGCTCTGGCCACCGAGGAGCCGCTGGAGCTGCGCCTGGTCGCTGGCCAGGAGCGCCGCACGCTCGCTGTGACGATGCGGACGCCAGGCGCCGACTTCGAGCTGGCCGCCGGCTTCCTCTACGGCGAGGGCGTGGTGGGCGAGCGCGAGGCGATCCGCCGCATCACCTACTGCGTTGACGCGAGCGTCGAGGACGCGCAGCGCTACAACATTGTGAACGTGGAGCTGGCGAGCGACACGCTGCCCGACCTGGCGCCACTGGAGCGCCACTTCTTTACCAATAGTGCCTGCGGGGTCTGCGGCCGAGCAGGCCTGGAGACGCTGAGCGAGCGCGGCTGCGCCCCGGTTGCGGCGGGGCCAGTGGTGACGCCCGCGCTGATCTATGGGCTGCCCGCGCGGCTGCGTGAGCAGCAGCGCATCTTCGCCAGCACAGGCGGGCTGCACGCGGCGGGGCTGTTTAGCGCCGAGGGCGAGCTGCTGGCGCTGCGCGAGGATGTGGGGCGCCACAACGCGGTGGACAAGCTGATCGGCTGGGCGCTGCTTGCGGGCATGCTGCCGCTTAGCCAGTGCGTGATGCTGGTGAGCGGCCGCGCTAGCTACGAGATCGTGCAGAAGGCGATGGTCGCCGGGGTGCCGCTGCTCTGCGCCGTCTCCGCCCCGAGCAACCTGGCCGTGGCGGTGGCGCAGAGCTTCGGCATGACGCTGATCGGCTTCCTGCGCGCCGAGCGCTTCACCATCTACAGCGGCGCGGAGCGCGTGATACTCGGGTAAACAGAGGACGGAGGACGGAGGACGGTGGCCCCCACCACTGCCCCACACGCTTTGCTCCGGTACCGTCCACCGTCCACTGTCTACCGTCCACCGTCAGATCTCACCGTCCAGACGCCCCGCGTCTCCGCAGCAGCTGTGTGGCGATCAGCAGCTGCACGAGGGCTAGCGCGGCAGCGTGGCACATCTGCTGCGCGTCGTCGCGCACCTGGCCAAGCAGCGTGAGCTCCAGGGGCGCTATGCCAGGCAGATACCCCCAGATAATGTCGGCAGCCCTGGCGGCGCACGTAGCACTGATCTCCGCGTCCAGTACGATTCGGTGGCCGCTACGCCCATCCTCATCGGCGGTGAGATACGCGCACTGCATGCCGGGGATCGCCGCCGCGCTAAGCTCGGCGCAGAGCTGGTCGCTGGCGTCGCCATCGCGCAGCATAAGCTCGGCGTCCAGGTCGGCGCTGCCGTTGGGGCCGCTGTTGGGACGAAAGCGGACCACAAGGTCGGCGCGAGGGCGCTGAACCTGAATAAAGCGCGCGGCGTCGCGCTCGCGGTCGGGCGCGCGTGCGGCCACCTCCTCGGCGCTGTAGCCGCGCTCGCTCACATCACGGGCGAGGCGCCAGGCGCGGCGCAGCTCCGGGTCGGGGTCGAGGTAGACGGTTAGGTCGAAGAGCTCGGGCGAGCTCGGGGGGGTGAGCGTGAGCAAGCCGTAAGCCAGCACGAGCCCGCTCGGCGCCACGGCCTCCGGGCCACGGATGGTGCCGCTACGATGATCGTAGAGCGGCTTCACGATCTGTCCGCCCGCGCGCAGCTCGGCCAGGTGGCTGGCCATCAGCGCGAGGTTATTGGCGGCTGGGTCAGCGGCGGTGAGGTCGCGGGCCAGCAGCTCGGCGCGCGTGTAGCGGTGGTAGTCATCCAGGCAGAGCGGCGTCACGCCGCCGCGCCCGAGCAGGCGCACCACGCCGCGCGCCAGGGTCGTCTTGCCCGCGGCGCTCTCACCGACGAGTCCGAGCATCAGTGGCCGGCTGTCGTCCATGGCCCTCTACACGCGGCTTTTCCAATCGGCGAGGAACTGCTCGATGCCACGGTCGGTCAGGGGGTGCTTCATGGCCAGCTGGAGCACCTTAAACGGGCAGGTGGCAATATCGGCGCCGGCCAGGGCCGACTCGACCATGTGGCGCGGGTGACGGATCGAGGCCGACAGAATCTTCGTCTTGATCTCGGCGTCCTGGCGGTAGATTCCGCTGATCTCGCGGATCAAGCCCATTCCATCCACGCCGGTATCATCCACGCGCCCCACAAACGGGCTGATGATGAAGGCGCCGGCGCGGGCCGCCATCAGGGCCTGAGTCGGGTTGAAGCAGAGCGTCACGTTGGTGCGGATGCCGCGCTTTGCGAGCTGGTACACCGCTTTCAGGCCCTCGGTGGTGCTTGGCACCTTGACGATCACGTTGGGGTGCCACGCGGCGTACTCCACGCCCTCGCGCAGCATGCCGTCGGCGTCTAGCGAGACCGTCTCAGCGCTGATCGGGCCATTCACCAGCTCGGCGATCTCGCTGATCGTGGCCTTGAAGTCGGCGCCCTGCTCGCGTGCGATGAGGGTCGGATTGGTTGTCACACCGCTCAGCACACCCCAACTGGCCGCCTCGCGGATCTCGCCGAGATTCGCCGTATCAAGATAGATCTGCATGCCATGCTCCTCACTGTGCCCGCCAGTAAAATCGGCGGCATTATAGCACGGCTGGCAGCGGCACGCAGGGTATTTTATCCACAGATGACACAGATTTCCACCCTATCGCTGGCCCCAACAGCGGGCTACGTCATCGTCGGTGCGGTTGCCAGAACCCGGCGGTTGCAACCGCAGCGGCAGGGCCTGCGGCCGCGCGTCGGCCTGCACCGACGCGTCCGGACCCGCCCGCGCAGGCGGGCGCCCGGCGCACCGCGCCCCCACGGCGCGCGTGTACGCGCCCGCCTGTGGGCTGGGCACGCTGGCCCAAGACGTTGTTATAATACCTGTGGAGGCCCTTCGCCCGCCAACAGAATAGGTTGTATGCGTCTGATCGGCAGAATCCTGCTCTGGTCGCTACTGTTCATCGTCGCACTTGTCGTCCTGCTCGCGCTGTCCATCCCCGTGGACGCATTGCTTGGCCGGGGGCGCGTGGCTGCGCTTACCAACACAGCCATCGCCAACCCAGGCGGCCCCGAGCTGCGGGCCTATGTTGCCCGGCCCGACGGCCCCGGCCCCTGGCCCGCCGTGATCATGATCCACGAGTTCTGGGGCCTGCGCGACGATCTTATTGGCAAGGCCGAGGCCCTGGCCGACGAGGGCTATCTGGTGGTGGCCCCCGATACCTTCCGGGGCGGCTCGACCGGCTGGATCCCACGCGCGATCTTCCAGACCGCCACCACCAATCCAGAGCAGGTGAGCGGCGATCTGGACGCGGTGTACGCCTGGCTGGCCACGCAGCCCGACGTGCTCGTCGACAAGATCGCGATCATGGGCTTCTGCTACGGCGGGCGCACCGCGCTTGTCTACAGCATGCACAACCCAGCCATGGCCGCCACCGGGATCTTCTACGGCATGGCCGAGACCACGCCCGAGCAGCTGCGCGCCCTCGGCGGCCCGGTGCTCGGCATCTTCGGCGGTGCCGACAGCTCGATCCCGCTCGACGAGGTCTCCGCGCTGGAGGCAAACCTCGACACGGCGGGGGTGCCGAACACGATCTCGATCTACGCGGGGCAGCCCCACGCCTTTGTGACAAGCATCGAGGCGATCAGGCAGGGCGGGCCGCAGCAGGAGGCCTGGAACGAGCTGCTGGCCTTTCTTGGCGCGGCCCTCCAGGATGGCGCAGCGCCTGCCGGGCGCACAGCACCTGCGCAGCTCGCCAACAGCAGCACATTGCTCGGCGCACTGCACCACAAGTTTGTGTGCGGGCTGTAAGAGGCGGGGGCGCAGACGGTGGACGGTAGACGGTAGACGGTGGACGGTAGGGTCCGGCACCGTCCACCGTCCACCGTCTACCGTCCGATACCCGTCTACCGTCCAACATAGGAGGAGCAATATGGCGCGGGTAGGCATTTACGGGGCGACAGGCTACACGGGTTTCGAGCTGATCAAGCTGCTGGAGCGCCACCCTGGGGTGGAGCTCGCTTTCGCCACGGCGCGGGCCGATGCGGGCAAGCGCCTGAGCGACGTCTATCCGACGCTGATTGAGCAGCCCCTGGTGAGCCTGGAGCAGGCCGATCTGGCGGGCGTCGATCTGATCTTCACCTGCCTGCCCCACGGCGCGGCCGAGCTAGTGCCGATCATCCAGCAGGCCCTTGAGCGCGGCGTGAAGGTGGTGGACTTCTCGGACACCTTTCGGCTCAGCGATCCAGACGATTACGAGCGGCGGCGCGGCAAGCCGCACCCGGCGCCGGAGCTGCTGAGCGCGGCGGTGTACGGACTGCCGGAGCTGCACCGCGAGCGCATCCGGGCGGCGCACCTGGTGGCCAACACGGGCTGCTACCCGCTGACGGCGATCCTGCCGCTGTGGCCGCTGGAGCGGGCCGGTCTGATCGCTGACCGCACCGTGATTGTGGACAGCAAATCGGGCGTGTCCGGCGCGGGGCGCTCGCTCAACCTAAAGACGCAGTTCGGCGAGGCCCACGAGAACTTTAGTGCTTACAACATCGGGCGCGGCCATCGCCACCTGGGCGAGATGGAGCAGGAGACGGGGCTGCACATGATCTTCTCGCCCCATCTGCTGCCAGTCTTTCGCGGCATCCTCTCCACGCTTTACGTGACGCTGCGCCCAGGCACGACGCTGGCAGCGGCGCGCGCCGCCTACGACGTGTACGCCGGAGAGCCGTTTGTACGCCTGCTGCCAGAGGGTCGCCTGCCGGAGCTGCGCCATGTCCAGAACACAATGTACCTGCTGATGGGCCTGCACCCCGTGGAGCTGGAGGCCGGGCGCTGGATCATCGTGTCGGCCCTGGACAACCTGCTCAAAGGCGCCTCGGGCCAGGCCGTGCAGAGCATGAACCTGATGCTGGGCTTCGAGGAGCGTACGGCTTTAACGTAGAAGCCCTTTGGACCACGAAGCCGCGAACGGGCACGAACCACCGCGAAACCGCAGGGGGTGGCGGTTCGTGCCCGTTCGTGCCATTTCGCGCCGTTCGTGGTCCAGACATCCCCCCGCTCTCTCCTACACGAGCGCCTTCTCGGTCTCGCGGTCGAAGACGTGCATCTTGTCCATGTCGAGCACGATCTCGAGCGGGTGGCCGGTGCGGGCCGTGGTGCGCGGGTCGAGACGGCCGATGAACTCTTTGCCGCCGCTCTCCACGTAAGCGAAGACCTCGGAGCCCATCGACTCGGTGAGGTTCACCTGGGACATGATCTTGGCCGTCTCGTCGACGCCGCGGGCCACATAGCCGGCGTCGTGAACGTCCTCGGGGCGAATGCCGAAGTAGACACTCTTGCCGGTGTGTCCGCCCACCTTGTCGAGCTTCGTCTGCGGCACGGGCACGACAAAGTCCTTGCCGATCACCACGGCGATGCCGTTGTTAACCCGGTCGAGCTTGGCCTCAAAGAAGTTCATAGACGGGCTGCCGATGAAGCCGGCCACAAACATGTTGGAGGGCGAGTCGTAGAGGTTCTGCGGGCTGTCGAGCTGCTGCAGAATGCCGTCGCGCATAACGGCGATGCGCGTGCCCATCGTCATGGCCTCGGTCTGGTCGTGGGTCACGTAGATGAAGGTGGTCTTGAGGCGCTGGTGCAGCTTCGAGATCTCGGCGCGCGTCTGGACGCGCAGCTTGGCGTCTAGGTTCGAGAGCGGCTCGTCCATCAGGAAGACGGCCGGGTCGCGCACGATGGCGCGCCCGAGGGCCACGCGCTGGCGCTGGCCGCCGGAGAGCGCCTTGGGCTTGCGCTCCAGCAGGTGGGTGATGTCCAGCATGTCGGAGGCCTCTTTGACGCGCTTGTCGATCTCGGGCTTGGGCACCTTGCGCAGCTTCAGGCCGAAGGCCATGTTGTCGGCGACGCTCATGTGCGGGTAGAGCGCGTAGCTCTGGAAGACCATCGCGATGTCGCGGTCCTTGGGCGGCACGTCGTTCACCACGCGGTCGCCGATCCAGATGTTGCCGTCCGTGATCTCCTCGAGGCCGGCCAGGCAGCGCAGCGCGGTGGACTTGCCGCAGCCCGACGGGCCGACGAGCACGAGAAACTCGCCGTCGTTGATCTCGATATTCAGATCTTTGAGCACCGTCACCTCGGCGAAGCGCTTCCAGACGTGGTCGAACTTGATACCGGCCATGGTGCGAGATCCCTTCTTTGGGTGCTGTGGCAAGGCAGATGCCTCGCCGCTTATTTGCTAGCGGACCCGTGGCGGCGCACTGCTGCGCCGGACGATCAGCTGGAGCGCGAGGGTGGCGTGGGCCTGCGGCAGCGCCCGGCCCTCCACCAGGGCGACCAGTCGGCGGGCCAGTTCGACGCCGAGCGCGCGCCGCGGGGCCCGGAGGGTAGTGAGGGGCGGGTGGCTATGGGCGGCGAGCGGGAGATCGCCGCAGCCTACCAGGGCGAGATCGCGCCCGGCCCCGAGGCCGGCGTCCCGCAGGGCGTGCATGGCCCCGAAGGCGAGCGTGTCGCTGGCGGCGAGCACGGCGCTGGGCGGCTCGGGGGCGCTGAGCAGCTCCTGCATCGCGGCGATGCCGTCGTCTTCGCTTGTGCCTGCCTCCACCACCAGGGCCGGGTCGGCCTGCACCCCGGCGGCCTCCAGGGCGCCCACGAAGCCGCTGTAGAACGGCTCGCTGTCCGCCATGTCCGATGGCAGCGCGATCATGCCGAGCCGCCGGTGGCCGAGGGCGAGCAGGTGGCGGGTGGCATCCCCGGCGCCGCGCACAAGATCAAAGCCCACCGTGGGGCAGCCAAGCCCCTCCACAGCTGTGCCGGCGCCAATGCAGGGCACGCCGGCTGCGGCAAGGACGTGGGCGCGCTCGTCGTCCACGCGTAGATCGAGCAGCACAAGGCCATCTACGCGGCCAGTGCCCGCGAGCTGCGCCCCAAGCTCCTGCTCAAGCTGGCCTTCGGCCGCAGACGCGAGCAGCAGGTAGGAGCCTGCAGCCGCAGCGCCCTCGGAGAGCCCGGCCACCAACTCGGCCAATGCCGGGTCGGCCAGGCCGGCGGCGTACTCTGGAAGCACCAGGCCAAGGGTGCGCGAGCGCGTGCGCATGCTGCGTGCGGCGTGGTTGGGCTGGTAGCTCAGCGCGTCTACCGCCTCCATCACGCGCAGCCTGGTGGCCGCCGTAACCGTGCCAGTGCCGTTGAGCACATACGACACCGTGGCTGTGGAGACCCCGGCGCGCCCCGCTACATCCTTGATCGTCGCCACGCTGGCCCGCCTTGCATTGCGGTTAATGGATTAAGCACTTAATCGGTTAAGCGGAGTATAGCAGCGCGGTGCGGCGCTGTCAAGGAGGGGTTGACGGCAGGCGCCAGAGCGCGTAGGATCTACCCCAGAGGGCGCCGCAGCGTGGCAGGCGCAAAGTAGATAGCAGCACCTATGACTGACTCCCAGGGCGGGTCGATCGCGATGGCGGTTGAGGACTTTCGTCGGCTGCGGCGCCGCGCCGACATGGAGCGGCTGCTCTCCGGGGTCACGGGCAGCTCCACCGAGCTGCTCAACTTCGAGGATGTGCGCCGCCAGCTGCGCGCCACAGCTAGCTCCGAGCGGCAGCTGCGCGAGATCCCGCTCGACGCCATCATCGGCAGCGTGGGCCGCTACCAGGATTTTAGCCGCAGCTTCCTGCCCCGCAACGACTCCGACTCCGAGCGCTGGGCGCGCGTGATGGTCGCCACCAACGGCTTTGCCGGCCTGCCGCCGATCGATGTCTACCAGATTGGCGCGGTCTACTTTGTGGTGGACGGCAACCATCGCGTGTCGGTGGCCCGCCAAAATGGCGCCAAGACGATTCAGGCCTACGTGATCCCGTTCCGTAGCCGCGTGCAGATCACCCCCGACGTGCAGCCGCGCGAGCTGGTGATCCGCGCCGAGCAGACCGAGTTTCTGGAGCAGACGCGCCTAGACGAGACGCGCCCTGGCGCCACGCTGGTCTTCACCGAGCCCGGCCAGTACCGCGTGCTGCGCGAGCATATCGATGTCCACCGCTACCACCTCGGGGCCGAGCGCGGCGCAGAGGTTGCGCTAGACGAAGCCGCCACCCACTTCTACGATACGGTCTACATGCCTGTGGTGGCGACGATCCGCGAGCGCGGGCTGCTGCGCGAGTTCCCAGGCCGCACCGAGGCGGATCTCTATATCTGGATCGCGGAGCACCGCGCCGAGCTGGAGCGTGGGCTCGGCTGGGAGATCAGCACCGAGCGCGCGGCCACCGATCTCGCCGAGCGCAAGACGACGCCGGCCAGGGCGGGCGAGCAGATGCTCGATCTGATCCGGCCCGAGGGGCTCACCCCAGCCCCCCCGCCTGGGCTCTGGCGCCAGGGCCGTCAGGCGCCCCAAGAGGTCTGGCTCTTCGACGAGATTATGGTGCCGCTCAGCGGCGAGTCGGCTGGCTGGGAGGCCCTGGAGCAGGCTATTGTCCTGGCCACCCGCGAGCAGGCCCGCCTCTACGGGCTGCACGTGGTGCGCGACGAAGCCCACCTGGCGAGCCCGCAGGCCCTGGCCCTGCGCGAGGAATTTCAGGCCCGCTGCGCCGCCGCCGGGGTCACGGGGCGCCTGGCGCTAGAGGTTGGCCCCGTGGCGCGCACGATCCGCGAGCGCAGCCGCTGGGTCGATCTGGTGGTGCTCCAGATCAGCTACCCGCCTGGCCCAGGCCCGCTCGGCAGGCTGAAATCCGGGCTGCACAGCCTGATCCGCACCTCGGTGCGCCCGGTGCTCACGGTGCCGCACGCCGCGCACAACGTCGAGCGCGTGCTCCTGGCCTACGACGGCAGCCCGAAGGCCGAGGAGGCCCTGGTGCTCGCCACGTACCTCACCGCCCGCTGGGGCGTGGCCCTAGCTGTAGTGACAGTGCCCGACCCACGGCGCAGCAGCGTGGAGGGCTCACGCATCCGCGCCAAGGCCTACCTGGCGGAGCACGGCCTGAAGGCGGAGTTCCTGAGCGTGAGCGGCCCGCCTGCCATCGCGATCATGGCGGCCGCCGAGCAGACCCGCAGCGAGCTGGTGATCATGGGGGGCCACGGCCACGGCGCCGTGAGCGACCTGCTGCTTGGCAGCGTCGTGGAGCAGGTGCTGCGCATGCGCCGTATGCCTACGCTGATCTGCCCATAAGTAGTTAGGCCGCGCAAGGTGCCAACCCTCCACGTTTCGGCAGCAGGAAACCGCAGAGAACCCCCTTATGCGAACGATCTGTACCCAATGCTGTGATGAGCCATCTCATCCTCGCTACTTTTGTATGTTTATGCTTGATCCGATAAGCCCTCCAATACCTCCACCCACGCTTCCGTACATTGCTCCAATAAGCGGCCCGTAGAGCATGTGCGGATCGTTTCTTCCTAGATACCCTCCAGCGATAAATCCCACGATCAAGCCGATAAACACCCCAAAAGCACAGCCAAGCAACAGATACGCCCAGCCTCGAAAATATGATCGATGTGTGGTGTGTATCCTATTTTTCTTTCGCATCCTTACTTTATAAAAGATTTGCGGGGATATGGTCATGATAAATACAATAATGAACCCCACGATACTGCCTGTTATTTCAATCTGCTGTGCCAGGCTGAACATGATAAGACTCCTAGTCTATATATCGCAGCGGCAGTATGTGTAAAGCCGACCAGTTCCACATAAGGCAATACTAACACAAACACTACACATCGCTAATTACCCGAACGGTGAATACAAAGTAAAACGGACACGATGAGCAAGACTGTCAATTATTTCTCTCTGTTATTTACCATTGCAATGCGAGATATACGCTGAAAACCAAATACAGGAAAAGACCACGCGGCCTAACCAGGCTGTGCAGCTGACGCCGCTGGCGCGGCTCCTGGGCTGGGCGCGATTTACCCGGCAAAACGCTCCGGCCTGTTGGCATCACAACAATACGCAACCTTCAGACATTCCTGGCAACCCAACACATGTGGCGAGCCAGGGGTCGGCCGCACGCGCATTGCCTGGCAGCTGCCTCTGCTCGTTGTCCTGCACCCTCCACACGCCTGCCAGCGGCGCAGCTGACAGCCAAGCGTTAGGCCGCTCCAACCATTCCGCCCGTTACCAAGGAACACGAATGAGTTGCATAAAAAACAGTCACATCGTAAGCTAGATTACCATGAACTGTCCAGAACGAGTTTTAGCCAAGGAACAAGCATGACTGGGCTCGGCGTCTTTTTCGCACTTACACCGAAACAGGAATCTGCATTACTCACAGCACATGACAACAGCGCGGTTATGACGCTTGTTGAAGCTATTGAGGAGCGATGGATAGAAACGTCAACCCAAGAAATAGATACCGCGTGGAAAGAGATTCACGCATCCCTAACAAGTACAACGGCTCCATGGAAACAGTATGAAAGTGTCGTAGCACATTGTATACTCTCCGACCAGCAATTGTACAACGGAAATGAGTTTATTGTCTCGTTTATATCAAGAGAAAGAGTTAGCGCCATCGCAGAGGTTCTGCTTAGCATAACAGAGGATGACTTTCGTATTGTATTTTTCGACGTACAGACATTTACTATAGGAGAACCGATCACAGCGGAGCATTTTCAGTATCATTGGACGTGGTTTGACGTTATGCGGCAGTTTTTTCAGCGAACAAAGAAAAAGCGACGGGCTATCCTCTTTACCGCAGAGCCATAATACTACAGACGGCGCTTATGCACATCACGAAGAAGGAAGGCATCAGCGACGTATAACTTTAGTTAATGGTGTAATTAAATAAAGTACGTATCATTTGTAGAAGTAATTTTGTCATCCTTCTACGTCTTACGTCTCAGCAAAGCCACAATATGCGATAAGTTGTAACGTATTATGCCAAAAAAGCGGCCTAACCAGGGCGTGCAGCGGACGCCGCTGGCGCGTCTCATGGGCTGGGCGCGATCTACCCGGCAAAGTGCTACGGCCTATCCCAACGTGGAATCCCCCAACCTTCACACGCTCCCGGCGACCAGAATCCCTGGTGCTCCAGCCGTCGGCCGCACGCACATTGCCTGGCAGCTGCCTCCTGCCGCCGTCCTCCCCCCTTCAGACGCCCGCCAGCGGCGCAGCTGACGCCCGGCGTTAGGCCGCAACATAGCAGTACCATGCTATAATGGCAGGAGTGCTTCACCTATGAACGGAGAAATGACAATGCATTCAATAACACAGCCGTATATCAATCAATTCCGAACAGGATTTCTCCAGTGTATTTTACAGGCCATACATGATGATAAAGATCTTGATCTCTATATTAGGAAAAATTACGTCAACGTATATTATAAGGGTAATTCGCTATTTAAGTTAACATACAATACGGAATTTTCATATAAAATGTATATTGACCCTAAGTTTATCGTACATCCTATCATCACATCTATCACCGATACCGAAACTGCACAAGTAGTTGTAGGTCAAATTCCGCAGATCAAAGCTAATATTATCCGGTATGGGAAGAAATCGCTTGAGATCGAATACGAACAACTTATCATTCGTGCAAATAACCGTGAATCACGAACAAATCCCGAGTATTTTATTGTAGATCGTCAGTATGCTATCGGTAAAGAGCGGCTTGATCTTACAGGTGTTTATTGGGATAGAACAACACGTCATCAGTCTCGGCAAATGAAACCTTGTATCTTTGAGATAAAGTACGCCCTAAATAGCGACCTCAAACAGATTGCACAGCAAATAGAGCGATATTATCACGCTATTACACCAAACATGAGCGATTTTACAGGAGAACTGACAATAATTCTACGACAGCGCCTCCAACTAGGATTGTACGAGGGTTCGGAACAACGACTTCGTGCAATGGAAAAGGTTCTAATATCCTCAAACATAGAGGACTTAAGATTCGTCGTTGTTCTTGTAGATTACAATCCGAACAGCGCCTTATTTGATGAACAGCACCTCCGTGATCTATCTATAAAATCGCCCATTTTTCTCCTCAAAACAGGTTTCGGAATGTGGAGTAAAACAGTTAAACCCGTGAAAGTAAATCCGTTGTCGGCCTAACCAGGCTGTGCAGCTGACACCGCTGGCGCGGTTCCTGGGCTGGGCGCGATTCACCCGGCAAAGCGCTCCGGCCTGCTGGCGTTACGACCATACGCAACCCTCAGGCGCTCGCGCCAACCCACTGCTCCCCCCGTTTCACGCGTCGGCCGCACGCGCATTGCCTGGCAGCTGCCTCTCCCTCACGTCCTCCACCCTTCAGACGCCTGCCAGCGGCGCAGCTGACCGCTGTCCGTTAGCCCGCAACATAATGCAATCTCTTTCTTTAACTTGTAGTATAATCAAATGAGGATGACAGGCATGAGTACAAGTATTTGAAATCACAAGGATCCTACTTATGACAAACAAAGACATTCCTGCATGGGCAATGGAACCCTTTGATACTTTCATTCACGATATAGAGCGATTAACTGTCCATACCATAGTAGCAAGTTTAGGAGGGGCATTTATTATCACAGACCAAGAGTTAGCAATGCAGAGGCTTTCACAAATGGCAACCATTTCTAATAATCTAATTACTGATGATATTAAGACAAGAATAGTAAAGTCCGCTCAATCGGAAGAGGTAGTTGACATCATCTATCAACAAGCACTTACGGCGCTTTGGGGTATTCTAGAATCTTTTATATACGATCTCTTTGTGACATGGCTCGAAAACGATTCACAAGTCTTGCAAAACGACATTTTTGCCAGGACTAAAGTATCACTTGCACAATACATGATGATGAGCGACGAAGAGAAGAGACAATACATTCTCGATTCAGTAAAGCAAGACACAAAATCCAGCCTTAAGCATGGCATCAACATGTTTGAGGTACTTCTTGAACCTCTCGGCCTAAAAGGAAATATAGATGAGGAAGTAAAGAAAAAACTACGAGAGTTCTCGAATACACGAAATGTAATAGTACACAAACGAGGAATAGTAGATAGACGGATGGTTGAGGCTTGTCCCTGGTTAGATTTATCAGTCGGTCACAAAATCAAAATCACTCCTCTACTGTATTATGAGTATGTAGGCGCAGCAATAACCTATATAAAAGACATAAATACACGAGTAAAGAACTATTTTTAGAGCCTCCAATAGTTTTTCGTCGGTCTGTTGCGGGCTAACCACGCTGTGCAGCTGACACCGCTGGCGCGGTGCGTGGGCTGGGCGCGATTCACCCGGCAAAACGCGCCGGCCTGCTGACAACGCGGCAATGCGCAACCTTCAAGCGCTCACGCCAACCCAATGCTCCCCTCGTTTCACGGGGCGGCCGCACGCGCATTGCCTAGCAGCTGCCTCTTGCTGCGGTCTTCCACGCTCCAGACGCCTGCCAGCGGCGCAGCTGACAGCTGTCCGTTGGGCGGCCTATCAGCCCTAAAGCCCCAGCCGAACAACCGGACAATCACCCTTCGTAAACGGTTCACATCAGGCCAGCAAAGAACCTGTCCGAAATCAACAAAAGGCGTCATTCCCCGTAAATAGCTCACGGAAAATTTAGTAAAGAACCTGTCCGAACCAACAAAGACATCATCTTTGCAAATCCAGAAATAGTGATATAATGGTATGCGGGAGGCTGGCCTGTAATCAAGAGAGGGGACATATATGATGCAGCACCAAAGCCTATTTGGCCATCTCGCAGCGCGCTTCAGTGCCCACCCTGAAAACCTCGCGATTGAGGCATTGAACTACATCCTGAATAGTTCCGTGGTCGCTAAACAAGCATTTATTCACTACATCACACAAGCTGATATTACTTTCGCCAGTAACTTAATGTTTCAGACGCAGGTAAGCGGGAAGGATAATGCTATCCCTGATTTAGTAGGTGTTGATTCAATAGGGCGACCCGTTGTTATCGTTGAAGCAAAGTTCTGGGCTGGTTTGACCGATAATCAGCCGGTTACGTACTTAAAGCGGCTCCCCAGTGATGCTAATAGCATTGTATTATTCATCGCACCAGCGCAGCGCTTTTCAACGCTCTGGAGTGAATTGCTTAGACGTTGCGCAATAAGTGGCTTTGCTGCTACACAACAGCATACTGTCGGGGCAGAGTTCTTGATTGGCAAAATTGATACCAATCGAATGCTTGGGTTAGTCAGTTGGCGTGGGATTTTAGCTTTTATGCTACGCGTGCTTGATGCTGAAGGGCAACTTGCAATCGTATCAGATATTCTACAGCTTCAGGGATTATGTGAACGAATGGACGAAAAGGCGTTCTTACCGCTTCGGTCAGAAGACTTGACCGCAGACGTAGGCATACGCATAGGCCAATTTTGCCAACTCGTTGATGATGTCACAAATCGCGTTGTCGCAGAAGGATACGCTTCGGTTGCAAATTTGCGTGCTTCAGCTGGTTCCGGATGGTATGGCCGATACTTGACCCTTCAGGGGCATGGATGTCTCCTGCATTTCAACGCATCCAGATGGTCAGAACTACGCGCAACACCATTGTGGTTACGCGTGAAGGATCGAGAATGGAAGCTCACGCAGAGGCTTAGAGATGCACTGTCTAGTTTGGAGATGGAAGAGCCATCACGGTTGCTGCTTATCGGTGACGAATTACTTGTGCCATTATATCTACCATTAGGTGTCGAAAAGGATCAGGTTATTGAGTTCTTGGTTAGGCAAGTACATGAAATCGCAAGCCTTCTTCATGCTCAGGATCAAGCAGCCACGCCTTAGCGAAGAACAAAAATACCACCGATTCCTGTCTCTTATACACATCTCCGAGCCCACGAGACTAA
>ENA-ORBV01010464-ORBV01010464.1-microbial-mat-metagenome-genome-assembly--contig:-NODE-10464-length-14845-cov-4.576043_pt1 | contig 14845 bp, 15 predicted proteins | sample MGYA00237777_ERZ505514 | MGnify/ENA primary metagenome ERZ505514 (study PRJEB26160, sample SAMN06269048) | microbial mat metagenome | isolation source: Oligotrophic lake microbial mat | place... | reverse complement strand
GCCATCGTCCCGTCAGCCGCCGCAGCCGGCGGCGGCAGGGCGGCCAGTCTGGAGACCTCGGCGCGGACCTTGGTGTCAGCCAAGGCGTGACTGGCCATACTGTCCGGACTCCACACCGCCCACGAATAGGCAATTGCCGCAAAGATCACGGTGGTGACCCCCAGTGAGACCCCGAACACCTTGATATGGCCGAGCGCGACCCCGGCGGCGACGGTCAGACCGAGGGCGACCAGCCAGCCGGCGACACTGGTTCCGGTGACGATTTCAAGCCACATGGTCCACAGCAGATCAGGCCAGTTCATGGATTACCTTTCAAGAGGGTGCGTCGAAAGCGAATTGTAGACGGATTCATGAAGACCAACCAGTGCTACCCTGCGCCGCCGTGCGCATGTCGCTAATGCATGGGACGTATCGTCACGGACGACTGATACGGACTTCGTGGACCAAAGTCGAGCCGGTGCTATCGCGCAACGCTATACGTAGATCCCACGACCCTGGCCTGCCCAGGGCGACGCGCAGGGGTTGGGCTGGGTCAAGCCACGGCACGTCGCGATCGGACGAGCGGTCGTCGGGCCGATAGAGTCGGACAACCCCGGCCAGTGGGACTGCCCCGCCGGCCACATGCAACGTCAGGGTGCAACCAGTGGCATCTACTGACGAATCCAGCGTCCACCCACGGTTCGTAAAGCCCGCCCGTTCGACCGCCCGCTCATCCTCGTAGGCAGAGTCCGCGTACGGCTTGTCGGTCACCTTCTCTGGGCGGACGTGTATCGCCGTGCTGATCAGGACGGCGTTGGCGATGGCGCAGGCGCCGACGCCGATGACCGGGGCCATCCACCAGCGGAATATCATGGCGCACGGACTCCGGCTTCGGTGGAACCGAGCAAGCGACCCGAGGCGTCATGCAATTCGACGGTGACGTCGAGATGACGCACGGTGAATCGATCATACGGGATGTAGACGATCGGAGAGACAGCGACGCGCTCGCCCGGGGGCAGCGACACAAGCAGTTGCGGTAGAATGACCTGCGCAGCCAATCCGCCGCCCAGCGAGACGGTCGCAGAGACCGCATGGCCAGTGCGGTTGACCAGCGACAGTGGCAGCACGGCACGGACGCAGTCGCGGCCTTGTGGGTCCAGCTCGCGCACCGGAACGGCGGTCTGGCGCAGCGGGGCCACCATCACGTCGGTACGGGCGGCCAGGCGCCAGCCGAGCAGGCCGCTCAATACAATGATCACTGTCAGATACAGCACGTTGCGCGGGCGGATCACTTGCCGTTTTCGACCAGCCAGTTCCTCTTCGCTGGCGAAGCGGATCAGACCGCGCGGACTGCCAACCTTGTCCATGATCATGTCACAGGCATCAATGCAGGCGGTGCAGTGGATGCACTCTAGCTGGTTGCCATTGCGGATGTCGATGGCGGTGGGACAGACGCGCACGCACAGCCCGCAATCGATGCAGCTTCCTTGCGTGGGGGCTTCGCCCTGAACCCCGGACGCTGGCTCGCCGCGCTTCAGGTGTCCGCGTGGCTCACCGCGCTTGGCATCATAGGCGACCGTCAGGGTGTGCGAATCGAGCATCGCGCTCTGGAACCGGCCATAGGGACAGACGATAGTGCAGGTCTGCTCGCGAAACCAGCCGAAGTTGAAGAGTATAATGCCGAACAGGGCGAACCAGAAGACGGTGGCGTAGGGATGCGCCGTCCAGTCGAGCAACAGGTAGGCGCGAAACGCGTCTGCGCCGACAAAAATGGCAGTGCCGGCATTAGCCAGTCCTCCGGCGATGACGGCGAACACCCCCCACATCAGGGCGGCGCGCCACCACACCGTCTTCAACGGCGAGCCTGGACCTCCGAGAATGGCGTGCTCGACCGGGCGGAACAACATTTCCAGGAACACATTATGCGGGCAGAACCAGCCGCAGAAGACGCGGCCCAGCCACGACACGGTCAGCAAGGTGCCAACGATACCCAACAGCACGACGATGACCAGGTAGCTCAGGTCCTGGGGCCAGAAAGCGACGCCGGCCAGCCACAGCTTCCGCGCCGTCAGGTCGATCTGGAAGGCCGGATCGCCATGAATGGAGACAAATGGAATGGTGCAATAGAAGGCAATCAGCGGCAGCGCGAGCAGCAGGCGCAACCGACGCCAGCGGCCCCAGACGATGCGCGCCTCAACCCAACGCCGGCGCCCGGTCGTGTCAACCGAGGCGAGTACGGATTTGAAGTCGGGCTTCTCGCCTGGTCCGGCCACCGTCATCGCATCACCAGTCCAACGGACGGTCGGTCTCGTCGGCTGCCGGCGGCTTGGCCGGATTGGCCTTGAGTCCCTCACGATTCAACGAAACGACGAAAACGGCTAGATTGCGCACATTTTCGGTTCCAAGAACGGCGTAGCTGGCCATGCCCTTGCCTGGACGGCCACCTTTTTCCAGCACGTCAGTGATGCCGGTCATAGTCGGTTCGCAGACCCAAAAGCGATCGCGCAGATTGGGGCCGACCGTGCCGATGCCATCAGGGCCATGGCAGGCGATGCAGTTTTGTGTGTAGAGCTGCTTGCCGCTGGCGATCCGCGCCGGATCCCCGGCCATGACCCGTAGGCCGGCCTCGTCCGTTACCACTGCCCCGCTGGTCAGCTTGGCCCGTTCCGCCGTCAGGGCGGACAGGTCGTCCTTCAGGCGGTCGGCGCCGACTTTGCCCGGTCCGCCGTGATAGAAGGGGATGTACCAGATCGACCAGACGATGGTGGCGTAGAACAGCATCAGCCACCAGCGTGGCAGGTTGTTGTCGTATTCCTGGATGCCGTCGAAGGCGTGGCCGCCATCCTTGAGCGTGTCCATCTTATGATCGTTGCCGGTGTTGGGCTGCTCAGACATGGTGGTCGTCCTCCAGCGGCAGATGCTCCATGCGCTTGAGGTGAGCACGACGGCGATCGGTGACGACATACCAAACGATCGTCGCAAACAGCGAGACAAAACCGAGCATCGACACGACCGCCCAGGGATTAAGATGGGTGAATACCTCGCGAATCATGGCTTGGCTCCTCCCTTGAGGTCGGTGCCAAGCCGCTGCAGATAGGCAATCATCGCGATAATCTCGCGATCCGCATTGACTTTGGCCTGGTCGGCGGGCTGCAGCTGGGACTTCAGTTCGGCAGCGACCTTAGCGGCCTGGGCTTTGGCGACAGCCGCCGGATCGTCACGCTCCTCGCGACTGTATGGGGTGAACAGCGGTGGGTTGGACAGCACGGCGATCTTGTTCTTCAGACTCGCATAGTCGGTCGCGTCCGCGTACAGCCACGGATAGCGCGGCATGGTGCTGCCCGGAGACATTGACGTCGGATCCTCCATGTGGGCCCAGTGCCAGGCGTGCGGACGCAAGCCGCCTTCGCGCCACAGATCCGGCCCGGTGCGCTTGCTACCCCACAGGAACGGGCGGTCGTAGATCATCTCGCCGGCGCGAGTGTAGTCACCGTAGCGCTCGGTCTCGGCGCGCAGGGTGCGGATCATCTGCGTGTGACAGGTGTTGCAGCCTTCGCGGATGTAGACGTCACGGCCATACAGTTCCAGCGGGGTGTAGGGTTTGACCGAGGCGATCTTCGGCGTCACCGCCCCTTGGATCAGCTGCGGCACGATCTCGCACAATCCGCCGATCACCAATGCAATGGTGATACCGACGATCATCACGGTCGGCCAGCGCTCGACCAGGGCGTGCAGGGCATTACCCCGCTCGCGAACGGTCGGCTGGTCGATCGCCGCATCGATGTGCTTGCCCACCTCAATGTCAGGCGTCAGACGCGGCACCTGCACGGTGGTTGCCTCCATCGGCCCCGGCGCTTTGCGGATGGTCATGACGACATTCCAGATGCACAGGAAGACACCGGCTAGATAGATCAGTCCGGCGAGGGTGCGCAGCCAGTAGAACGGGACGGTGGTGCGGAGGATCTCCATCCAATCTGGGTACATCAGGCGGGCCTGGTCGTTGAACTGCAGGGTCATCAGGCCCTGGGCGATGCCGGCGATCCACAGCGCGACCATGTAGAGGAAGATCGAGACGGTAGCGGTCCAGAAGTGCAGGTTGGCCAGACCGGTCGAGTGGAGCTTGGTCTTGTACAGCTTGGGGACCAGCCAGTAGGCCAGGGCGAAGGCGATCAGACCGTTCCAGCCGAGGGCGGCGCCGTGAACGTGGCCGATCGTCCATTCGCTATTGTGCGACAGGGCGTTGACCGAACGCAGCGACATCAGCGGACCCTCGAAGGTCGCCATGCCGTAGAAGGTCACCGCCGCGACCCAGAACTTCAGCACCGGATCCTGGCGCACGCGATCCCACGCCCCACGCAGGGTCAGCAGGCCATTGATCATGCCGCCCCAGCTGGGCGCCAGCAGCATGATCGAGAACGTGACGCCCAGGGTCTGGGCCCACTCTGGGGTCGCTTGGTTGAGCAGGTGGTGCGGACCAGACCAGATGTAGAGGAAGATCAGCGACCAGAAGTGGATGATCGATAGGCGGTACGAGTAGACCGGACGTTCGGCTGCTTTGGGCAGGTAGTAGTACATCAGGCCAAGGAACGGCGTGGTCAGGAAGAAGGCGACCGCGTTGTGGCCATACCACCATTGCACCAGGGCATCCTGCACCCCGCTGAACACACTGTAGGCGTGCGTCGGACTGGTCGGAATCGACAGCGAATTGACGATGTGCAGCATCGCCACCCCGATCTGGGTGGCGAGCAGGAACCAGATCGCGACATAGAGATGACGCTCGCGGCGGACGAAGATCGTCGCCACCGTATTGACCGTCCAGGCGACCCACACCACGGCGATGGCGATCTTGATCGGCCAGATCAGCTCGGCGTACTCCTTGCCGGTGGTCAGACCCAGGGGCAGAGTGATCGCTGCGGCCAGGATGATGGCTTGCCAACCCCAGAAGTGAAAGCGGGTCAGCGCATCCGACCACATGCGTGTCTTGAGCAGGCGCTGCGTGGCATACAGGAAGCCTGCGAAGATGGCGTTGCCGGCAAAGGCGAAGATCACCGCGTTGGTGTGCAGCGGGCGAAGACGCCCGTAGCTCGTCCAGGGCAGGTCGAAGTTCAGCGCCGGCACCGCCAGCTGCAGGGCAAGCAGCACGCCAACGAGCATGCCAATGACACCGAAGACCAGGGATGCCCAGATGAACCACAGGACGGGCTTGTCGTCATAGGTGACAGTGTCGAGGTCGGCGACCCGTGGAGTGGGCATGAGAGCGTCGGTCATGGGGAATCCGGGGTCCGGGATCCGGCGACCGGCGGCACGCTGACCGCCGGATCGTCGGCCAGCATGCGTGCCGGTGGGGTGTCGAGGTCGTCCAGCTGTCCGCTACGTACCAATCCGACCAGGGCCGCGACGGCGACCACAAACAGAAGCAGACCGATACCAGTGAGCAGGTAGAGCATGGATGAGGAGAGAGGTCCTATTCCCCTGCGAATGCAAGGCAATTGGATATGTAGGTACAATTAACAAGAACTCATGGGCAGCTCTGTGGTTTCCTACGTGGCTAATTGCATGCACATGTCTGCGCCAGTTCACCAATGCCCATGCCTGCGACACGCAAGCTTTTTTATACAAGCCACTTACGTTGGAAACTAGCAAGCTGATGCCAGCCCACCCGGCAGCGCGAGTTGTCCGCTGTTACGTACCCGCAAGCGCCTGCATGCGGAACTTCTCGTCGGGGCGGCCCAGTAGGTGGGCGACCGTTGCCTCGTCGAGGCGGTTAATGCCACCCGTGGTCAGGGCGATCTGGCGGATGCGTGCGGCCTTGATCGCCATGGCGGTGATGTTGACCGCTTCGGTCTCGCTGGCGCCCAGGGCGATGACGCCGTGGTTCTGCATGTAGACCGTCTTGGGCGTCGCCCCGTGTCGGGCGCGGTACGAGCTGATGCCGTCGCGGATGGCTCGGGCCAGTACAACGCCGGGATCGACGTAGGGGACGAACACGCTGTCCGGTCCCAACACCACGGCTTCGTCGGGGAACATGCGGCCGGACAGCACCTCAGGCCAGCCGCGCGAGCAGGTCAGGCCATTGATCGCGGTCGGGTGGGTATGCGCGACCACCTGCACGCCGGGCTGCTGCAGGCACATGGCATGAAACAGCGCCTCGACCGAGGGTCGACGCTTGTGGTTCGCATCGACTTTGGCGGATTCGTAGACCGCCGATAACTCAGTCTCGCTGACCGCACCGCCATCGAGCAGAGGCAGCAACTTGTCGAAGCGCAGGTGGACGAGATCGTCGCGCCCCAGGCTCGACAGTTGGCAACCGCTGGCTTTGACCAGGAAGGTGGCGTCATCAACGCGAATCGAGGTGTTGCCCTCACCGAGGATGGCAGCATCCAGCACGGGATTGCCGACGGCATGGGACAGGGAGACGAGGCGGTCGCGGTGGTCCATGTGGCGCAGTTTAGTAGCCATGCGTATGTCGCGCCAGCAGTGCAAGCACGCAAAGCGGTAGCACATCCTTGATCACCAAGATGGCGGACACGCGACTCCCCTCTTGCACACCGACAAGCGACAGTGGACCGGCGGCTGCGCTTCGGATCCTGCCGGCATGGCCGATGCCACCCCCCTGTATCTCCAGCTGCTCGGGCCCGGCACGGTGTGGATCATGGTCCACTGCGGGGGGATGTGCGGACCGATCGTCGCCGGATTGCGGCTCGGTGAAGGTGGTTGGCGGCGGGCCATCGCCCAATTGGGCATGTACCAGGCCGGCCGGGCCGTCCCGCTGGCGATCGCCGGGGCGCTTGCCGGATTGGCCGGCGCGGCGATGGCCGACTTGCTCGCCGACTGGGGACCGTGGCTGACCATCGCCATCGCCGCCGCCATGCTGGTCGCCGTGGTCGTGCGCCTCGGCTGGCTGCCGTGGCTGCGCCCGCGTGCTGACGGCGGATCGTTCGCCGCCCGGCTGCTCCACCCGGTCGCTGGCTTTGCCGGCCGTCACCGTCTGCTCGGCGCCTTTGTCCTGGGCATGGCATTGAGCCTGTTGCCATGCGGCGTGGTCTATTGGATCCTGTCGCTGTCGGCGACCAGCGCATCGGCGCTGCACGGCGCCCTGCTGCCGGTTCTATTGGTAGCGATCAGCACACCGCCACTCGCCTTGGCCGCCAGCGCCGGAGCGGCGACCTTCGGACGGCTGCGCGCCAGGCTCTCCTGGGTGCCCAGTGCCGCCTTGTGTCTGTCGGCGGTATGGTTGGCAATGCACGGCCTGGCAGCCCTCGAATACATCCCGCATGTCCATATCGGCAAGGTCATGTTGTGGTGACCGGTCCGGTCATCAGCTGCGACCACTGCGGACTGACCGTACCCGACGGACTGATTCGCGCCGGCGCACCACACCAGTTCTGCTGCTCCGGCTGCTCGGCTGCGTGGCGTTTGCTTCATGATGGTGGATTGGCCGAGTTTTACCGAATTCGCGATGCGACCGCCGGCGAGCCAGGCCGGCCGGCCGGCGATGACCCCGGAGCAGCCGCCTTCGATGGCGAAGCCTTCCGTGCTGCCTGGGCGCGCCGCCTGAGCGACGGCGACGAACTGATCGCCTGGTATCTCGACGGACTGCACTGCCCGGCCTGCGTCTGGCTGGTCGAACAATTACCCCGCCTACTCCCTGGCGTGCGCTGGGCGCGCCTCGACCTCGGCACCGCCCAACTGCGCGTCGCCTACGATCCGCTGCACGCCGGTCCCGGCGCGCAGGCCCGACTGCTCGCCGCGCTCGGCTATCGCGCTAGGCCATTCCGGGCCGATGCGGTGGCGAACGCCCTGGCGGTCGAGCACCGCGGCCTGCTGGTGCGGGTGGTAGTCGCTGCGGCTAGCGCGGTAGGCGCGATGCATCTTGCGGCTACCCTGACCGCGGGTGAGATAACCGGCGATCTCGACGCCTCATGGCGGCCGTTTTTCGCCTGGGGCGCGATCGTCGTCGCCCTGCCCGGCTGCATCTGGGCGGCGATGCCACTGCATCGCGGAGCGCTGGCCGCCGCGAAAGCCGGGCGCTGGAGCGTCGATCTCGCAGCGTCGCTCGCCATCGTCTTGTCCTTGGGCGGCAGTGCCGCGCTGGCCTGGGGTGGTTCGCAGAGCAGCTATGCCGATGCCGCAGCGATGTTTGCTGCCCTGTTGCTGACCGCCAGGCTGGCGGTGGTCCAGGCGCGGCGCCGGGTCGTACGCGCCGCCGGAGGTCTGACTCATCTGCTGCCGCTGACGGCATTGCGCCGCCGCGACGGTCGCGACGAGGAAGTCGCGATCCAGGCCCTGGCCCCCGGCGACGAAGTCGTAGTCGACATGGGTTCGGTGGTGCCAGGCGATGGCACTGTGCTGGCGGGCAACGCCGCCATCGATCTCGCCGTGCTGACTGGCGAACCCCGTCCGGTCGCGGTGCACAGCGGTTCGTCGCTGGCCGCCGGCGCGACCTGCCGCAGCGGGCAGATCACCATGCGGTTGGAAGCGGTCGGTTCCGACACCCGCCTGGCCCGTATCCTGGCGCAGGCCACGCCGGCGAGACACAGCGACGACGGCGAGGCCCAGGTCGATGCGTTACTGCGCTGGTTTGCGCCAGCCACCCTACTGCTGGCGGCGGTTGCCGGAGCGCTGTGGGCGTGGCAGTCCGGCTGGGCGCGGGGAGGCGAAATCGCGCTCGCGGTGGTCGTCGCCGCTTGCCCGTGCGCCATCGGCCTGGCCGCGCCACTAGTCCATGCCCTGGCCGCCGCCGCGGCAGCCCGCCGCGGATTACTCTTGCGCGATCCCGCCGTGTTGGCGCGCATCGCCCGGGTTTCCGATGTGGTCTGCGACAAGACCGGCACGCTGACCGAAGGGCGCATGCGGGTGGCAGCCATCGCAGGGCAGCTCGACGTGCTGCCAGCCGTGCTGGCAGCGACCGAGCGCAGCGCCCATCCCGCCTCGCTGGCCATCGCCGACCGCCTGCGGGCCGATGGCGTCGTTCCCGCAGCTCTCGTCAGCTGGCGCGAAGAGTCCGGGCAGGGCGTGCTGGCGACCACCAGCGACGGTCTATCGGTACTGGTGGGCGGCACGCGCCTGACCGGCGTTGACGCGGCCTCGGATGGACGCACCCGGGTCGGTGTCCAGGTTGCCGGGACACTGGTGGCCCGTATCGATCTCGACGATCCGCTGCGCCCGACAGCCCACGCCATGGTCGACTGCTGGCGGGCCACCGGCGCGCGCATCCATCTCGCCAGCGGCGACCACCCCGCGGCGGTGACGGCACGGGCCGCCGAGCTGGGCATTTCCCAGGCCTACGGTGGCATGACCCCCGAGGGCAAGGCGGCCTTGGTGGGTGGACTGCGCCGTTCCGATCGGGCGATCGCCGCGATCGGCGACGGTGTCAACGATGCAGCGATGCTGTCCGAGGCCGATGTCGCGGTTGGGGTCAGCGGAGGACTGGAGGCGGCTCTCGATCGCTGCCATGCCTTCTGCACGCGCCCAGCCGAGGCCGGCCCGCGTGAACTGTGGCAGCTGGCTGACGCCAGCCGCCGACGGATCAACCGCCTGCTGGCGATCAGCGCGCTCTACAATCTGGTGGCGATCGGCGGCGCAGCCGCCGGCTGGTTCGGCCCACTGGTCTGCGCGGTGATCATGCCGCTATCCTCGCTGACCGTCGTGGTCCTGGCGATGCGACCACTGCTCAGCCCACATCCTCCATCACCTGCAGGCTGAACCGCCCACTAGGTGCGGCCATCGCCTGTTCGGCCAATGGCTGGAGATTACAGCGCTGCAGGCAGTGGCCAGAGTCGGGCGCCACCGATGGCAGGGCCAGCTGGCTGGGACTGGCGACCATCGATTTGACGTGCCCGCCCAGCATGTTGGTCAGTTCTCCGATTGCATCGCGCTCTTCGTCAGGACCAACCGCGGCTTCGTCGATAGCGAACATCGCGGCAGCAGCAGAGCGGGCGACTCCACGCGGCACCATCAGCACGACCGCGCCACGGAAGGCGCCGGTGATCTGGATGCAACCGGTCATTTCCCCCGAATCGGCCGCCTCGCAGCCACCGACCTCCTGGTTGAGGACGTCGCGCCACACCTCGGTGGCGATGCGGCACAGGTCTTCAGCATTCACACTCATGACTTATCCTTTGAGGCGGTAGCAGCCGCCCTTGTCGAATTCGACGCGGACGAAGGCGTCATCGATGTTAAGCGTCGTCTCGGCACCGCCGAGGAACAGAAAGCCATCCGGACGCAGCAGCTTGCGGCACTTGGCGAGGATCGCCTTCTTGGTCTCGACGTCGAAGTAGATCAGCACGTTGCGGATGAAGATGACGTCGAGCTGACCGGAGATTGCATAGGTCTCCAACAGGTTCAGCTCCTTGAATTCGATCATCCGCTTCAACTCGTCCTTCACCTTCCAGTCGAGTCCATCCTTGGTGAAGTTCTTGATCAGCAGCGGCGCAGGCAGGCCGCGGTTGACCTCCAGCTGGCTGTAGCGGCCTTCTTTGGCGCGCTTGAGCACCTCGGTGGCGATGTCGGTGGCGATGAAGCGGGTCGTCCAGGTTGCCAGCTGCGGGAAGTTGTCCCGCATGGTCATGGCGATGGTGTAAGGCTCCTGGCCGGTCGAAGCCGCCGCGCACCACAGATCGAGCCGTTTGGCTGCGGCGCGCTTGGTCAGGAGATCCGGCAACACCAGCTTTTTCAGGCACTCAAACGGATGAATATCGCGGAAGAAGAAGGTCTCGTTGGTGGTCATCGCTTCGACCACCTGGCGCGACAACTGGCCGGACGGCTCGACTCGTAGGCGCGCGGTCAGTTCCTCAAGGCCGGGCATGCCGATCGCCTTGGCCAAGGGGACCAACCGGCTCTCCAGCAGGTAGCCTTTATCCTCGCCGAGCACAATGCCGCTGCGTTGGCGCACCAGGCTGCGCAGGTATAGGGAATCCTGGGGTGTAAGCGGCATCAGCGCATCCCCCGCGCACGGAGCGCGATGATATCGGCAAGTTGATTCAGCGGGACGATTCGTTCGGCGATGCCGGCTTTGGCGACAGCTCCGGGCATGCCCCAAACTACGCTGCTGGCCTCGTCCTGGGCGATGACTGGCGCGCCCAACCGATGCAGGTGCAACGCACCAAGCAGGCCGTCTTGGCCCATCCCGGTCATCACCACGACTAGGACATTGCCGCCCCACACCTCGCCGGCACTGCGCAGCAGCACATCGGCAGCAGGCCGTACCGAGTTTTCTGGCGCATCGCGATTGAGCACGCAGCGCACCGTCGCGCCCTCGCGGCGCACCGCGAGGTGGTAATCGCCAGGCGCAAACATCACCGTACCGGCACGCACTTCATCGCCCTGCGCTGCCTCGACCACCGACAACGCCGACTTGGACGCCATGCGTTCGGCCAGTAGTCGGGTGAACACCGGCGGCATGTGCTGAACCACCAGGACCGGCACTGCCAGATCCTTGGGCAGACGCGGGATGACCTCGGCGAGCGCGTTGGGACCGCCGGTCGATACCGCGATCAGGATGGCTTCGCAGCGTCCTGCGCGGGTGGTACGCAGGGGCGGCGCCTCGTGGCGGACCAGCGGGCGTGGCTGGGCAGGAGGCGACGCGCTCGGAGCGATCGCACGCGGCGCCGGCGACGCGATCGCGGTGTGGAGAGCAGGAGCAGGTGCAGGTGATGGAGCGATGACCGGCGCAACCGGCTGGACTTCGACAACCGGCGCCTGGGCCACCGGCGTCTCCGGCCGCGGCGCCGGGGCATAGCGCACTGCCGCCCGCGCTACTGCGCTCAGGTCGCCTGGGCCTTGCACTAGACCCTTGAGTTTTCCGCCGAGGTCGATGCGCAGCTGATCCATCACCGCGGCCATGGAGGTGCCGGCGACGGCGCTCGGTTTAGTCACGAAGTCGTTAGCCCCGGCATGCAGGGCCTCGAGGGTGACGTAGGCGCTCTCGCGATTGGGCGAGGCGAACATCACCACCGGCAGCTGCGGCCAGTGCCGGCGAACCGCCACGACCGTTTCGATACCGCTCATCTCGGGCATCTCGACATCGCAGACCATGGCATCAGGGTTACACTCCTTGAGCCGCAGCAGGGCTTCGCGGCCGTTGGGGGCCTCGGCCACCACTTCCAGCTCGGGGTCGGCCTCAAGGGCACCTCGAACCATACGGCGCACCACCGCCGAGTCGTCGACCACCAGAATACGGATCCGGCTCATGGGCCGCTCCGGACTGGGGAATATACGTACACGGACATGGCCCCGCTCAGCCTCCGACCAGTCCAAGCATCTCCAGTTTCGACTGGATCGCGTCCTTGGTGAACGGCTTCATGACATATTCGTCTGCGCCCGCCTCGATCGCCTTAGTCATTTGTTCGATCTCGATCTCGGTCGTGCACATGATGATTTTCATCTGGTCACTCGTCACGCTCTTGCGCGCCTCGACCACGAAGTCGAAGCCGTTCATCTCGGGCATGTTCCAATCGACCATGGCGAAGCTGAAGGGCCCTTTGACGGCGAGGGCGGCCAGAGCCTCCTTGCCGTTACCGGCCTCAACACATTCGCTCACCCCCAACTCTGTGAGGGTCCGGGTGATGATAGCGCGGATGGCGCGCGAATCGTCAATAATGAGTGCACGCATGGTACGGATGCTCCGGCCCGGTCAGCCTATGCGGTCCGCCTTCCGGAAGCAAATGCCGTTCTGCTGTACGCCGGCCACTTGTGGCGTCAGCCGTCGAGCAGTCCCTGCGCCGCCAGGCAAGTCCGCCAGGCGTCAAATGCGCGGCGCGGGATGCGGATCTGGCCGTCCCGGGCAAATAGCGGCACGGTCCGAGCCTCCAGCCGCTTGGCGATCGCGGTGGGACTCTTGCCGATCAGGTCGGCGGCGGCGGCGGTATCGAGCAACTCGCCTGGTTCCTCAGCGGTGACTTGCCACAACGGCTCGCGGGTCAGGGCCTGGCGAGCCAGCTTGCGGTCTGCCGCGATCAGCGCTTCAACCGCTGGGCGTAACTCCTCTGTGCCGGCTCCAGCAGCGGCGAGGATGCGGACGCGAGCCAACGCGATGTCATAAGGGCAGCCCAGTCGGGCGCCGACCGCAGTCCCCGGGCCAGCCAACCAGGCTGCGGCGGCAGCGTTCCCACCCCGGGCGCACACCACGGTGGCCAGGGTGTCGACCAGTTCGACCACGCTCTGTTCGCCACCTGCCGCGGCGCAAGCAGCGATGGCTTCGCAGGCCGGGGCGAACTCACTGGCGAGCAGCCGGCAACGGCACAACGCTGCATAGTCCTCGGCGTCGAGATCTTTGTCGGCCAGCCGGGCCACTGCTTCGCCGATCCAATGACCGAGATCGGCCATGCGCGCGTCCTCGCGCTGACCAGTGGTCTCGGCGAACTCGGCGGCGCCATGCGCCAGCTCGATCCAATAGGAGCGCAGGTCGTCGCCCTTCACCGAGGGGCCGGCGACCATACGTGGCCAGCCACGGTCGGCGAGGTTCTCGAGCTGGGCGAGGGCCGCAGCGAACGGCCCGCGGAAATCCTCGGACAGCACGGCAGCGGCACCCTGACGCCATTCAGCGGACAGGTTGCCGAAGAAGGGCTGCGGGATACTGGCCACGCCGTGGTCGCCGGCGACCACCGCGACGCACAGACCCTGGGCCGATTCCATCAGGCGCTTGGCGGTCGCCGCAGCCTCAGTCGCCGACAGCCCCTGATGCATCAGCTGTTCGATGGTGGCCGACAGCGGACCACCGCCATCGACCAGGAACTGTTGTCGGGCAGCGGCGAATGATGGCGAGAACGGAGCCAGAAAGCAGGAGTGGAAATTCCACGTACCGGCCAGCATGGTCAGCGGATCGGCCGCCCCCGCCCGCAGCAGACTGGAGAGTTCACTGGCGATGGACTGGACGTCGTCTGGCATGAGGATCTCAAGCTACTCGACGAAAGGTCGTGTGCGAGCGTGCTTCCCGCAACCGGCTGGGCTTACAGGAAGTGGCAGACGTCGCCATCCTGCATGACGTATTCCTTGCCCTCGGCGCGCAGCTTACCGACTTCACGGCAGCCCTTCTCGCCTTTGTTGGCGACGTAGTCGACGTAGGCCGCGACCTCGGCCCGGATGAAGTTCTTCTCGAAATCGGTGTGGATGACGCCGGCGCAGCGCGGTGCCTTCCAGCCCTTCTGGAATTGCCAGGCGCGGACTTCCTGGACCCCGGCAGTGAAGTAGGTGCGCAGGCCGAGGATCTCGAAGCCGGCACGTACCAGCAGATCGACGCCGGGCTCGGCGATGCCGAGGTCCTTCATGAACATGGCGCGCTCGTCGCCGCTCAGGCTGACCAGTTCACTCTCGATCTTGCCGCTGATGCGGATCGCTTTGGCGCCGACCTTGCCGGCATGCGCTTCGACCGCCTTGCTGTGGGCATTACCGCCGACCGCGATGTCGCACTCGCCGATGTTGCAGACGAACAACATAGCCTTGGCGGTGATCAGGTGGAGATCCTGGATGTGGACGAGCTGCTCTTCGCTCAGCTCGAGGGCGCGCACCGGCTTCAGCTCCTTGAAGGCGGCGACCACCTTTTCGAGAGTCGGCACCCGGGCGGCGGCCTCTTTGTCGAGCTGGGCGCGCTTCTTCGCCTTATCAAGCGCGTTCTTGGCCGTCTCCTCGTCCTTGAGCAGCAGTTCGAGGTCGATGATCTCGATGTCGCGCACTGGGTCGATCGAACCGTCAACGTGGATGACGTCGGGATCCTCGAAGCAGCGCACCACGTGCAGCACCGCGTCGACGTTCTTGATCGCCGAGAGGAATTCGTTGCCCTTGCCCTCGCCCTTGCTGGCACCCTTGACCAGACCCTGTCTCTTATACACATCTCCGAGCCCACGAGACTAAGGCGAATCTCGTATGC
>ENA-ORBV01010462-ORBV01010462.1-microbial-mat-metagenome-genome-assembly--contig:-NODE-10462-length-14848-cov-4.129984_pt1 | contig 14848 bp, 11 predicted proteins | sample MGYA00237777_ERZ505514 | MGnify/ENA primary metagenome ERZ505514 (study PRJEB26160, sample SAMN06269048) | microbial mat metagenome | isolation source: Oligotrophic lake microbial mat | place... | reverse complement strand
CGAGATTCGCCTTAGTCTCGTGGGCTCGGAGATGTGTATAAGAGACAGCCTGAAGGGCGCGACGGAGACGACCGCGCTTTACGACGAAGAGGTTTCCGCACGAGCCGCGGAGGAGCCGCCAGTGTCGTCGCGCGCCCTCGCCGTTTCGACTCGCGGCATCACCATCCGCGGAGCGCGCGAGCACAACCTCAAGAACATCTCCCTCGAAATCCCGCGCGACCAGATGGTCATCATCACCGGCCTGAGCGGGTCGGGAAAATCGACGCTCGCCTTTGATCTGCTCTTTGCGGAAGGCCAGCGACGCTTTCTCGATTCGATGTCGCCCTACGCCCGGCAGTTTGTCGAGCAGCTTGAGAAGCCTGATGTGGACTTGATCTCCGGGCTGCCGCCAAGTGTCGCGATTGAGCAGCGCATCACCCGGGGCGGCGGTAAATCGACCGTCGCGACCGTGACCGAGGTCTATCATTTCCTCCGCCTGCTCTTCGCCAAACTCGGCACGCAGTTCTGCCCGAAGTGCAACGTCTCGGTCGAAAAGCAGACGCTGCAATCCGTGACCAAGAAAGCCGAGGCGCTGGCGGAACTCGGGCGCATCATCGTACTCGCGCCGGTGATCAAGGCGCGAAAAGGTTTTCACACCGAGGTCGCTCGCTGGGCGATCCGGCAGGGCTTCGAGGATCTGCTCGCGGACGGCAAGATGATGAAGGCGGAGGGCTTCCAGAAGCTCGACCGTTTCCGCGAACACACGATCGATGTGGTGGTCGGCGAGCGGCCGTCGTCGGCGCGCGTGCAGGATTTGGTGAAACGGGCGATCGAGATCGGCAAAGGCACGGCGAAGATTCTCGATGCGAAGAAACGTATCCACGTGCTGAGCACGGAGATGAGTTGCCCGGGCTGCGGCACGTCTTTCGAGGAGCTTGATCCGCGACTGTTCTCCTTTAACTCCCCGCACGGCTGGTGCCCGGAATGCCACGGCTTTGGTGAGGTGTGGAAGGCTCCCGTCGATCCGAAGCTGGAGTCGGCGATCGAGATCGAGATGGCGCAGGAGCGGCAGCATGAGTGGCTCGACGAGGGCGAGGCGAAACCCTGCCCGAGTTGTGCCGGCGCTCGGCTCAACGAGATCGCGCGGAACGTGCGCCTGCAGGGGCGGACGATCGATGAATGCACCGGTCTTTCGGTGAGCGGAGCGCTCACGCTGTTGGGCAAGCTGAAGTTTGCCGGCAGTGAAGATCAGGTCGCGCAGGACATCGTGCCGGAGATCAAGCAGCGCCTGACTTTTATGGGGAGCGTGGGGCTCGATTATCTCGCGCTCGGGCGTTCCGCCAAGACGCTGAGCGGTGGCGAATCGCAGCGCATCCGGCTGGCGGCGCAACTTGGCTCGAATCTGCGCGGTGTCCTTTACGTGCTCGATGAACCGACGATCGGCCTGCACCCACGCGACAATGTGAGTCTGCTCGACACGCTCGAAGCGCTGAAGGCCAAGGGGAACTCGCTCGTGATCGTGGAGCATGACGAGGACACGATGCGGCGCGCGGATACGATCATCGATCTCGGCCCCGGCGCCGGTTCGCGCGGCGGCACGGTGGTCGCGCAAGGCACGCTGGCGGAAATTCAACTCGTCGAGGCCTCGGCGACCGGGCGTTTCCTGCGCACGCCGCTGAAGCACCCGACGCGCGGGGAGCGCCGGACGCTCGACGACGTGAAGCGCTGGCTGGAAGTGAAGGGCGCCGACTTGCACAACCTCAAGAACGTCGATGCGCGGTTCCCGATCGGGCGCTTCAGCGTGGTCACGGGCATCTCCGGCTCGGGCAAAAGCACGCTGATGCGCGGGGTTTTGAAGCCGGCAGTCGCGGCGAATCTCAAGCGCCACAAGAAGCTCGAAACGCCTGGCTGCGCGAGCATCACGGGCGTCGAGCACCTCGAAGCGGTCTACGAAGTCGATCAGTCGCCAATCGGCAAAACGTCGCGCTCCACGCCCGCGACCTACATCAAGGTCTTCGACGAAATCCGCGCCCTCTTTGCGCAGATGCCGGTCGCGCGGATGCGCGGCTACACGGCTAGCCGTTTCTCTTTCAATAGCGAAGGCGGGCGCTGCGAGACGTGCCAGGGACAGGGCGTGATCAAGATCGAGATGGCCTTCCTGCCGACGAGCTACACGCCTTGCACCGAGTGCCACGGCGCACGCTACAACTCCGCCACGCTCGAAGTGCTCTACAACGAAAAGAGCATCGGGGATGTGATGGTGATGACACTGGAGCAGGCCGCGGAGTTTTTCGCCGCGCAGCCGAAAATCCATCGTCCGCTGGCCCTGCTCTGCGACACCGGGCTCGGCTACCTGCAACTCGGCCAGCCCAGCCCGACGCTGAGCGGCGGCGAGGCGCAGCGGCTCAAACTGGTCAGCGAACTGACCCGCGGGCTCGGGCGTTCGATCACTGCGCGCCTGCGGCAAAACCGCGAACCGAAATCGACGCTCTACTTGCTGGAAGAGCCGACCATCGGTCTGCACATGTCGGACGTAGCCGATCTCTTGAAGGTGCTGCACCGGCTGGTCGACGACGGCAACACCGTGATCGTGATCGAGCACAACATCAGCCTCATCGCCGACGCGGACTACGTCGTCGATATCGGCCCGGAGGCGGGCGCGAACGGCGGCGAGGTCGTCGCCGTGGGCACGCCCGAGGAGGTGGCGAAGAGTAAACGGAGCCGGACGGCGCCGTTTCTACGCGACGTGCTTAAGGCTTAAAGCCGGTCGGGTTTACCGGTCCTCACAAGCTGCGCCGCGGTGGCACGCAAACTGTTCTCTCTCCGGGAACAGCACGGCATGAGCACCACACCTACTCCGATCAATTATACTCCCGGCAACCGTCCCGTTTCTAATGGCGCGGCGGCGGCCCAGATTCGGCCGAATATTCCAAATATCGGAGGTGGGGCTCCGCGTCCGACGGCCGCCACGGCCGCCATGCAGACGATTTCGCTCGATGAAGTCATCACCGGGATGGTCGGTGCGGCGGAAGGGGTGTCGGATCTGCTCTTCGTCGTCGGACGCCCGCCGCAGATCGAGGTGTATGGCAAACTCAAGGGTGTCGATATCGAGGGGCTATCGCCTTCCCTGGCTCCGGCGCACGTGCAGGGGATTGCGGAGAAGATCATGAATGGCAATGAGCGGCTGGTCAGTGATCTCAAGAGCTTCGGCTCCTGCGATACGAGCTACGCGGTGCCGGACCTCGCGCGTTTCCGCGTCAATATTTTCAAGCAGAACGGCAATCACGCCATCGTCATGCGCAAGCTGAGCACGCAGATCCCGACGTGTGACGGGTTGAAGCTGCCGCCGATTTTCAAGGAGATCATCAAGGAGAAGACGGGCATCGTTTTCGTCACCGGCGCGACCGGTTCGGGCAAGACCACGACGCTCGCGGCCATGCTCAACGAGATCAACCAGCAGTCGGAATTCCACATGGTGACGCTGGAGGATCCGATCGAATTTCTCCACCCGCACATCAAGGCGACCTTCAGCCAACGCGAACTCGGCAAGGATTTTTCGGATTTCACTGTGGGCCTGCGGGCGGCGCTCCGCCAAGCGCCGAAGGTGATTCTCGTCGGTGAAATTCGCGACCGCGAGACGATGGAGATCGCGATGACCGCGGCGGAGACCGGCCACATCGTTTTCTCCACGCTGCACACGATCAGCGCCGCGCAGTCGGTCAACCGCGTGATCGGCATGTTCACCAGCGAGGAGGAGATGCAGATCCGGCAGCGTCTCGCCGACACGTTGCGCTACGTGATCAGTCAGCGTCTCGCGCCGAAGATCGGTGGCGGGCGCGTGATGGTCAGCGAGATCATGGGCTCGAATCTGCGGACTCGGGAGGCCATCCTGCTCGGGGAGAATGACCTGCGGAGTTTCCATGAGATCATCGAAAGCAACATGCAGAACGGCTGGCACAGCTTCGAGCAGACGCTGCTGCGCCTCTTCAGGGAACTGAAGATCACCGAGGAAACGGCGATGCTTTATTGCGTGAACAAATCGAACATGCGGAAGGCGATCGACGTGGCGAAGAAGAGTATGCAGGGCGAAGACCACGCGCCTTCCGGTTTCCGTCTGAATCTCGAAGCGCTGCACGTCGCGCCCGGCACCTCGCCGCCGCCGTTGCCGCAGGCGGCGGGGTAGGTTTCGCGGTGGCATCCCAACGGGCGTGTCGGACACGCGCCCCGCTTGCGCTCCCGCGATGGCTCTGCCACGCTCCCGCGCAAGTCACTCCTCATTTCACCCGACCAGTTTCCATTCTATGTGCGGCATCATCGGCTACATCGGCAAATCCCAGGCAGTTCCCATCCTCCTCGACGGCCTGCGCCGTCTCGAATACCGCGGCTACGACAGCGCCGGCGTGGCGATTTTTGACAACGGGAAAATCGAGACGCGCAAACGCATCGGGCGCATCGCCAACCTCGCGGAACTGATCAAGGAATCGCCGCCGACCGGGACGAGCGGCATTTCGCACACGCGCTGGGCCACGCACGGCGGCGTGACCGATGAAAATGCGCACCCGCACTCGGATCAAAGCGGGAACCTTTACCTCTGCCACAACGGCGTGATCGAGAACTACAACGTGCTCAAGGATCAGCTCATCAAGGAAGGGCACAACTTCAAGAGCCAGACGGACACCGAGGTCCTGGCGCACTTGGTCGGCAAACACTACGACGCGGCGGGCGGTGAACCGACGAAGGGACGTCTGGTCGAGGCTTTGCGCGCGGCGTTGAAGCAGGTGGTCGGCACGTATGGCATCGTGATGATGCACCGGGATTTGCCGGACATCCTCGTGGGGGCACGACGCGGTTCGCCGCTCGTGCTCGGCATCGGCAAAGGGGAGGACTTTTTCGCGAGCGATGTCTCGGCGATTGTCGCTTACACGAAGGACGCGATCTATTTGAAGGACTACGACATCGCGGCGCTGACGCGGGAGGAGTTTGAAATCACCAGCTTGCTTGGCGGGGCCTCGGGTTTTGAGGTGACGAAGGTCGAATTTAGCGAGGAAGACGTGAACAAGGGCGACTTCGCGCACTACATGCTCAAGGAAATCTACGAGCAGACCGAGACGATCCAGGATGCGATGCGCGGGCGCTTGAGCCGCGAGCAGGCGACGGCGGTGCTCGGCGGCTTGGAGATGACGAACGCGGAACTGCGCGACGTGGAGCGGATCATCCTCACGGGTTGCGGCACGGCGAGCCACGCGGGCATGGTCGGCGAATACATCATCGAAGAACTGGGGCGCGTGCCGACGGAGGTGGAGTTCGCGAGCGAATTCCGCTACCGCAACATGCCGCTGCCGAAAGACTCGCTGGTCTTTTGCATCAGCCAGAGCGGTGAAACGGCGGACACCCTGGCGGCGCTGCGTGAGAGCCAGCGCAAGGGCCACCGCACGCTCGGCATCTGCAACAACGTCGCCTCGACGATCGCCCGCGAGAGCGACGGCGGCGTCTACATGCACGCTGGGCCGGAGATCGGCGTGGCGGCGACGAAGTCGTTCACTTCGCAGGTCACGATCATGGCGCTCCTCGGGCTGCTCCTCGGTCGCATCCGGCACATGAGCACCACGGAAGGGCTCGCGATCATCAACGAACTCGAGGCCATTCCCGCGAAGGTCGCGAAGATTCTCGAGCAGACCGATCACATCAAAAAAATCGCCGAGAAATACAGCAAGGCGCACTCGATGATGTTCCTCGGCCGGCAGTTTAACTACCCGGTCGCTCTCGAAGGCGCGCTCAAGATGAAGGAGATATCCTACATCCACGCCAGCGGACACCCGAGCGCGGAACTCAAGCACGGCGTCATCGCGCTGATTTCGGAGGAAGTGCCGAGCGTCTTCATCGCGCCGGACGATTCGGTCTTCGAGAAAAACGTGAGCAACATCGAGGAAGTGCGTGCGCGCAAAGGCCCGATCATTTCCATCGCGACCGAAGGCAACGAGAAAATCCGTAAGGTCTCGGACGACGTGATCTTCATCCCGCCGTGTCCGGATTTCCTCTCGCCGCTGCTGACCGTGATTCCGCTGCAGCTTCTCTCGTATCACACCGCGGTCCATCTCGGCTGCGACGTGGACAAGCCGCGCAACCTCGCGAAGAGCGTGACCGTCGAGTAAAGCGCGCGCGTTTTACAGCGGAGGGGGAGTGGCGGCGTGAGCAGCCATGGCCCGCGCCTGTCGCCAGCCGCTGAGGCAACTCTGGAAAACGAAGATCGTGATGATCCCGATCCAGATGCTCCAGGAATAGATCGCGTAAGCCGCGAGCGCCGCTACACCGATGAAGCCGATAAAACTGGCGACGTAGAGGCTGCGAATCGGGCCGATGAAAAACCAGAGCAGCGAGCGGAGGATTTGCCCGCCATCGAGCGGATAGACCGGCAGCATATTGAAGATGAGCAGGCCGGTATTGATGAACCAGATCGTCTCGATAAAGCGGTAGGCGTCGGGGTTGGTTAATTGGAGTTCGCCGACGACGGGCAGAGCCAGTGTGATGCTCAGCAGGACGAAGAAGACGACATTGACCAGCGGACCGGCCGCGATGCTCCACAGCTCCGCGCCCGGTCGAGGCGGCGGCGACACGTAGGCCACGCCGCCGAGCGGCCAGAGCACGATGGTATCCGCGTGTCCGCCGACTTGCCGCGTCGCGAGGGAGTGACCGAATTCATGGATGAGCACGATCAGAAAAAGTGTGAGGTATTCCGCCACATTCCACCCGATCGAGCCATACACGCCCTTGCGCCGCTCGATCTGGTAAAAGGCGATGACGAGCCACGACCAATGGAGAAAAACGTGGATCCCCCAGAGTTGGAAAAGCCTGAAAGAACCTTGCGCGGTGGGAGTCATGCGCGGACTCTCAATGCCCCGGCACCCAGTGGCAAGAGGCACGATGGCGCGTGGGGCGGAAAAGCTCAAACAGCTCGAAATATCTTCAAAGAGACGCTTCTGGAATTGGTCGCAAGTTGATACAGCGGCGGCATTAACGCTGCCCCCCCCTTTTCCGAGCTTTTTAAGCTCAGAAGCTTCCTTCGTTCCATTCCCCCAATTCATGGAATGAAAACCGCCCTCGTCCTTAGCTTGGTCCTATTCGTCGGCGACGGCATCCAACTCCAGGTGCTGGCGCATTGGCAGGACGGCACGATCGAGGACGTCACGCAGATCACGCGCTTTCGGACAAACGACGAATCCGTGGCCGAGGTGAGCGCGACAGGTTTGGTCACGAGCACAGAGAAGGGCGACACGCACATCGTGGCGTTTTACGACAATGGCGTGCAGCCGGTGCCGGCGATGCTGGCGGCGTCGCCGTTCACGGGCGCGAAATTTCCGAAGGTGCCGACGCGCACGAAGGTCGATGAACTCGTGGTCAACAAGCTGCGCAAGGCCGGCATCGTGCCGTCGGAGGTTTGTACCGATGCGGAGTTCCTCCGCCGAGTGAGCCTCGACATGACGGCGACGCTGCCGCCGCCCGATGAAGTGCGCGCTTTTCTCGCCGACAAGTCGGCGGACAAACGCGCGAAGAAGATCGAAGCACTGCTCGCTTCGCCCGGTTACGCGGCGTGGTGGACGACGCTGCTCTGCGACTTCAGCGACAACAATCCGCGCCAGCTCAACACCGGCGGTGAGCTCCAGCTCAACGACAAGTTTTCCCGCCAGTGGTACGACTGGATTCTCAAGCGCGTCGCCGACATCCGACGTTTGACGGGCGCGTCTTCACGCCGAAAATCCTCGGCGGCGATGAGGTGATGCTCACGAAGTATCCCGATCCGCGCGGCCCGCTCATGGAATGGCTGCGCGCGAAGGACAATCCCTACTTCGCGCAGTCGTTCGTGAATCGCGTGTGGGCGGTCTATTTCGGCCGGGGCATCGTCGAGCCCGCGGACGACATGAACCTCGCCAGCCCGCCGACGAACAAGAAGCTGATGGAGTATCTCGCCGCGGGATTCGTGAAGAGTGGCTACGACATGAAGTGGCTGCACCGCACGATCGCCAGCAGTGACACCTATCAGCGGAGCTGGAAGACGACGCCGAGCAACAAGCTCGATGACAAAAAACTTCAGCCACGCGCTCATCCGCCGGTTGCCTGCGGAGTTGGTCTTCGATTCCATCGCCCTAGCCACGGCCTCGGCGAGCGGTCAGGCGAAATTCATCGCGGATGTGAACAATCGCGCGATCGGGCCGAACGCTTCGATCAGCGGCAAAACCAAGGCTGGCGACAGCTACACGCTGAACACTTTCGGCAAACCGGCGCGCCTGGCGAACTGCGACTGCGAACGCACCAGCGACCCGACGCTTTTGCAGACGATCTACACGCGCAACGATCCCGCGCTGCTCACGCTTCTCGACTCCGCGAAGCGCGACGGCACCGGCTGGATCGAGGAATTGCGCCGCGCGACCAGCCCCGAGTTCACGCCCGAGAAACTGCAGGCCGAGCTGGTAAAATATGAGGCTGGAAAACAGCGCGCGAACGGGCAGCGCGCCGAGCGTGAAAAGGACGCGCTGCTCGCGGAGAGGAAGCGCCAGAAATTCGACACGCAGATCAAGGAACTCGATGAGCGCATCGCCCGCACGCAGGCCGAACTGGCGCGGGCGCAGGATCGCCAGCCGATCGATTTCGACCGGACCATTGAGGAAGTCTTCCTGCGCACCGTGAGCCGGTCACCCACGCCCGATGAATTGAAGAAAGCGAAGGAAGATTTCGCGGCGGCCAGGACTCCCGTGGACGGCATCCGGGAGCTGCTTTGGGCGATGCTCAATACCCGCGAATTCATGGTGAACCACTGAGGGCATTTAGCATTTGAGATTTAGCATTTAGCATTTTCCCACCGACTGACCCGCCATCGACCCCGCAACCGTTATAACGCGTCCGCGCTTCAAAATCCTAAATGCTAAATCCCCAATCCTAAATCTATGAGCACCTACCTCTGCTGCGACGGCGTTGCCCGCCGCGACTTCATCCGCATCGGCGCCGTCAGCGCCCTCGGCGTCGGCTTCGGCCTTCCGCAATACCTCGCCCAAGCCGCGGCCGTTTCCGGCAACACGACGACAACTTCAACAAGCTCAAGACCAAGAATCTGCCGACGCTCGATGCCGGCCTGAGCGGCCTTTTCCAAGCGCTGGAAATGAAGGGCTTGCTCGAATCGACGGTCGTTTTTGTCACTGGCGAATTTGGCCGCACGCCGAAGATCAATGTGCGCGCCGGGCGCGATCACTACCCGCGCGCGATGTTCTGCCTGCTCGCGGGCGGTGGGATCAAGACCGGCCAGGTGGTGGCGAGAGCGACGAGAAAGGCGAGGGTCCGAAGTCCCGCGCGCTCACGCCGGACGGCATCGCCGCGACGTCCTATCACGCGCTCGGCATCGATCACCGCAAGGAATACCACACCCCGAGCGGGCGCCCGGTGATGATCACGCGCTACGGCACGCCGATCCCGGCACTAATCGGCTAAACCGTCGGTCTGCCAAGTCTCGCGGGCGCTGTCTGCAAAGGCAGCGCCCGCTTTTTTTTGCTCCGGTCGGTCGGCGCGAAATAGCAATTTGGCGATAGCAAAGCGCAAGCGGACGAAAGCGGAGCCCGGCGTTTTGGCCCAAGGTTCGGCGCTTTCCGGGAGCCCCTTCCCGGAGCACACACATCCCAAATCCACATGTCTCAATCTAACTTCTCCCGATTCTTCCTGCTCGCCGTGGCGATCTTCGGCGCGGCTTTTTCCGCGTCCGCCGCCGAGCGCCGCTTTGCCTTCACCTACGAAGCCACGACCGCGCCGAAGGGAACGGTGGAACTGGAAAACTGGGTGACGTGGCGCCACACCGACGCCGGGAGCGGCGATGATTCGGAGGTGTTCCGGTTCCGGCACGAACTTGAGTTTGGCGTCACCGATCGCCTGCAAGTTGGCCTTTATCTGCTCGACTGGCAGTACGATGACAAAGCCACGGACAAGAAATCCGAGTGGCTCTCCTCCGGTGTCGAAGTGATCTACAACCTGACCAACCCGACGACCGACTTCATCGGTTCGGCGATCTACGGTGAGGTCCTTTTCGGTCACGACTCGCTCAAGGTCGAGGGCAAGCTGCTTTTGCAAAAGAACTTCGGCCCGGTGCGTATCGTCTACAACGCGATCGTCGAATCGGAGTGGGAAGGGGAGGAGTTTGGCAATTTCTCGGAAGAGAACGGTGAACTCGCGCAGACGCTCGCCGTCAGTTGGGACGTGAACAAGAGTTTCTCGGTCGGCGCCGAAATGCTGCACGAGATCGAACTCCCGGATTGGGCGGAAGCCAGTGATTCGGTCGTCTATGCCGGGCCGAATGCGTCCGTCCGTTTCGGTCGCTTCTTCGCGACGGCGACCGCGCTTTTTCAACTCACCGACGTGGATGGCGAGCCCGATACGCAGGTGCGCCTGATCACCGGCATCCATTTCTAAGCGGGCATCAGGGGCGATGAACTTTTCGTTCGTGGTTCGTGGTCCGGTGCTCGTGGCGCTGGCGCTGGTGATCGGCGGATGTGCGTCGCTGCCCAGCGTCGCCCCGCCGGTCACCGCGGCTCTCGTCAGCGCATCGGGCGGTGCATCCGTCGCGACGCTGGAGGAAGGGCGCCGGATTTTCGCGGGTGCCTGCACCGCGTGTCATTCCGCAGATCCAGTGAGCACATACACGCTCGCAGAATGGCACGACATCGTCGCCGACATGGCGCCACGGACCAAGCTCGACGAGACCCGCCGCGCCGCGCTGCTGGCTTACATCGCGGCGGTGAAAGCCGCGCCGGCGCCGGCTGCATCCAGTTAGCTCAGGAAGACGATCTTCCCGACCTGTTCGTCGGCGGTGATCGTCTGGCCCTCGTGGAATCGGCCCGCGAGGATTTCGAGCGAGAGCGGGTCGAGCAGGTCGCGCTGGATCGCGCGCTTTAACGGGCGCGCGCCATACACCGGGTCGTAGCCTTTCTCCGCGAGGTGGAGCTTCGCCTGGTCCGTGAGGACGAGCGTGAGCTTCTGGGCGGCGAGCCGCTTCACGAGGCGCGCGAGCTGGATGTCCACGATGCGGGTCAACTCCTTATCGTCGAGGCGGTCGAAGATGATGACTTCGTCCACGCGATTGAGGAACTCCGGACGGAAGTGGCTGCGCAAGGTGTCGAGCACTTTGGCTTCCCGCTGTTCGGGGTTTTCATCGAGGTCGAGGATGTGCTGCGAACCGAGGTTGCTGGTCATGATGATGACCGTGTTCTTGAAATCGACAGTGCGGCCCTGGCCGTCGGTGATGCGGCCGTCGTCGAGCACTTGCAGGAGCACATTGAAAACGTCGTGGTGCGCCTTCTCTATCTCGTCGAAAAGCACGACCGAATACGGCTTGCGGCGCACCGCTTCGGAAAGCTGCCCGCCTTCCTCAAAGCCGACGTAGCCGGGCGGCGCACCGATGAGCCGGGCGACGCTGTGCTTCTCCATGTATTCGCTCATGTCGATGCGGACCATGGCGTGCTCGTCGTCGAAGAGGAATTCGGCGAGCGCTTTGCTCAGCTCGGTTTTGCCGACCCCGGTCGGGCCGAGGAAGATGAAGGAACCGATCGGCCGGTTTTCATCCTGCAAGCCAGCGCGCGCGCGGCGCACGGCGTTGCTCACCGCGGTGATCGCGCGGCGCTGGCCGATCACCCGCTGGCCGAGACGGTCTTCCATGCGCACGAGTTTCTCGCGTTCGCTCTCGCGCAAATTGGAAACCGGGATGCCCGTCCACGCGCTGACGACTTTGGCGATGTCCTCCTCGGTGACTTCCTCCTTCAGCATCGGCACGCCGTTGCGCTGCATGTCGGCGAGCTTGGCGTTGTGGGCCTCGACTTCCCGCTGCGCGGCGGGGATGTGGCCGTATTGGATCTCGCTGGCCTCGGTCAGATCGCCGGTGCGCTGGGCGCGCTCGAGGTCGATCTTCAGTTGCTCGAGCTGCTCCTGCAGCTTGCGCTGCTCGTCGATCACCTTCTTTTCGTTCTGCCACTGCGCCTTGAGGCCGGCGCTCTTTTCGCGGGCCTCGGCGAGTTCGCGTTCGATGCGCTCCAGCCGCTCCTTGCTTGCGGCGTCCTTCTCCTTTTTCAAAGCCTGCCGCTCCATCTCGCGTTGCATGATCTCGCGTTCGAGCGCGTCGATCTCCGTGGGCATCGATTCGAGTTCGATCTTCATCCGCGCCGCGGCTTCGTCCACGAGGTCCACGGCCTTGTCGGGCAGGAAGCGGTCGCTGATGTAGCGGTGCGAAAGCGTGGCCGCGGCGACCAGCGCGGCGTCCTGGATGCGTACGCCATGGTGGACTTCGTAACGCTCTTTCAACCCACGTAGGATCGCCACGGTGTCCTCGACGCTCGGCTCGTCCACTTGCACGGGCTGGAAGCGGCGCTCCAGCGCGGCGTCTTTCTCGATGTATTTGCGATACTCGTCGAGCGTCGTCGCGCCGATGGTGCGCAGCTCCCCGCGGGCGAGCTGCGGTTTCAGCATGTTGCTCGCATCCACCGCGCCTTCACTCGCGCCAGCGCCGACGATCGTGTGCAGCTCGTCGATGAAGAGGATGATCTCGCCGTTCGAGTCCGTGACCTCCTTGAGGAAAGCCTTGAGCCGGTCCTCGAATTCGCCGCGAAACTTCGCGCCGGCGATCATCGAGCCGATGTCCATGGCGATGACCTTCTTGTTCTTGAGCGACTCCGGCACGTCGCCGCTCACGATCCGCCGCGCGAGCCCCTCGACGATTGCGGTCTTGCCGACGCCCGGTTCGCCGATGAGCACCGGGTTGTTTTTCGTGCGCCGCGAGAGCACCTGCATGGTGCGGCGGATCTCATTGTCGCGCCCGATCACGGGATCGATCTTACCCTTCTTTGCGAGCGCCGTGAGGTCGCGGCCGTACTTCTCCAGCGTCTGATACTTCCCCTCGGGATTCTGATCCGTGACGCGCTGCGAGCCACGCACCTGCTGCAGCGCTTTCATCAGCTTGTCCCGCGTGACGCCGCTTTTACGCAGCATCTGGCCGAGCGACGACGCAGACTCGGAGACCGCCAGCAGGTAGTGTTCGGCGCTCAGGTATTCGTCTTTCAACTTCCCCATCTCCTTCTCCGCCGTCTCGATGGTCTGCGAGAGTTCACGGCCGAGCGTGAGCTGCCCGCCTTCCACGGAGTGGCGGCGGGAAAGATCGACGTGGAGGAAGTCTTCGAGCGTCTTCGAGGAGACGCCCATCTTGTCGAGTAGAGGGCGGGCGACGCCGTCGCTTTGCTGGAGCAGGGCGAGGAGGAAATGCTCGTTGGAGATTTCCGAGTGGCCGGCCTTGGACGCGAGATCCTGCGCGGCTTGCAGGCCTTCCTGCATTTTTTGGGTGAAGCGGTCGATTCTCATAGGGGTGGAAAGAAAGCTGGCACACCCTTAGCAGAAAGCTCTCCGCGAATTGTTCAGAGAAGGCCGCGGGCTGTTCGGGCCAGCGTGGCGCCATGGCCCGCGGCGTGTCGCGCCACGGTTGGCGTGAAGTGTCCCGCGTCGAGTTTCGCGGAAAAGTGCCAGGAGGGAGGATTGAACTCCCGACCTAGGGCTTATGAGTCCCCCGCTCTACCACTGAGCTACCCTGGCGTTTAAGAGGGGCGGAAATTAGCGAGGAGGTGGAGGCGATGCAAGTGGAGAAATTGCGCCGCTTGACACGGAGGACATCGCCGCTAGTCTGTCGGCCCTTTTCCGAACTATACCCAGCCATGGCCAATACTAAATCCGCCGCGAAACGCGCCCGTCAAACCACCCGCCGCACTGCTACCAATCAGCGCAGCCTTACGGCGGTGAAGAATCAACTCAAGACTGTGCGTAGTGTCATCAAGGGTGGCAAGAAGGCAGAGGCGAAGGATGCGTCGGCGAAGTTTTCATCGACGGTGGACAAGGCGGTGAAGGCTGGCCGGGTGCATCCGAACAAGGCGAACCGCTTGAAGAGCCGTTTGGCGAAGGCTCAGGCCAAGCTCGCCTAAATCGCGACGCTTTAATTTTCAGCCCGGTTCTGCTTCGGCGGGACCGGGCTTTTTTGCGCTGAGGTGTGGAGCGCTCTCTCCTTACAATCATCCTGAGCTTGTTGAAGGACCTCAGAAATCCTTCTTCCTCTGCCATGTCCTACCTGCGTGCGATCTGCCATTTCCAGCCACTCGGGTGATGAAATGCGGATTTTGGAGATCCTTCGACTTCGCTACGCCCGCCTTTCCGCCGCCGCTCCGCTCAGGATGACAGCTTTTTGGAGAAGCGGCTCCTCCGGCTCTAGCTCGCTTCGAGTTGATGCGAAAACTCCCGGATACTGGGCTTTAGTTCATCCGGGAGTTCGAGGAAGAGGAGGGTGCTTTCGTAGCCTTTGTCGGCGACCGGTTCGCACCAGACGACGGTGCCTTCGATCGTCATGCGGCAGAGGCCGCGCTGTGGGTCCATGTGGACGAGGAGCACGGCGAGCTGGGTGCCGATGGAGAATTGCCACCGGGAGGTGAAGCGCATGCCGCGCTCCGAAAGATGAATCTCGCCGGCGCCGCAGTCCTGGGCATCGGCGCCGTAGTCGAGGTAAAGCGAAGGAGTAATCTTTCCGGTCAGCATTGAGGACTTTCGGTCACAAGTTTTGCGAGGCGGTGGGAAAGCTAGCACGCGTCCCCGCACTGTCAAAAAGGTGGTAGAAAACTTATCGCACGTCCGCTTCGACGGTGGCGGGTTCGAGGCGCCGGGTCGGGGGTGGGGAAGTTTTTGTCTCGGGACGCGCGGCGGCTTCGGCTTCGGCGAGGGCGCGCAGGGCGATGCGGGCGAGGGCGATGGTGGCGGCGAAGGTGAGGAGGAAGCCGCCGCGCGTCCCGAGACAAAAACTTCCCCACCCCCGACC
>ENA-ORBV01010461-ORBV01010461.1-microbial-mat-metagenome-genome-assembly--contig:-NODE-10461-length-14849-cov-5.595586_pt1 | contig 14849 bp, 15 predicted proteins | sample MGYA00237777_ERZ505514 | MGnify/ENA primary metagenome ERZ505514 (study PRJEB26160, sample SAMN06269048) | microbial mat metagenome | isolation source: Oligotrophic lake microbial mat | place... | reverse complement strand
AAAAAGGGCTCAGGGCTTGCATCGGGCGTCTCCGGCTTCGTTCTTGTCGAGGGTCATTCTGCCAGCGCGCATTGCACTGGCCTGGCTTCCAGCAACTGCATGCAGTTGGCTGGATCGACTTCCACCAGAAAACCGCGCCGCCCGCCATTGACGAGCATCGAGGGCAAATCCAGGATCGACCGCTCGAAATATACCGGCATTGGCTTTCGTGTCGCAAAAGGCGAGGTGCCACCCACCAGATACCCGCTGTGGCGGTTGGCGACCTCCGGCTTGCACGCCTCAACCGTTTTGGCGCCGATCTGGCGGGCCAGACTCTTGGTGCTGACCGTACGGTCGCCATGCATCAGCACCAGCAGGGGTCGCGCGTGTTCATCTTGCATCACAAGTGTCTTGACGACCGCGGCCGGATCGACACCGAGTTCGCGGGCGCTGTGCCGGGCGCCACCATGCGCAAGATAGGTATAGACATGTTCCCGATAGACCACGCCGCGCCCGCGCAGGAACCGTGTCGCCGGTGTCTCCGGGACGTGGTCGCGGCGGGCCATGCGTTGGTCCCTAATCGGTGGAACAGGCCAGCGCGGCCCGCGCCTGCTCCTGCAAACGCAGGACGCGCCGCTGCACCTTGCCGGTAGTGGTCATCGGTAGCTGTGCAACAAACTCGATTTCCTTGGGGTATTCGTACGGCGCCAGTTTGCCGCGCACATGCTCCTGCAGCGTTGCCATCAGCGTCGCGTCGAAAGCCGCAGCGTCGCCACCGGCACTTTCGCGTTGCAGCAAATACTGTGGCGACAGCACGACGTAGGCTTTCACCACAGCCCCGCGCTCGGGATCGGGTTTGGGTACCACGGCGGCGTTCGCCACGCCCGGATGCCGGACCAGGCAGTTCTCTATTTCGCCAGGTCCGATCCGGTAGCCAGCGGCCTTGAACACATCATCCGCACGCCCCAGATACCACAAATAACCGTCGGCGTCACGGCTGGCCATGTCGCCGGTACGGCACCAGTCACCGCTGAACCTGGCGGCGGTCGCGGCTGGATTCTTCCAGTAGCCCAGAAAGAAAATCGGGTCCGGGTGGCCCGATACATCCAGCCGGTGCAGCGCGACATCGCCAGGCTCACCCGCGCCGCATTCGCGCCCGGCCTCGTCGATCACCGCAATGCGGTGCCCCGGGTAGGCGCGCCCCATACTGCCGGGCTTGGCCGGCCAGCCGACACCGCCACGCGCCGCGCCATTCATGGCGCAGTTGCCGACGATGTAGTTGATCTCGGTCTGGCCGAACATTTCATTGACTGTGACGCCCAATTGGTCATGGCAGTAATCGAACACCGCGTCACCGACCGCCTCGCCGGCACTCATGATGGCGCGCAGGACCAGGCCAAAGTGCTGGCCCGGTTGCGGATAGGCCTTCATCATTGCCTTGAGCGCGGTCGGAAACAGGAAACTGTGCGACACCCGGTACTTCTGCAGCAACTCGAACGCCGTCTGGGGTGTGAATCGCCCACGCCAGGCAACGATGGGGCGGCCGAAGTAGAGGGTTGGCAACAAGGCGTCCATCAGGCCGCCAGTCCAGGCCCAGTCCGCCGGCGACCAGAAAACCGCTTCCGACGGCTTGCTGGCGTCGGCCGGATCGAAACCAAACCAGTTCTGGCTGCACACAAAACCACTCAGGTTACCGATCAGGGCGCGATGCGGGATCAACGCCCCCTTGGGTTGACCGGTGGTGCCACTGGTGTAGATCAGCAGCGCCGCCTCATCGGCCAGGGTGGCGTGGGCATCGAAGCGCGCCGATTCCTGCTGCAGCACGGCGGCGAACTCCGGGTTGTCATCGCCGGCCAGCGCGTCGACGCGGATCACGCAGCGCAGCAGCGGGCAGTTCGCGCGCACCGAACCCAGGCCGGCCAGGGCCTGCGCATCGCAGATTGCCAGCACCGCCTCGCTGTCGTGCAACCGGAACTCCAATGCCTCGGGGCCAAACAGCATGGACAGGGGCATCGCAACCGCGCCGAGTTGCAAGACGGCCATGTAGGCCACCGCGGTCTCGAAGCGCTGCGGCATCACGATCGCCACCCGGTCGCCACGCGCAACACCCAGCACGGCTAGCGCATTCGACAAGCGGTTGGCACTGGCCTGCAACTCGGCATACGAGTAGGCGCGCGGCACGACGCCGTTGCCGTCCTCCAGGATCGCAACGCGTTGCGCCGCGTCGCCCGCGCTGGCCCAGCGGCCACTACACGCCTGCGCCATGTTGAAGTTCACAGGCACGTCCCAGCCGAAGCGGGCATGCAAAGACGCATAGTGGTCGACCGCTGCCGGCACCGTGTCGTTGACTTGACTGCGCGCTGCCCCAAGCGTCTTTATCATGCCGGTAATGTACCAAGTCAAAAGACCCTCGCGCAGTGAGTTCATTCCGATTCGCAACCAGCAGTACCACGTGCGCATCTGGGGCGAGCGCCGTCCGGGTATTGCTCCGCTGGTGCTGGTGCATGGCTGGATGGACGTTGCCGCGTCGTACCAGTTTGTGGTGGACGCCCTGTCCGATGCCTTCATGCAAGGCCGGCAGTTGATTGCCCCCGATTGGCGCGGTTACGGTCTGACCACAGGCGCGCCCATTGACAACTACTGGTATCCGGACTACCTCGCCGACCTCGACTTTCTGCTCGACCATTACGCACCCGATCGCCCGGTAGACCTGCTCGGACACAGCATGGGTGGCAATGTGGTGATGAACTATGCCGGGGTAAGGCCGACGCGCATTCGCCGGCTGGTGAATCTCGAAGGTTTTGGCGGGCCAGCAACTGAACCCGGGCAGGCACCCCAGCGCTATGCCAAGTGGCTCGATGGGCTCAGGCAACTGCAGCGCGGGGAGCTCGACCTGCGTCCCTATGAGAACGTCGAGGGTGTGGCGCGGCGCCTGTCCAAGACCAACCCGCGGCTGGCGCGCGACCAGGCCGGGCAGGACAAGGCCCTGTGGCTGGCCGCGCACTGGGCGCGTCAAAACGCAGCCGGTCAATGGGAGATTCTGGGCGACCCGGCCCACAAGATCGTAAATGCCCAGTTGTTCCGCGCCGACGAGCTGCTCGAGCTCTACAAGTGCATCACGATGCCAGTGCTGGCGGTGGAGGCAGTGCACAACTCGGTCGACCTGTGGTGGCGCGGCAAGTTCTCCATCGCGCAGTACCACGAACGCCTGAAGTTGGTGCGCGATTGCCGCATCGAAGTGATCGACGACGCCGGCCACATGCTGCACCACGACCAGCCCGAGCGCCTGGCGCGGCTGCTGGAGGGTTTTCTGGACTGAGAAAGCGCGTGAGAAAATAGCCCGTTAACCCGTTAACCCGTTAACCCGAAACCCCACCGCAGGACACCCCATGGACGCAGAACACATCAACCAGATCGGCACCCAACTCTCCAGCCTGAGCGTGCGCACGGAAGATTTGCGGAGGTATCTTTGACTTCGATGCCAAATTCGAACGCCTGAGGACGGTCAACGCCTCGCTGGAAGACCCGACGGTCTGGAACGACCCCAAACGCGCCCAGGAACTCGGGCGCGAGAAGAAGTTGCTCGATGGCGTGGTGCTGACATTGACACGGCTGGCGTCGGAGCTCAGCGACAACTCCGAGTTGTACGCAATGGGCAAAGACGAAGGGGACGTGGAAAGCCTGGTCCACATCGAGACCGAGACGGTGAAGATTGCGGCGGAAGTTGAAAAGCTCGAGTTCCGGCGCATGTTCAACAACCCGGCCGACCCGATGAACTGCTTCCTGGACATCCAGGCCGGCGCCGGCGGAACGGAGGCCTGCGACTGGGCCAGCATGTTGTTGCGCCAGTACCTGCGGTATGCAGAACGCAAGGGATTCAAGTCAACGATCGAGGACGAATCGGCCGGTGACACGGCCGGCATCAAGGGCGCCACGATCAAGATCGAAGGCGACTACGCATTCGGGCTGCTGCGCACGGAAACCGGGGTGCACCGGCTGGTGCGCAAAAGTCCATTCGATTCTTCCGGCGGGCGCCACACCAGTTTCGCCAGCGTGTTCGTGTATCCCGAAATCGACGACTCGATAGAGATCGACATCAACCCGGCCGACGTGCGAACCGACACCTTCCGCGCGAGTGGAGCCGGTGGTCAGCACATCAACAAGACCGACTCGGCGGTGCGCCTGACCCATATCCCGACCGGCATCGTGGTGCAGTGCCAGGATGGCCGCAGCCAGCACAGCAACCGCGACGTCGCGTGGAAGCGTCTGCGCAGCCGTCTGTATGACCACGAGATGCGCAAGCGCCAGGAAGAGCAGCAAAAGCTCGAAGACAGCAAGACCGACGTCGGATGGGGCCATCAGATCCGCAGCTACGTACTCGACCAGAGCCGCATCAAGGACCTGCGCACCAACCATGAGACGTCGGCGACGCAGAAGGTGCTCGACGGCGACCTCGATCCGTTCATCGAAGCCTCACTGAAGCAGGGCGTGTGATGCAGACCACTGGTTTGATCTTCGACATGGACGGCACGATGATCGATTCCATGGCCGCGCATGGCCGCAGCTGGGCCGAATTTGCGCAGCGCCATGACCTGCAGATCGAAGTACCGGAATTGCTGCGCCGTACCACAGGCCGCACGGTGATCGAGTGCATGGAGCTGTTGTTCGGGCGCAGCATGGACCGCGCCGAAGCCCTGCGGCTGGCGCACGAAAAGGAAGCAATCTACCGTGGCCTGTTCGCGCCCGAGTTTCGCGAGGTGCCAGGCTTCAAGGCGTTCAGCGCGTTGGCGATTGCGCGCGGTCTGCGCGTGGGCGTGGGAACTGCCGGCGACAAGCACAACATTGCGTTCGCGTTTTCGCACCTGCGCATGGACCCGTTGCCGCATGCCGTAGTGGGTGGCGATGAAGGGCTGCCGGGCAAACCGGAACCCGCCATCTTTCTGGAGGCGGCGCGGCGTATCGGTGTTGCGCCCGAACAATGCATCGTGTTCGAGGACGCGCCGTTTGGCATTGAAGCCGCGCGCCGCGCCGGTATGCGGGCCGTGGCCCTGTGCACCAGCCACGCGGCGAGCGAACTCGCCGGGCCACATGTGCTGGCCACGGTGCGGGATTACCATGAACTGATCGCGTCGAACTTTTTGGAGAACTCGCATGCCCGCTCACAATGACGGTCTGGCGCTGGCAACGGAAGTCCAGCGCCTGGACTACCGTGCCCCGGCCTACTGGATCGATACGGTCGACCTGACGTTTGACCTCGACCCGTCCAAAACCCGTGTCCTCAACAAGATGCGCGTGCGCCGCAACCCGGACGTGCCCGCGCAGGCGCTGCGCCTGGACGGCGAGGAACTCAACCTGGCGCGCGTGCTGGTCAACGGTGCCGGGGCGTCGTTCCGGATCGATGACGGCAAGCTGGTGCTGGACAACCTGCCCAGTGCGGGGGAGGGCGCCTTTGATCTGGAGATCTTCACCACCTGCATGCCGGCCAAGAACACCAAGTTGATGGGCCTGTACGTCAGCAACGACTCATTCTTCACCCAATGCGAGGCCGAAGGTTTCCGGCGCATCACCTACTTTCTGGACCGCCCCGACGTGATGGCCAGCTACAGCGTGACGCTGCGCGCCGACAAGACACGGTATCCGGTCCTGCTGTCCAATGGCAATCTGGTGGAGCACGGCGATTTGCCCGGCGACAGCAGCCGCCATTTCGCGCGCTGGGTGGACCCGCACCGCAAGCCGTCCTACCTTTTTGCACTGGTGGCGGGCCAGCTGGTGTGCCGCCAGCAACGCATCACCTCACGCGCCGGACGCGACCATCTGCTTGAGATTTATGTGCGTCCGGGCGACATGGAAAAGACCCAACACGCGATGCATTCGCTGATGGCATCAATCGCCTGGGACGAGGCGCGTTTTGGCCTGTCGCTGGACCTGGAGCGATTCATGGTGGTGGCGACCAGCGACTTCAACATGGGCGCGATGGAAAACAAGGGCCTGAACATCTTCAACACCAAGTTCGTGCTGGCCAGCCAGGCCACCGCCACCGATGCCGACTATTCCAACATCGAGTCGGTGATCGGGCACGAGTATTTCCACAACTGGACCGGCAACCGGGTGACCTGCCGCGACTGGTTCCAACTCAGCCTGAAAGAAGGACTGACCGTCTTCCGCGACCAGGAGTTCTCGCAGGACCTGTGTGCCGAGGCATCGGCGCGTGCGGTCAAGCGCATCGAAGACGTGCGGGTGCTTCGCACGGCGCAGTTCCCGGAAGACGCGGGACCGATGGCGCACCCGGTACGGCCGGACAGTTATGTGGAGATCAACAATTTCTACACCGTCACCATCTATGAAAAAGGCGCCGAGGTGGTGCGCATGATGCAGACGCTGGTGGGCCGGGACGGATTTGCCCGCGGCATGAAACTGTACTTCGAGCGCCACGACGGCCATGCGGTCACCTGCGACGACTTTGCCCAGGCCCAGGCCGACGCCAACCCGGGATCGGACCTGGTCCAGTTGCTGCCGCAGTTCAAACACTGGTACAGCCAGGCCGGCACCCCGCATCTGCGCGCCCGTGGGCACTACGATGCGCAGGCACACACCTACACGCTGGACCTGGACCAGACCTGCGCAGCCACACCGGGCCAGCCGACCAAGGAGCCGTTCGTGATCCCGGTCCACCTGGGCCTGGTCGGCCCCGACGGGCGCGACCTGCCCTTGCAATTGGCCGATGAGGCTATCCCCGGCGCAGCTTCACGCATCTTTGTCATCAGCCAGGCGGCCGAATCGCTCACCTTCGTCAACGTCGACGTCGAACCGGTACCGTCCTTGCTGCGCGGCTTCAGTGCCCCGGTGGTGCTGGAGTTCGACTATTCGGACGCGCAACTGCTGCACCTGCTGGCCCACGACAGCGATCCCTTCAACCGCTGGGAGGCGGGGCAACGGATGGCCATGCGTTGCGCCCTGGCAGCCATCGGCAGCGGCAGCACCACGCAGATTCTGAACGACGCCTATTTGCAGGCAATGCGCGCCGTATTGCGCGCTGCCGGGCTCGACGCCGCGTTCAAGGAACTGGTGCTCGCCTTGCCCTCAGAGACCTACATCGCCGAGCAATTGACAACGGTCGATCCGCAGCAGGTGCATGCAGTGCGCGAATCGATGCGGCTGCAGTTGGCCACCGCGTTGCAGGACGACTGGCAGTGGGCCTACCAGGCCCATCAGACCAGCGGCGCTTACCAGCCCGACCCGGTGTCGAGCGGGCGTCGTGCCCTGACTGGCATGGCGCTGACCATGTTGTGCCTGGTGGCCACGGCTGCGGCCGCCGCGCCCGGAGCCGATCTCTGGCCGGGCAAGGCCTACCAGCGTTTCAAGAGCGCCGGCAACATGACCGACCGCGTCAACGCCTTGGCCGCCCTGCTGGTCAGTGGACATGCGCTGGCGGCACCGGCGCTGCAGCAGTTTCATGCGTTGTTCAAGGACGACCCGCTGGTGCTGGACAAGTGGTTTGCCCTGCAGGCTGGCGCACCCGACCGGGGCGGCCAGGTGCTGCAACAGGTGCGCCAGTTGATGGGGCATGCGGACTTCAACCTGCGCAACCCGAACCGGGCACGCAGCCTCATCTTCAGTTACTGCAGCGCCAACCCGGGGGCGTTCCATCGGCACGACGCCGCCGGTTATGTGTTCTGGAGCGAGCGGGTGCTGGAGCTCGATACCATCAATCCCCAGGTGGCGGCACGGCTGGCGCGCGCGCTGGACCGCTGGAGCAAGCTGGCCGAACCTTACCGCAGCGCAGCGCGCGAAGCCATCACACGGGTTGCAGCCAAGACCGACCTCAGCAGCGACGTGCGCGAAGTCGTGGGTCGCGCGCTCGCTGCTTGAGGAACCCAAGCCATGAGTTCCAGAGTCTCACTCACCCGCTACCTGGTCGAGCAGCAACGCCTGCATGCCTTGATCCCGGCGAACCTGCGCCTGCTGCTGGAAGTGGTGGCGCGCGCTTGCAAAAGCATCAGCCAGGCGGTCAACAAGGGGGCGCTGGGCGGCGTGCTCGGAACGGCCCACAGCGAAAACGTGCAGGGCGAAATCCAGAAGCAGCTCGACATCATCGCCAACGAAGTGTTGATTGAAGCCAACGAGTGGGGCGGTCACCTCGCGGCCATGGCCAGCGAGGAGATGGACGGCATCTATGTCGTGCCCAACCGTTACCCGCAAGGTGAGTACCTGCTGTTGTTCGACCCGCTGGACGGCTCCAGCAACGTCGATGTGAACGTGAGCATCGGCACCATCTTCAGTGTGCTGAAAAAGCCCGAAGGCAGTGCCGGTGTGTTGGAAAGCGACTTCCTGCAACCGGGTCGCCAGCAGGTGGCCGCCGGCTACTGTGTCTATGGCCCACAGACCACGCTTGTGCTGACGGTCGGCGACGGTGTGGCCATGTTCACGCTCGACCGGGAACAGGGCTCGTTCACCCTGACCCAGGAAAACGTGCAGATTCCACCCGACACACGCGAATTCGCCATCAACATGAGCAACATGCGTCACTGGGATGCGCCGGTAAGAAGATATATCGACGAATGTCTGGCAGGCCGGGACGGCCCACGTGGCAAAGACTTCAACATGCGCTGGATTGCCAGCATGGTGGCCGATGTGCACCGCATCCTGACCCGCGGCGGCGTCTTCATGTACCCCTGGGACAAGCGCGAACCCGACAAGCCGGGCAAGCTGCGCCTGATGTATGAGGCCAACCCGATGAGTTGGCTCGTCGAACAGGCGGGCGGCGCCGCCACCGACGCGAGAACACGAATTCTGGACATCGTGCCGGGCAAACTGCATGAACGCGTAAGCGTGGTGCTGGGCAGCAAGAACGAGGTGGAACGGATTACCGGCTACCACGCCAAGCTATAATTTGATCCGTTGCCGGTGTAGCTCAGTCGGTAGAGCAGCTCATTCGTAATGAGAAGGTCGGGTGTTCGATTCATCTCTCCGGCACCAAGGCCAGTAAGGGTTTATTGCTATGAAAATGGCATCAATCCCTCTTACTTTGGGTGCCACGTAGCCACCAGTGCATGGTTCCGTACCAATCGAGCCCCTTCGATTCGGTGTAATCAGTGGATATGTGGCCCCACGGCACCGCAGGCAACTGCAACCAGTGTGAGCATTACGGCGGCTGGATTCCGACTATTGCAAACGGTCGCAAGTCTCGGGTATATGGTTGTGCCTGCGTGTCCGGCAGCTATCGCAGTCGCTCAAGCGGTGCGCCCATTGGTCGCAGGCGGTGCCCGCGCGGGGTACGCCGACGGCGGGTTTCAGTGCCGACAACCGTAGCGCAGGTGCCACGACCGAGACCTACTCGGAGTTGTGTAAGCTGGTTGCAGCCCGGCCTATCTGGCGCGAAACGGCTACGCAGGCTCCACTTCAGGCGCGGTCATGCGTTTGATGCGTTTTCGGTCTTTGGTTGTTTGCTTTGCAGTCCACAGGTCGCGCTGCACTTGTAGCGCCAGCCAGTAGCCAGGCGTAGTGCCCAGCGCCTCGGATAGCCTCAAGTCCATATCAGCACTCACGGCAACGTGCCCATGCAGCACGCGCGACAACGTCACCCGACCGATTCCGATATGGGCAGCAAAGGCGGTCACGGTCACCGCCATGTCATCGAGCCAGCCGGTCAGCAGTTCGCCAGGCGCGGCCGGGTCGTGCATGTTCATCGGGTCCCTGTGCTCAAGCGCCTTGCGGCTCCAGGCGCACCACAGCGCGGCAGCCTGTGGCTTCGGCGTAGCGTTGAACGGTTCGCATCGATGGTTGACGCTTGCCGCCTTCCAGTCGGGCGATAACGCTCTGCGTAGTGCCTATGCGCTGCGCCAACTCCGCTTGCGTGATACCAGCACGGGCGCGGGCGGCTATCAATTCGCGTGCGGTGTCAAATTCTTGCTCCAGCGCATCATATTCAGCCTTCGTGGCTGGGTCTTGAAGCATGGTTTGCTTGAGTTCCTCAAGTGTTTTCATGTCGCGGTCTCCAATCGTTTATGGGCGGTTTCCAATGCTCTGCGAGGCGTGGTTTGGGTCTTCTTCACAAACACATGCAACACCAGCAACGTGCGGCCTTGTACGGCCGCATAGATGGCCCTGGCAATGCCATCACGTCCCTGCATCCGCATTTCCCGAAGCTTGCCATTCAGTGGCCTGATGTGGGGCATTCCCACACGTTGCGGCCCCATGACTTCCAGCAGGTCGGCGATTCTGAAAAAGCGGGCTTTCATTTCTGCAGGCAGCGCCACCAATTCGGCCTCTGCTTGCGGCTGAGTTCGTACAGTCCATTCATTTTTAGTATAGCCAATGTGCTATTAAATACCAACCACCACGCGCAGCGCGCCGGGCGCGGTCTTCGCATCAAACACAATCCCGGCCTGCTCCAGAATGTGCGCTTCAATCAGGGCGGGTACATTCCCCGCCCCTTGGGGCGCTTCCTTTTTGGTATCGGATGCCCCGATACCCCGCTGCTTGCGGCGGCGTTCTTCATTCTTTGCGAGAAACGGGCGCAAGGCATCCAAGCTGCGCGGGCAGTAGCCCTCAGCGGTCGCGGAGCGCTTGTGGCCCATGACTTGGGCAATGGCCCCAGCAGTAGCACTGGCAGCCTCACGCAGCAGCAAAAACGACCGGCGCGGCCCGTCGATTGTCAGGCGCCGCGATGGCGGCGCTTTGCAAGGCTTTGGCGTGACTGGCGCGCCTGGTCAACTCCGCGACGCCACCAACTCCCGGCTTCAGAACGGTTCTTTGTGGCTGCGAAGTTCAACTTCCCAGCTCCAAGCGCCCGTCGGTTGCGCCAAGGCCGCCATGTAGGAGCGAGCGATTGCCTGCGGCGTGAATTCACCCGGGCCGCCGCCGGGTTTCGACACGCCGCCATCGATTACGAAGTGCACCACATGAATGCCGGCAGGGCTGAGTTCGCGCGCCAGGCTCTGAGCCAGACCTCTGAGCGCAAATTTGCCCATGGCGAAGACCGATGATTTTGCAAATCCTTTCACGCCGGCCGTGGCGCCAGTGAAGAAGATGCTTCCGGTGCCGCGCGGCAACATGCGCCGCGCCGCCTCTTGCGCAGTGACCAGCGCGCCAATGGCTGTGGTCTGTATTGCAGCGGTTGCGGCCAAAATGTCCAGGCTTAGCAGGTCACCGCGAATCCGGGCGCTCGGGTTGTAGAGCACAACGTCTGGCGACCCCAATGCCTGATCGACACTTGTAAACAGCCTGACGATACTTGCTGGCGTCGAGGCATCTACCTCAAAAGCGGTTGCGCCAATAGCGGTTGCAAGTGGCTGCAACTTGCCGGGATTGCGGGCGGCTACTGCCACCTGGTAGTCCGCCGCAACAAGCGCCTCAGCGAACGCGCCGCTGATTCCTGGACCGGCACCAACAATCAACGCGACGGGCTTGTTCATATTGATCCTCAGGTCAGAAACCATCACAGGTCGCGGACGGTTCACATAGCGCCGATCGTACTAAACCCGAGTTGCATTGCCCCAAACGACCTCAAACGACATCTGATGCAGGCATGTGCAGAGCCTCGATTTCGCGCAGTGCCGGCAGGTGCCCGGTCTTCACGAAGATGAGACACCCCTCCCGACTGAATGGCTGATGCTGGCTCAGGTGTGGACCACGGATCCACGTTCCAGCCGGATAACGACCGTACTCATCTTCAAAGACGCCGTCAACGACAAAGATCTCCTCACCGCCATAATGCCGGTGCGGACTGAAGCAGGTACCCGGCGCCCAGCGCACCATCGCAGTATGCTGACCACGAAATTCGGACAACGGCAACACCGACAGTCCCTCGACAAGTCCGGGAAACCATGGGGCGCCGACGGTATCCACGACCACGCGCCCCACATCAAGCTTGTCCAGGTGGCGCAGCTTGACAAACAGCGTGCAGCCGCCCTCGGAAAATGGGGCGTGGCTTGAGCCCGGAGGATTCTTGATGAACGTACCGGGGCGGTAGTGACCGAGCTCATCCGAAAAAGTGCCCTCCAGTACCAGGATCTCCTCACCCAGATCATGGCGATGCGCATCAAAATGGGCACCAGCCTCGTAGCGCACGATGGAGGTCGCTCGGGCGATCTCGCCACCATCGCGCTCGATCAACCGGCGCTGTACCAGCGGCAGCGGTGATGGAAACCAGGGGGCCGTGGATGTGTCGAGCACGACCCGCTCGGCGAAGTTCGCATTGATGTTCATGTGGTGTGTCTGTTGGCGCTGGGCACGAGTCGGCCCAGGCCATTGATTTTGACCGACCCATCGTAAAACCCCTGACGCCCCCTACCGGTTGCGGTTCACGCGATGACAACGCGGGTAAATGGCGGTCGGCACCAACACCGAGCTTACTCGTTGGCGACCAGCGTTTCGCCACTGACCTTGACCTTGCTGCCGGCCTTGAACCCGGGGTCGGTTTCAAAACGGACCGTTTTGGTACTTGCGTCGTTCAGTTTGACAACCACGTCATATACCGTGTTCGAGCGCACCCGCTTCTCCACTTCGCGCCCTGCCACGGCACCGCCTAACGCACCGATTACGGTGGCTGCGGTATTGCCATCGCCTTTGCCGACCTGATTGCCCAACGCGGCACCGGCGACACCACCCGCAATGGCACCCAGGTAGTTGGGTTTGCCCTTGACTTTGACCTTGGAGACCGACTGGACCACCCCACAGCCGTCGCAAGCCAGCGCAATCACCGCTTGTGGCACCACGACGCCAGCGGCCAGCACCTTCATGGCGGTAGCCTTCTTGTCGCCCAGCGCAAGTGTTGCGCTAACTTGGGTCGAGTCGTTCAGCTGGTCGCGGCTTTTCACGGTGTAGCTGCCGATGTAGTGGCCGGCCTTTTCTTCAGCCAGAGGGATACTGGTTTTGCCGCCATCCAGGGACACACTGGTTTTGGCCCCGGCGGTCCCGTTGACCACAAAGTTGAGCTCATGGCCACCACTGAGTGCGCCGTCGTTGCGGGTTTCGAGGCGGCTTATGGTGGGTAACGGGCTAGCCGCCATCACGGCCTTGGCCTGTGCTTCTGCGGTCAGAAGCGGCTGCGCCAACAACACAGTGGTCTGGCGGTCACCGACCTTGAGCGTTGCGTTGACCTTGCTGTCAAACCGGATCTTGTCGCGGATGCGGATCGTGTAGGCTCCCTCGTAAACGCCGGTCTGTGTTTCCGGCAGTCCAATCAGGTTGGTGACGCCGTCCACCCGCAGACTAAAGGTACCACTGCCCGTGCCGTTGGCGCGAAAGACGAGCTCGGTACCGGGCGTGAGCTGCGCGACCGGGTCGACCGTCAAATTACGTATGCCGGGATTGGTCTGGGCCTGAGCCGAAACCATCGTGAAACTGCACGCCACTGCCGTAAGCAGGACTGCCCAACGTGATCGGATCGTCATATCGTCTCTCCCTTTTGATTAAATTGAACCTGCGCGCACATGGAACCAACGTGCGTCCCCGCAAGCCGGTTGACCTTGCCAACAGACCCGTAAAGTATGGACGAAAAACTTCCAGGGTCCTGCGCATGGATTTTGGCCAAAGCCTGTGTGCGCCGACGCCAAATTTACCCAGGGCGCAGATTTGGACTGACCCAATGCGAGGCATCTGCATCCGGACACCGGTAGGGGTTTGCACCTTACCAAGGTGGGGCAATGATTTTTGGCCGCCTGGGTCAAATCGGAGCCGGCGTGAACACATGTCTGCACCCTCAGCGGCGTGACCATGCAGCACACGCGACGACATGACGCGACTGATTCCGACCTGCGCGGCAAAGGTGGTCACGGTCGCTGCCAAGTCGTCGAGCCAGCCCGTCAGCAGCTCAAAGGGGGCTGCCGGGTTGTGCCTGTTCATGTTCATCCCTTCACCCGTCCACCCGTGACCGCTTCGCGCAACAGTTGATTGATACGGGTTTGCCAACCCGGCCCTGTTGCCTTGAATGCGTCCAGCACCTCGGCATCCACGCGCATGTTCAAGGTCGGACGTTTCGTCGCAACAGCGGGACGGCCACGGCCTCGTTTGATGGCCGCGCCTGCCCAGTACGCAGCCACCGCAGCAGAATCGTTCGGGTCGTAGGGTTCGTCGTCTGGAGACAAGACACTGGAGGCATCTTTGGCGGCCTCGCGCTTCACACGCTCCCAGTCGGTGCCTTTGCGCCCAGTCGGTTTCTTGCCAGCTTGCATACAGCTTCCTTTCCTGTTTCGATGCCCGGCGCAACGAGATTGCCCGCACCTCGTTTGGCTGGCGCAATACGTACACCGGTGCAAGCACCACGCTGACAACCCCCACCAAAGCCGCATCCATCAGCCGGGTTTCGTCGCGTCTGGGCGATTCAAGCGTAAGCTTGTCCGGCACATTGACAACCAGCGGCGCATCGGCCAGAGACATACCGTGCTTGTCAATATTGGCGGTGTTCTTGTTGGGGTCGAACGTCAACTATATTGCCGATTTATTGTATTGGCATCAATTAAGCACGTCAACCAACCAACGCAACGCCACCAACGGCACGCACCAACGGCACGCAGTTTCCCTGGCTCCAGGTCGGCCTGAAGCGAGACCCCCGGCCAATTTCAGGATCTGGTCCTCTATTTGCTTCAGGTACGGGCGCAGCGCGTCCACGGTGCGCGGGCGGTAGCCTTCGGCGGTTGCACTTGGCTTCTTGCCCATGACCTGGGCGATAGCACCAGCGGGCGCGCCCGCAGCCTCGCCAAGCGACGAAAACGAACGGCGCAGGCCGTGGATAGTCAGCCCCTCGATTGCGGCGCTCTTAAGGGCGCTTGCATGGCTTTTGCGAGTGTCTGCAATGCGGCCCATCTTGCCAGCGGATGCAAACACAAATTCATTCACGCGGGGCAGCATCCCCAGCACTTGCGCCAGGT
>ENA-ORBV01010459-ORBV01010459.1-microbial-mat-metagenome-genome-assembly--contig:-NODE-10459-length-14850-cov-14.214648_pt1 | contig 14850 bp, 13 predicted proteins | sample MGYA00237777_ERZ505514 | MGnify/ENA primary metagenome ERZ505514 (study PRJEB26160, sample SAMN06269048) | microbial mat metagenome | isolation source: Oligotrophic lake microbial mat | place... | reverse complement strand
AAGATTTGCTCGGTTGTCTCGCCAGCAGCAAGTTTCTCTAAAATTAATTCCACAGGAATGCGAGTCCCAGCAATGACCAAAATTAATGGGATACAAGCCCCGCCGTTCTAGGGCGGCTTTGATCTTTAATATATTGCTTCAAGACCTCTATTGGTGCGCCGCCAACTGAAACAGCGAAATAACTGGGACTCCATAAAGCTTCTTTGTGGGGTTTTTTGTATCCAGCCTGCCCATATCGACGGCTTGAAACACCTTTTAAGGCATTTGCAATCTGAGAAATAGATAGTTTTGGCGGATATTCAAGTAATACATGAACATGGTTGGCTTCGCCATTAAACTCCAAAACCTCAAAATCCATCTTTGCCGCAACATCTCGGAACGACTGCTCAATCAGTTTTAGCCCGTCATCATTAAAAACAGGTTGGCGATATTTAGTCACGCAAATTAAGTGAATTTTTATATCAGTAACGCTGTGCCTTTCTCTTCTATACATAGTTGCTATTTAATGCAGACCAATCTATAATACCAGAATGAAAGTACGATATCAGTACAGGATTTACCCAACAGACCAACAGCGAAAACACCTATCAAGGTTATTTGGCTGTGTTCGAGTTGTGTGGAATGATGCGCTGAGACTGTGCAAACAATCTGAGAAACTCCCCAGTAACGGAGACTTGCAGAAAATCTGCATTACTCAGGCAAAGAAAACGGCTTTGCGTAAATGGTTGAGTGAGGTGTCTAACATCCCATTACAGCAATCAATCGCAGATCTAGGAGTAGCGTTCAAGAACTTCTTTGAGTCGCGTAACGGCAAGAGGAAGGGCTTAAAAGTTAATGCGCCAAAGTTCAAGAAAAAGGACAATCGGCAAACAGCGCGGTTCAGGAAAGGAGGTTTCTCAATCAAAGCAGGGAAAGTATTTCTAGCCAAGATTGGAAACATCAAAACGGAATGGTCGCGTCCCTTGCCTTCAGAGCCAAGTTCGGTCACGGTAATCAAAGACCGTGCAGAGCGTTATTTCTTAAGCTTTGTTGTAGAAATTCAGCCCAGACTCATACCCGCTAAAAATCAGTCAGTAGGGATCGATCTGGGATTGAAAACCTTTGCCGTACTCAGTACTGGCGAAAAAATCAATAGTCCAGATTACTCTCGGCTAGAGCGCAAAATTAGACGGGCGCAACGTCGTTTTGCTAAACGCGAGAAAGGTTCTAATCGTCGGCATCAGATGCGACTGAAGATCGCCAAACTCAAAGCAAAGCAAGCGGATACTCGCAAGGATTTCTTGCACAAGTTGTCAACCAAAGTGGTCAGCGATAACCAAACTATTGCTTTGGAAGATTTAAACGTATCAGGAATGCTGAAAAACCGTTGTCTATCAAGGGCGATCAGTCAGCAAGGATGGCGAGAGTTCAGAACGATGTGTGAGACAAAGTCTGAGAAGTTTGGACGTGAGTTTGTTGTTATCAGTCGATGGGAACCAACTAGCCAAGTCTGCTCTGATTGTGGATATCGTTGGGGCAAGCTCGATCTAAAAATTCGAGATGTTGTCTGTATTAATTGTGGGGCGCATCACTGCCGAGATGCCAACGCAGCCAAGAATATAGAAAAAGTCGGGGTAGGACATACCCACGACTCTAAACGGACAGGGAGGAAGTGTAAGACCCCGCATGGGGCTGTTTCCGTTGAGCTGTCAACCCATCTAAAAGATGAACAGTTAAACCTGTTTGCTTGTTAGGGAATCCCCGCCCGTTCTACGGCGGGGAGGATGTCAATATCGATCGAGATGAAGACGGTGTTTGGGTTGTATAGTGCGCCAGCATTCCTGGTTGTGTTAGTCAAGGTCAGACAAAAGAGTAAGCCCTAGTTAATATTCAAGATTCGATCGTCGCCTGCCTTCAATTCAGAGCAGAAATAGGTTTACCCCTCACTGTAGAGACTCAACAAGTAGAGGTTTTGGCATAAATATGGGATCTATCATTCCGCAGCTAAAATAGAAGTAGTTGTTTAATTGGCATTTCATATGGCTGAATCAGATTTTTACACTGAAGAGCAGGTGCAGCAGCTATTGCATCACGCGATCGCGCGTAAATCTAACGGTCAAGATCTTTCTAGAGAGCAGGTCTATGAAATTGCGGCTGAGTTGGGCATCACTCGGTCTGAGTTTTTAGCATCTGAGCAAGAGTGGCGGATCAAATATTCCCAAAGCACCGATCGACTGGCGTTTGATGCTTACAAGAAGAAAAAACTACGCCAGAATATCTTGAAATATTCGATCGTCAACGCATTTTTGATTTCGATCGATCTGCTGACTTCTAACAATATTTCGTGGGCAATTTATCCTCTGCTAGTGTGTGGGTTGGGCGTGGCTTTAGATGGATGGGCGACCTATCAACCCGATAGTGATGAGTATGAAAAACAATTTCTCAAATGGAGTCGTAAGCAAAAGCGTAACCTGATTGCTGGTCAAATTACTGACAAGGTGACTGAGAGCGTTGAAAAATGGCTAAATCCCAAAATCTAATCCCTAAAAAGGATTGTAAATAATCGAGAAATATAATCCGCTTTCTTGTGCCGTTCGCTTATTAGAACCGACGGAAACTACAGGAATGCCATAGTCGATCCGAGCAGTCAATCGATCGCTTTGTTGATAACGCAACCCAACTCCAATCCCGAATAGAGTATTGGGACTGGGATTAGGTTTTCCCGAACTATTCCAAACCGTGCCGAGATCGAGAAATGGCGCAAGTTGCAACACGCCTTGAACTTCAGGTACTCGTAGAATGGGCAAACGCAATTCCGCCGTTGCCGCCACGCCATTATCACCTAGCAAAAAGTCCTGACGATATCCCCTAACGCTTTCTTGTCCGCCCAAACCAAACTGTTCGATCGGAACTAGAGATCGATCGGCTAATTGGATGTCAGCGCGGAATAAAAATAACGTATCTGGAGCCAGTAAGTTAACGTATTGTCCTTGTCCACGCCACGCTAAAAAGAAGCTGTCGGCGGGATTATCATTTGCGGTCAGGGCAAATGGCGCAACCCCAAAACTGAATTGAGATCGTAAAGCCAAAACCTGCTGGCTGCTGCGCTGGGTAAGCTCTTGAAAGAATCGCAGTGCCGATACCTGCGTTCGACCATTTCGATCGGCACCTGCTGAAAGTCGAAATGGCAGATCTAACAGAGCCGTATCACTTTCACGCCGCGAAGCGGTTAATCCCAGTGCAAATTCTTGGGTGGCTGTCTGAGAGAGGGGCTGACGAAATGTCACTTCATAAGAGCGCGAGGCGGCAATGATATCTAAGGCGTTAAACGGCGATTCGACCACACGGCTGTTGCTGTTGTTGTAGGCAAAATTGAGCGTACCGTTGGCGGGATCGATCGGGAATGTGTAGCTGAGGTTATATTCATTACTGTCGTCGGTGTTTGTGTAGGATGCCGTAATGCCATCACCTTGCCCGAACAGATTCCCCTCACTGACTTCGATCGATCGGCAACTTGTCTAAAGATCCTCTTGATGAATAATTCAGATCGAGAACTGGACATACTCAAAAAGGTAAATCCATCACAAACCTAATTGCTTTTGGTCGATCGACTACCACCCAAATTGTGAATGTGTATGATTTTATTTTGCATTTACCGCAGGGATATTGCACCTTACTGGGTGAGCGGGGATCTACGCCAACAGCTTACAATAGATGTACCTGCTAAAGCCTTTGAACAAAAATCATACTTTTTCAGGTAGTCCTACTTTTATGCATTTTCTCTTAACCATTTAGTAGTGCTTGATACTTATGGCTCATGGCTGATGAATCAGAGAGTATGCTAAGATTCAGCCTTTATTAGATCTGGGGATAAAACCTTGAGTCGCTTTGTTATTGGGGATGTACACGGTCAATATGATGGGTTGATGCTACTGCTAGACGAGATCAACCCTCAGTTTGATGACCAATTATTTTTTTTAGGTGACTTAATCGATCGAGGCCCTCAGAGTGCCGAAGTTGTAACTTGGGTGATGCAAAGTGGTCATGCCTGTCTTAAGGGCAACCATGAGCAAATGTGCTTGGAAGCTCATAATGCCTCTGAAGCCTCGATGTTGTGGCAAGGCTGGATTATCAATGGCGGCTCCAGAACTTTAGACAGCTATGGTGAAAATGGCATCCCAAATGAACATTTGCGCTGGATGAATCACCTACCCCTTTATCTGGATTTGGGTGATGCTTGGCTGGTTCATGCTGGTCTCGATCCTCACCTGTCGATCGAAGATCAGGGCGCATTAGAGTTTTGCTGGATTCGTGAACCTTTTCACAGCAGCACACAGCCTTATTTTGCCCAAAAAACGATTATTACAGGACACACAATTACCTTTGTGTTTCCTGGGGTTCAACCTGGACAAATTGCCCAAGGTGCAGGCTGGCTAGATATCGATACTGGTGCTTACCATCCCAAAAGCGGCTGGCTTACAGCCCTCGATCTCGACCATAGCATGGTTTACCAAGCCAATGTTTACACGCAGTCAGTGCGTAAGTTGCCGTTACAAGATATCACCGTACCGATCGATTCTGTTTCAAAATCTGGCAAAAAGCGAATCTGGGAAAGATTTTAGGAGCAGTCCCAAACAAGCCTGAGACTGTGTCCATTATTCACGCTTCCTTGGTTTCTGTATCATCCGCGTATCGCCAGAATTTACCAAGCCACCTATCTTCATCGATAGACTTATCCGTTTTAACTGAGCATTCACTTCCAGAATCCGCACCTTCACCACCTGACCAACTTTGACAACTTGATTTGGATCGCTGACAAAAGCATTGGATAGTTGGGAAATATGCACCAATCCATCCTGATGCACGCCGATATCAACAAAAGCCCCGAAGTTCGCAACATTGGTCACAGTGCCTTCTAGTTCCATTCCGACTTCCAAATCTTTAATCTCTTGAATACCTGCTTTAAAGGTGGCATATTTGAACTCGGCACGGGGGTCACGTCCTGGCTTTTCAAGTTCGCTAATCATATCGCGGAGCGTGGGTTCCCCGATCGACTGCGTGATGTATTTTTTTAGATCGGTCTTTTTGAGTTCTGCTGCGAGTCTAGTCGGTTCGGTGAGAGGGATGTTCGCATCTTTAGCGATCGATGCCAGAATGCTATAACTCTCTGGATGGACTGCGGTATTGTCGAGCGGATTTTCACCATCCCGAATACGCAGAAACCCCGCCGCTTGCTCGAAGGCTTTGGGACCAAGCTTGGCAACTTTTAGCAGTTGTTTACGGTTTTTAAAAGCTCCATGCTCATTCCGATAGGCGATCATATTGTTCGCAATTGTGGGCGTTAATCCAGAGACGAAAGTGAGTAATTCTTTGGATGCAGTATTCAGATCGACACCAACATAGTTGACGCAGCTTTCGACTGTATCATCAAGTTTCTTTCGGAGTAATTTTTGATCGACATCATGCTGATATTGCCCAACCCCGATCGATTTCGGATCGATTTTCACCAGCTCAGCTAATGGATCTTGCAAGCGTCGCCCGATGCTGATTGCGCCGCGCACCGTGATATCAAGATCGGGAAATTCTGAGATTGCGACATCACTCGCTGAATAAATCGATGCTCCCGATTCGTTCACCATGACTTTAATCGGTTTCGGTTCGATATCTGCTAGCAGCTCAATTACAAATTGGTCGGTTTCCCGTCCAGCCGTGCCATTTCCGATCGCGATTAATTGGATGTTATATTTTTCGATCAACTGCTTAACTGTATTTGCGGCTTGCTGACGTTGACTTGCGGCTTGATGTGGGAAAACTGCTTCATAAGCTAAGAATTTACCTGTCTCCGATAGGACGGCAACTTTACATCCAGAACGAAAGCCTGGATCGATCGCCAATGTTGGTTTCATCCCCGCAGGTGCGGATAGTAATAGCTCGCGTAAGTTGGTTTCAAAGTTAGAAATCGAACCGATATCTGCCTGTAATTTCGCTTCGGCTCGGACTTCATTAATTAGCGATGTCTCGATCAATCGATCGAAAGCATCTTTGAGCATATTTAGATAAAACTGACGCACTGCGGCGGCTTTAGTCTTGATTTCTTGGAGGGCTAAATAATCGCAAATGCGATCTCGATCAAATTCTAAATTCAGATTAACAATCTTCTCGCTCTCACCACGAAATAGAGCTAAAAGGTTATGCGGTGCAACTTTGCTAACGGGTACAGAATATTTGCGATACATCTCATATTTAGTCGATCCTGCCAGCACATCATCTTTGATGCTCGAACTAAATTCACCTTCCGATTGCATATACTCACGCACGTATGCGCGCAAATTAGCTTTGTCCGCGATCGATTCCGCCAAAATATCCGAAGCTCCAGCTAAGGCATCGGCGGCTGTTTTCACCCCTAGTTCGAGATTGATATATTTAGCCGCTTCTAGTTCTAGTTCGATCGATTGAGCGTTGGCATGATTAATCGATCGAATCAATTCAGCCAATGGTTCTAATCCTTTTTCTCGCGCAATTGTTGCTCTGGTTCGCCGCTTGGGTTTGTAGGGTAGATATAGATCTTCTAATTCAGTCTTCAGTAAGCAGTTCTCAATCTTGGCTTTTAGTTCTGGCGTGAGTTTGGCTTGAGATTCGATCGAACTAATAACTGTCTCTTTTCTCGCTACCAACTCTGTGAGATAAGTAAATCTCTCTGCCAATTCGCGCAAGACAATTTCATTCATCTCTCCTGTGCGCTCTTTCCGATACCGCGCTATAAACGGAATCGTCGCTCCTTCTGCAAATAGATCTAAAACGTTCTGAACCAAACTAAGATTCAAATCTAATTCTCTTGCAATCTGAGCGCGGATATCTAACATATGGGAATGAAGAAAGAAATGTTAATTTCGAGATCGTCACATGTTATCATAAGCAACGTCTCAACATACAATGGAATAAACACCAGCGCATATATGGTTGCTTGATTCATATCGATATTCGAGATGGGAAGCTATGGATTCAGTATGACGGCACAGAAAATGGAGTTGCCAACGATCTAGTTGCTTTAGGTGTTCCACCAGAAGATATTGTTCTGGCATTTCAGTCAGCGTATATGCGGCAATATTCAGAGTTTGCCATAGACTAATGATTGTTAAACGATCGACTTTCTGTTAGCGCAGTTCTTGCCAAGGAATCACAGGATTTGTGGCGAGTTCTTGAGCCACTGCAACTGCGCCATAACGATTGAGGTGGCTGGGGTCGGAAAAGTTATCCGATCGATCTCGCCAAGCTTGACTGAGATCGATATAGTAAAAGTCCCAAGCTGAAGCTAGTTCAAGCATTCGCGCACTAAAGATCGCATCATACTTGGTGCGGGTGGGATCAAGATAGGTCGAGTGCAGAGGCATATTCACAAACACAAGTCGAATTTTACGCTGCTGACAGAAATTAGAGAGAGAGTTAAACGCATCCATCTGTTCGCCACTCAGATCGAAGTCGTGATAGTCAGAATCATTTTCGCCAGAGACAAAAGGATGAACTTGGAAGTAGGTTTTAGGGTCAAAAATTACGCTCAAAGCCAAAAATCCCTTGGAATCCATTTCCATTTTGCCCTTGGGAAGACTGGCGGCGATGATCGCACTGCTATTGCTGAAATTTTTTGAGAACTGATTGTATCGATCGAGCATCGTCGATCGAAGTTGGTCGCGATTAGCGTAGGTCGCTAAAGGTAAAAGTAGGATGTTTTCGAGGAACTTCTCCGCAGGACGTTCGGATAGTTGATTGCCTGTCGGATGCGTGCCAAGCCCACTGTTGTTCGTAGATTCTTTAGTGGAATTAGGATCTGATTGACTGGCAATTTGAGCGTTAATTTCGGCGAAACCTGGAGAACTCGCAATTTCTTTGAAAGTCAAATCCTGACGATTGCTATTAAAAGCCCTAACTCCATCTGCCCAGATAATCATTTTGGGAAGTTCGCCCGAATCGAGAATCTGGGCGATCTGTAAGTTCACAGTTTTTGCCGTCGCGCCATTAATTCCCATGTTGAATACCTGCACTCCTTTATAACCTCTTTGGGCGAGAGATTCTTCTAGGATTGTGGGATCGATCCCACGCAAAGCTCTTGAGCTGCCAACAATCATCACATCAGGTGGCTGACGAAATACCGATAGATGCCAGTTGAGTAAATCTAATTTTTGTCCCAACAGAACGTTCTTATAATTAGGGATTTGACGAGTCACAATCAGTTTGTGTTTTAGATCGATCGACGCGCTGGGAATAGACATAGAAGCGGTTGATAGCGTTGGCACATATTTCGGCACAATTCGATCGACTAATCCCACGATCGCTAATCCCACTAATAAGCTGAGAAAATTAACTGTCAGATTATTTGCCGATTGTTTCGTGCCGTCCGTAGTGAATAGCCAAGAATAGAGCGGTTTTAATGATGCAGGTGCGATCGCAAAATGCTTTTTCGGCTGAGGCTTCGATCGAACTCGATCGATCTGAGGCTGAACTGTCTTTGGTTTAACGCCCGATTTAACGCCAGATCTAACCGCTATTTCTGGCTGAACTATGGGAACGACGACGAGAGGTTCTGAAACGATCGCAGATTCAAGATCTCGATCGGCGATCTCCAAATCGATCGCCCGATCGATTCGATCTTCAACTTGGGGCGCGATTAATTGTGCAGGGGCTAATACTTCGACAGGCTCGGTCTTGAGTTCGGGAGTTTGGATTGGCGTATGCTTTTTGCCTGAACTAAGCCCTCGATCGATTCCTAGGGTGAGTAAATCGATCTGAAATGCCCAATCTGGTAACGTGCCACCTTTGAGTCTCCCAGTCACAGACACCGCTTTTAAGGCATCAGATGGATTAGTCTTTCGCAGGGCCGCCAAAATTGGCAGAGCCATTTCGACTTGGGGGATATCTCTTAGGCTCTCACACAGAATATTGAGACAATTTTGTTTGAGAATAATTTTGGCAACTGTTTTGCTAGTGCGCTGCTTTTTGGCGAATTCCTGCACCAGATTTGCCGTAATCTCTGCCGCGATCTTCGCTGCCGCTCCAATCGGTAAATCCACTGCTAAAGCCCACATCTTGCCATGCAGTTTCACCCGCCGAATCCCTGCTGCCAGCATCGGTGAATTCGAGGTTTGTTGGCTGGCAATCGTCGCGATAATTCCCTGAACTTGATTTTCAGTTTGGGAATCGGCGCGGCAGTGCAAATACAGACAATCACCATGCTGTTGAGCTTTGGTAATCTCGGTCAAGTCCAGCCCCCATTGCATCGGCTCGGAGATATCTGGGAAACCTATATTTCGATCGATCGGTTGTGATATTACCATCAGAATTTTGGCCTGAAATATATCATTGGCTTTTGCACTAAATCAATATACACGCCACCAGCCCCATGCCAACAGACACTTGCTCTTTTGCGATTTCGACATTTACTTCACACCCCGAACCACTAGTCTATAAGTCCCACGTCCAGATTTGTCATAGGCATTGGCGACAACACGATATGTCCCTGTTGACGGTAAGCGCAAGGTGATTGCAGCATTTTTACCCGATGGTAAGCCGTTATCTTCTTTAAGGATTTTTCGATCGGGTGCAAATACGACGAGATAGGGATGAAATTCATTACTGCTCAGCGTGATCTGGACTACCTGCCCTGCTCTGCCCATAAAGCTAAAAGTCTCGAATAAACTGCCATCTCTGGCTAAGACATTGCTACCATCACCCAAAGTACCGTTGCGCTGTAAAACCGCTCCTACCCTCAGCACAGGCTGATTTGCGGCTGAAATCGCTGCCGTATTGGGATTAGGATTAACTGCCTTAGCGTTGAGGGTAAAACTACCTGCATCTCCAACTTCATAGGAGTTGGTATAAAAGGTGTAAGTGCCAGTGGTCGGAAGCGTTGTGGAAATGCGAGCATTACTGTCGCCAGCACTATCGTCATCTTCCGCGATTTTATTGCTCCTAGGATCGAAAAGCACTAGGTAGGGATCGATCTCTGTACTCCGCATGTCTATAACTACTTTCTGCCCTGCGCGTCCTTCAAACTGAAACACCTTAAAAAAGCTACCGTCAGACAAAGTTTCATCTGCCGAGGTCAGCGTTCCTGTAATCGGGACACCATTAAGCACGATCTTAGTTGCAACGGGCGCAGCGTTGTTCACGCCAATTCTGCCCTGCTGGACTGCGGTAACAAATTCTTGGACGCTACTGACATCGATCGCAAAGTTTATGCCAATGTTGCCTTCTCGACCACTAGAGGAGATCTGGTTGGAATTAACCCCTATTAGTTCGCCTTTGCTATTGAGTAACGGCCCGCCTGAGTTGCCTGGATTGATTGCGGCATCAGTTTGAATTGTCTTTCGATCGAGATCGATTCGACTAATAATTCCTGTAGTCAGAGTGCCAGCAAACCGACCAAATGGATCGCCGATTGCAAAGGCGCGTTGTCCCACCTGAATTTGCGGCGAAGAACTCAGCGAGATCGTCGGTAGTGAACCTGTGACTCCATTTAAACGAATCATGGCGAGGTCGGGATTATTACGACTACTGGCGATCACCGTACCTTGCAGCTCCTGTTTATTTGCCAAGATTACCGTTACTGTCGTCGTGCCTCGCACCACATGGGCGTTAGTTAAAACCAAGCCTTTGGCATCGATAATTGTGCCGCTACCTGTTGCCTTGCCTGCTTTAATCGAAACCACGGCAGGACTGGCGATTTTATAGACGCGAATATTTACTTGCTCGTCGCTTTCTTGAGCATAAGCTGGCTGTGTGATATAAGAGCTTACCCCTACTGCTCCAATCATCACCAATGCAGAAGTTGCCAAACTGATTAACCTACGATTCACTGCCAAACCTCGCTTAATTCAATGCACAATTATCAATGAGCAACTATTCATTAACATTGAAGAGTTTACTTGTAGCCATCTTAGCCTGCCGCCTATTTTAGCCTGTCACTCATTTCTTCGACAATCGGACAAAACAATGACATACAGTTAGTTTTTGCATGGTTTTCTACTGATGGGATATGAGCCGCTTCACCATAAATATCGACCCCAGACTTTTGCCGATCTAGTTGGGCAAGAGGCGATTGCTTCGACCTTGACTAATGCCTTGGCTCAAGAGCGGATTGCCCCTGCCTACCTATTCACAGGCGCGAGGGGAACGGGCAAGACTTCTTCGGCGCGGATTATGGCGAAGTCGCTCAACTGCATCAGCTTTGACAAACCCACGGCAACACCCTGCGGTACTTGCTCAATGTGCCGCGAAATCACCAGAGGTACAGCACTCGACATTACCGAAATCGATGCTGCTAGCAATACAGGTGTGGATAATATTCGGGAGTTAATCGAGCGATCTCAATTTGCCCCTGTGTTGGCGAGATATAAGGTTTATGTGATCGATGAAGTTCACATGCTTAGCAATGCCGCCTTTAATGCTTTGCTCAAAACTTTAGAAGAGCCACCAGATCGTGTCACTTTTATCTTGGCAACCACCGATCCGCAGCGTGTTTTGCCGACGATTATTTCGCGGTGTCAGAAGTTCGACTTTAGGCGGATTCCGCTTGATTCTATGGTCAAACATTTGGCAAAGATCGCTCAGATCGAAAAGATCGACATTCATGCCGAAGCTCTGACTTTGGTGGGACAAATCGCTCAGGGTGGTTTGCGCGATGCCGAGAGTTTACTCGATCAACTGAGTTTGTTAGAAGGGGAAATTAGCGTAGAAGCGGTATGGGAACTGGTTGGCTCTGTACCCGAAAAAGATTTGTTGGGGCTGATCGAGTCGATCTCTACGAACAATTCCACTCAGACGATCGATCTGCTACGACGGGTGATGGATCGGGGGCGCGAACCGTTGATCGTGCTGCAAAATCTGGCAGGGATGTACCGTGACTTACTGATTGCCAAAACTGCTGGCGATCGTCAAGATCTCGTGGCAATGACCTCCTCTGGCTGGGAAGGATTGAAGCATCAGGCTGCGAATTTATCGATCGAAGTGATCCTAGCAGGACAACAACACCTTCGATCGGCGGAAGTTCAGATCAAAAACACGACTCAGCCGCGTTTGTGGTTAGAGGTGACTTTGATGGGATTGCTGCCGATTTCGATCGAATCAAACAGAGTCCAAACGGTGAGCGCACCGAGTAGTGTTCGCACGGAGACAAGATCTAGTCCTCAGAATCCTGAACCCAGAATCCAGCCACAGGTACAGCAAGTCGTCGCTAGATCTGAAGTTATGCCTGAAATGTCGCCAGAGCCGACTACAGGATCGATCGTCGATCGAGTAGCTGAGAACCCAGTCGAGTCAATCTCACAACCAACAACTCAGTCCACAACACAACCAGCCAACCCATCTCTAGAATCCGCTTGGCAAGAGTTAATGTCTTATCTATCACCTGCACCCAAAGGACTGCTCCACGACCATGCTCAGTTTATTGATGTCAATCAAACTACGGCCAGAATTGGTCTCAAAAATCCGACTTTCAAAAAAATTGCCGAGCAGAAACGTGAAGAAGTGGAAGAGTGCTGTTCTAGAGTGTTCGATCGACCAATCAAAGTTACGTTTGAAGTACTGAAGGGAGGATCGACTGCAAAAAAGTCCCAAACTCCAACCTCTAGCTCTCCAGCTTCTGGCGCTCAAACGTCTAGTCGCGCTCAGCCCACTTCACCTTCGGCATCACCCAACTCACACACCAATTCCCCAACGAAAGCGTCATCAAATCCATCACCCAAACCACCAATCTCTGAGCCAAAGTCACCCGACCAAGTGAATCAGGCTTACATGCCAAAATCGCCTGATGTGATTGCGGCTCTGAATGTGGCTAAGTTTTTTGATGGTGAAATCGTCAATTTGGACGACGAACCGAGCGAGTGATCTGCTGAAAATGATTAAAAAGGACTTATTTCTCCGTTCTCATTGATCAGTGTGATTGAGGCACTGGATAATGATTCTAAAAATTCACTAATTTTTGCAATTAACGGTAACAGATAGTCTGGGCTTGTACTTCTCGAATTGAGTACCACTATTCTTAGCTGGAGTCCTTGAAATTTTTGCTGGTAGGGTAAATTTTTGTCTGCTGTGATAAAAACGTCAAATGGGTGTGCATCTGCCAATCTCAGCAACTCCCAATCTTTGACTCCGCGCCAATCCATATCATTTACATTTTTGACGGAGTGTCCAGCATCTATCAATGGCTTTTTTAACTTTGCGCTCAGCAAGTTTTCGTCAAGCAGAACGAGCATAGGTTACTCGCTCTAGTTTTAGCATCATCTTCGCAATTATTTCCAGAATAGATAATACCTGCGATCGCAAGTATGGAAAATCGTCTAAGAACTCTACTAATCCTTCTTCGTCTTCTAGGTAGTCAAAAAAAGTTTGTAAGGGAACTCTTGTTCCTACAAAGACTAAAGTTCCACTCATAATTTCTGGATCGGAGTGAACAATTTTGCGATCGCACAATACAGATTCAATGTTCATTGCTTGCTACCGTCGAAATACCATAAAACAAGTATCTAATAGAGCTATTTTACCATGATACTTTTTTGCGGTTGGAAGTAGTTGAAGTTAGCACAGGAGGGTGATTCTCTTCGAGATGCGTACCGCCGCTCAAAATCTCCACAAATATCAATCATCAAGATTAAGGGGCGATCGCAAAATCTCCCATTCACCAAAAAATGAGCGCTAAATACTATGTAGTAAGGTGTATATCGGACATAATCGTAAAAGCGATCGAGAATTGCTTGAGGATGCTGATTATGATGGTCGATCGCTTAACATTGAACAAATGATCGCTACTTTTGTGACATCATGCAGATAAAAGAATTAACTATCGAACAATTTCGAGTACTTCTCCGTGAAGTTGTGATTGAAGTTTTAGAAGAATATATCGATTTGGACGAAGGAAAAAAGTTAAAAACTTCTGTTGTAGAGCGTTTATTAAGATAACAACAGCAAGAAATGGCTAATGTTCCTGCCTCCCAAGCTATGCAAGCACTAGGGATTAACTAGGATGAGCTGTAGCATTGAGTTTGCATCAGCAGCGATCGACGATCTTGGCAAAATCGATCGTATAAACCAACTACGGATAGCAAAGAAAATCAATGGCTAGGAGAGAATTTTGAACAAATTACGCCGCTTACTCTAACTGGCAATCTGTCAGGCTATTTTAAGCTTCGTGTTGGCGATTATCGAGTGATTTACACAATTAATCAATCGTCCAAAGTCACAACTATTCAACAAGTCGGACATCGCCGTGAAATTTATGATTAGGCTCATTATTGATTGAGAGCAATGGGATCACACAATATCAATGTTACAGAAAATTGCTGGTGCTCTCAATCAAAAGGTTGAGATTAAGTTTTCAGAGATCGAGCTTGAGGCGAGTTTGGTGTAGTCGTTGTTTTAGTTTTTAGGAAATTAAACAGGATTTATGAATCAGCCAAAACAGAATCATCTTCTGTAAACTGCTCGATCGCTTCTAGCATTCCTTCTGAGTATGGCTCTAAGATGGTGGTGCAAACATGAAGTTCGGCTAGGGCATGACAGAACTCATCAGAATCTGGATTGGCTGTTTCGAGAATATTAATAGCTTCAATGGCGCGTTTTAGTTGGGGTTGGTATTCTGCCATGTGGCGCTTGAGGCGATCGATTGGTTGTTTGTAAGTTGTATTCATCTTTTGAGTCTCCTTTCTAGTTTTGCGATTTGGTTATGACAGTTTGCTACGGTTTTCTCCCAGTGAGCGATTAATCCTTAATCTTGATTTTCAATTGGCTTTTCTCTTTCTTTTACCCCACATTCCGCTCGTAATGGAAGAGGAAAATAATTAAAATTCAAAACAACCGTTTAGCAATGGTTTCAAGGATCTA
>ENA-ORBV01010458-ORBV01010458.1-microbial-mat-metagenome-genome-assembly--contig:-NODE-10458-length-14851-cov-44.221402_pt1 | contig 14851 bp, 20 predicted proteins | sample MGYA00237777_ERZ505514 | MGnify/ENA primary metagenome ERZ505514 (study PRJEB26160, sample SAMN06269048) | microbial mat metagenome | isolation source: Oligotrophic lake microbial mat | place... | reverse complement strand
GAAGGGGCGGCCCCTTCCGTTCCCACGATCCAAGATCAGCGAACGATCCTGAGCCGGTGCCGGTCGGCGGGGCTTTCAACTTGCCCGAGAGGGACACCGGCTCCGCACGATCAAGGTCGCGTGGGGCCGGTGTTCGTTTTGGCAAGGGGGTCGGTGGGACCGGAGGCGTATCTGATGCAGCTCACAACGACCGTCACCCTGGAGGAACGCACCATCGAGCCGCGCACGTGCAGCGTGGTGACGGAGTGCGTGATCGAGCCCGGCCTCGGCGAGGACTACAAGCTCCTCGCGCCGTACCACTATCGAAGCGGCGCGCACCCACCCGGCGTCCACCAGATCTACCGCGCTCGCCACCAGCCGACGAACCGAACGGTCGGCGTGGTCGTGTACGGCGCCCCGTCGCTCAACCTGGCCATCCGGAACGAGGTCTTTGGCGATCGGTACAAGGGATCCGGCGGGGCGGTGGTGCAAACGCTCCGCGCCGAGCGGCTCAACCAGGAGGTCGAGCTGATTATCCGCGTGATCGTCCACCCGGCGTTCCGCGGGACGGGCCTGGGCCACCGCCTGCTCTCCCAGACCATGCCGCTGCGGCCTTACCGCTATCTGGAGGCCTCGTCGATGATGGGGGCGATCAACCCATTCAACACCAAGGCCGGCCTGACGCCGTGCCGGGTCGCGCACAACAAACCGACAGCCCGGGTCCTCGCGGCCCTGCGGAGCGTCGGGATGCGGGACGAGGACATCGGCAACGCCCGCGCGATCCTGCGGAAGCTCGAGAGCCTGCCGGAGGCCAGGCGGGAGTGGTTGCAGCGGGAGATGTTCGAGTACGAGACCAGGTACGTCCGCGGGCGATCCAACCGGAAGCTCGTCATCACCCCGGAGTCGGCCGCGAAGCGGATCGCGAGCAACGCGCTGATGACGCCGCTCTACTTCATTTGGGAGAATCCCCACTGGCAGCGTTCCGGGAGGAGTGCGGCGGTGGGTCAAACCACGTTTCCGGGGCGAGCGGCGACGTAGGCGGCGACGTAGGCAGGAGCTGAAGGAACTCTTCGTCCCGGTCTGCTACTACCTCGTCCTCTTCGAGTTCGCCGACCTCCAGAAAGCCGACGATATCGACGTGCGAATCTTCGAAATTGGCTGGACGACGCCTTGGCGGACGATTTCGCGAGAGCCGTGTTCCGGAACAAGGTGGCGACGCTTGGCGAGTGAACCAACGCGTTCGCGCCGACCCTATGAGTCACTTTCCAAACAGGGCGGGTTGGCGTTGAACTCCCGACGCAAGACGCTTGGCCGCCTTGTCGGCCATTACGGGATCTATTTCAATCGACAATGAGCGCCGGCCCAGTTTCTTAGCAGCAACGGCAGTACTGCCAGAGCCAGCGAAGGGGTCTAGCACCACTTGACCGGGGCGGCTGCTCGCTAGCAGGAGGCGTTCGACAAGCGGAAGGGGCTTCTGTGTACGGTGTATCCGCGTTTCGGCGTAGAAGTCGATGTCCGTCCAAACGTTGGTCAGGCCCATCTGTGACTCGAACACAAACCCCTTGAGGTCGTCCGGGGCCTTGAAGTCCAAGACGCTCTCCAGTCGTTCCCACATCTCCACTGTCGGTACTTGGGCCAGGATGTTCTCACCGGTGTAGAGGGACCAGACACCGCCGCCGTTGCTCTTGACTCCAAGGCGGGCATTGATCTGCTTGGCGTTTAGGCCAAGTTCTTTGGCCCGTTGGAGAAGGCATTGGCGGATAGCGGGCTTGGCGTCGTAGACGAAGAAGAAAATGGTCTCGGTGGTGTTGGGGAACTGCTTGTAGGTGCTGGTTTTTCGCCCAGCCATGCACTTCATTCCCTTGTCTACGATGAGTTCCTGCCGGAACTCAAAGCCGATGTCCGTGATGTCGTGAAAAAGATGTACAAGGTTGCGCACATACCCGAACAGATACACAGAAGCAGACCGCTTGCAGACGCGGGCAATCTCGCAGAACCACTCGCCGCACCACTTCCGGTAGTCCTGTTCGGTTCGCCACTTGAAGTCCCAGACTTCGCCCACGACCTTCCAGTAGGGTGGATCGAGGATCACCAAGTCAACGCAGCGATCAGGCAAACGCCGGAGTTCGGCAAGGCAATCGCCAACGAGAATTTGGTCAAGTGGCAGCGCATCGGCGGCAAAGCGTGCGGCAGGTGCGGGAAGCGTGCCGTTTGTGGGCAATGCCTTCCGGGCGTTTGGGCGCGGGCTGTAGGCTCGCTTCGGATTGTCTGTTTGGGTCAACATGCTACCTCAAGCGTACAGCCGTCGGCGGCGGTGTCGGCGGCGGCGCGGGCGGCATTGTCGGCGGCGGTGGCGGCGGCGAGATAGGGAGCCCAAGCGGCCTCGGCGACGGCCCGGGCCGCTTCGATCCTGGCGGACTTGGTGGGGGAGGGGGGGTGGTCATGTCAACTGCTCCAGAACAGGTGCGGGAATGATGCCCCGTGGCACGTCGAAGAAGCCCTGCGAGGCCAGGAACGGGATGGGGGTGGGGATGCGCACCACCCGGTCGGTGATCCACTGGAACCGCCCAGGCTGGTAGTCCCCGAAGGCCAACTCACCCCGGTCGGAAGGGAGATTGGCCCGGATGGCTTGGCAGTCCACAACCCGCACCACACAGAGCAAGCAGCCCAGGGGCAGCTTACCGCCTGCAATCGCCCCCCGGAACGGACTCTCGGCGCTAATCTGCTGCTGCTCACGCGTCCATCGCTTTGCGGCGTGGATCAGGAGCCACCCGCGGAACGTGGTGCTCCAGGACCGGGTCTCTCGCCGCTTCGCCCCTAGGTCCATGAGGGTGGCCCAAGGCTGCCACAGCGAGACGCCACGGATGGATCCGGCGGCGCCGCTCCCCGGCGGCGCGGGCGGTGGCGTGTCGTCTCCAAACAAGCCGATCATGGGGTGCCTTTCACAAGTGGTGGGGCGGGGGATCAATGCCCCGTCCGCCCCAGTTGGGGGCGGGCGGCGAGTGTGGTTAGCGGGCGGCGTCGGCGCGGGCGGCGTCGTGCGCCGCCCAAGCGGCGAGGGTGGGGGCGGGAGCTACCTCCCAAAATCGGATTGACAGTTCGCCAAAAACCCACTTTTGTATTGCCGCGCAAAATCCGGACACGTTTCAGGCAAGGCTGCTGGCAACAACGTCAATGTGCTCAGGACCTCACCTTTCTCGACTTGATCGCGATGCGGACGCTCAGCCGGCGAATCGACGCCTCGACCGCCGCGATGCTCTGGTTGTGGGCCGCGACCGCGCCAGTTGCCGACGCGGGCGTGGTGGCCAGGAGCGACTGGTGGCCGGCGAGTGACCAGTGGTTGTACCGGAGCTGGTCGTACAGCTCCCGCAGCTCGCTGTCCGCATCTTCCAGCCCAAAGGACGGATCGCGGTAAATCTGCACGCCGCGCTGGGGGCGCACGAAGACGTCGAAGTGGTCCGTCCGCACGAGCCAGGTCAGCCCCTCCTGCTCATCCGCGGGGCGCACCACGCTCGCCCCAGGGAACACCATCCGCCCCACCGCCTTGGGATCGGGCACAGAGCAGAGGGGGTTATCCCCGTCGAACGCGCGGAACATGACCACCGACGTCTTGAGCGGTTCGGCCGCGATCTCGACCATGGTGGGGCGCAGGTCCAGCGTCGCCTCCGGCTGGGCCCGGGGCACGATCACCACCTGCGACACGTTGATGAGCCGGTAACGGTCCATGTGCATCCTCACTTCGGTCCGGGGACTCGGCCCCCGTCCAGGTACTTTGCGATCGGAAGGAACGCCACCTGGTATCGGACGCCGCCGACCTCCACGTGGGCGGGGCGGACGATCGGGCCGGCCTCGTCGACCGGCTCCGCGTAGGCCAGGAACCCGTCCGGGTGGCACGCCGCGAACGCACACGCGTTCGCATCCGTCCCGGACGTCGGGCGACGAAGCACAAGGGCATACCAGCAGTCGCCGATGAGGAACCAATCCCCGTCGCGCTGCTCCGCGCTCCGCCCGAGCGTGGCGCACAGGGCCGCCAATCGCTCCGAGCGCTTGTTGTTCTTCGCCGCCACCGCGACCGCCTTGGTCAAGGCCACAGGCTGCACCTGGGGCGCCTCGGGGATGTCTGGCACCACCGGCGCGGTCCGCGCCGGCACGCCAACCAGCGGGGAAGGCTCCGCCCACTTCTCGGCGGGCGGGACGAACGGCTCGTCCGCCGGCCGTGTCGTCGGGAAGAGCAGGGGTTCCGCGGGAGCAGCCACGGGCGCACTCTGCCCACGGAGACGCGGGAGGGCCGTGCCCATGGTCGCGCCCAGGACGTCAAACTTCTTCCGGTAGGCGGCGAAGGCGTCCTCGACCGACTCCAGTTGCAGGCTGCCGTCGATGACCCGGGCGAGCTGGGTGGCGACGTCGTCGCCGCCGCCCACCATGGCCGCCAGACCGTCCGCCGAGAAGTCGCCCTCGATCGCGAGGCTGGCCGTCATCTTCTTGGCCATGAGCGTCATGGCCGCTTCCTGGATGCTCTTAGCCCCGCCCTTGCATCGGTAGACCAGATAATCGACCTCACACTCCTCGGTCTGCCCGAGCCGCCACGCCCGGCGCGAGGCCTGGCGCAGCGTGTACAGGTTGTCCCCGGTGTAGGCGAAGATCAGCGACGGGAACGCGTACAGGTCGATGCCGGTCTTGACCAGGCCGGGGTTGGAGATCACCACGTCGACCTCGGGCGACATCTTGGCCACCCACGCCTCACGATCCTCCGGCTTGGGCCCTCCGCCCGCCGTCGATCGCATCACCGCGGTGCGGATTCCGTAGCGATTGAGATACTGCGCGAACCACCCCGCCCAATCCCACGCGGGGATTCCGTCCATGCCGGACAGCTCCGAGAACACCCAGGTCTTACGACCGCGGAGCAGGTTCCGCTGGATGAGCCGGCGGATCCTCCGCTCCTTGGGCCGCTCGCGCTGGGGCAGGCTCGGGACCTCAAAGGCCTTGATGGGTGTGCCGTCCTCCTGGTAGGCCAGGACCCAGTACGGGTCGACCCAGGGCTTGTCGGGCCACCGCAGGAACACGGCCCTGGCCCCGAACGCCGACGCGCCGGCGCCGCTCCTCCGCTTGGCGCGGAAGGAGTCGTAGTCGGCCTGCATCTTGCGGTAATGGACCTCGTCCGAGGCGTCCATCGGGACCGCGTGCACCCGCTCATTGAACTTCGGCAGGTGGGCGTGCATGTCGGCCAAGCGGAGGAACACCGTCTTGCCGCACAGCAGGTTGCTGAACAGGATCGGATTGATCCCGGGCAGGGACTTGACGCGGCTGCTCATCACCTTGCCACGGCCCAGCGTCAGGTCCTTGGTCTTGTCGTCCTCCTCCTCGCCGGGCTTGTACTTCTTGGTGAGCTTGAGCACGCCGTAGGTCCGCACGAAGCCCTCATGGCCCGTCTCGGTGTACGACTGCCCATCACGCACCATGTCGCCGGCGTTGGTCCGCCACAGGATGTGCTCGAGGTTCTCGGCGTAGCCACCCACCAGCGTGCCCGTCATGGGCACGATCCATCGCGACAGGCCGCACAGGTCCGCGAACATCTGGCCCTGCAGGCTCCCGCCGCCCTTCAACTCGTGGGCCTCGTCGGCAATGTACAGGTCAAACTTGAACCCCATCCGGCGGAGCAGCTCGCACGGGGCGACGCGCTGGGGGCTCACACCCGGCACCGGGAAGCCCTCGTAGGTGTACGGGCCAGCCAGGCCGTTGTGGGCCTGCCACAGGGGCTCCCCGCACACGACGTCATCGCCGCGCCGCGTCCCGTTCTTCCTGGGGAGGCCGTTCTTCCTGGGCGCGTCCTCAGCCTTGAGGACGTTGTGGCACGTCCGCTTGGCGCGGAGGTTGCCGGCCGGGGTAACGAAGTCGGACGGCGTGATCTGGAGCCCCTTGGCGTTGAACATGGAGCGCCCGCACTTGGGGCACTCCAGCACCAGGGCGCGGCGTTCACGGACCAGCGGGGCGGCCCGCCAGGCATAGCCGAGCTTGCCCTTGTCCCGCGGGATGATGTAGACCTCGGTCTGCAGCGGCTTCGCCCAGCGGTGGACCAGCGACTCGCTGGTTCCGACCACGTTGCCCTGCGCGTCGCGATGGGTGACGACCTTGCGGACGGTCCGCCGCAGGTTGATGAGCGGGAGCATCTGCTTGTAGTTGGTGATGATGGTCGTCTGGGCGTTCGGCAGGATCCGCTCGAAGTGGCTGCGCCACTTGTAGACAAGGTGGTTGGGGCAGGTGACGACTACCCGGATCGGCTTCGTGATGCTCAGCTCGAGCGCCTTGGCGATCCAGCACCCCACAGGGGTCTTGCCGCACCCCATCTCGCCAGAGATGGTCAGGTCGCGTCCACCGCCGGTCAGGTAGCGGACACCAGCCTCAACCACCGCCGCCTGGGGCGGGAAGGGCGCCATTTCCTCGGTCGAGCACGCCAGCACGGCGTTCGACAGCGGATCAAGCTCCGGGTCGTACAGCGGGCGGTACGCGTGCTCGATGCGGCCCGACATCTCCAGCGCGAAGGTGGCCAGATAGTCGCTCAGGCTCGCGAAGGTCTCAGAGGACGTCGAGGTCGGGGTAGCGGTCACGCGGCAACTCCTTTCCAACAGGCCAGGTATCGAGGTCGACGCCGGCCTTCTCGGTCTGATATCGGAACAGGACACCGGCAGCCCGTCGCAGTGCGGGGGCGCTGGAGAATCTCACCACGCGCCGCGCAACGCGGCGGACGTTCCCTCGCGAGATGTAGCAGGGGATGTCTTCCGCGGCCAGGCGGCCGAGGTTGGGGATGTGGATGCCGCCGCCGGCGGCACAGCGGTCGATCAGGCGATCGACGATGGCGTAACCCAACGCGATCGCGGCGTCTTTACCGATCCCGACGTCCCGCCCCGCCCGCGTGAGGAGGGCGTCGAAGTCATTGCGGGGCTTGGCCGGGTAGCGGGAACTGCTCCGGGAAACGAGAGTTGGCCAGAGTGGAGGAGTTCCACCACAAACGCATCGAGCGCATCGTCCGTCAGTGACAGCCGACCGGACATCGCCCAGGTCCGATCCGTCTGGTCCGGGTGTACCTTGAGCCGCCGCCACGTGTCGCTCTGGATCAGCTTCGTCGTGAGGGTTTTGCACCATTGCCGGCCGGCCTCCTGTTCTTCGGGTGTTGCGCCCGGCTGGTCCAGCGGGGCCAGCGGGGTGCTGTAGTGCTCACAGAGGGTCCTGTAGATCGCCGCGGCCAGATCGTACTGGGTGGCGAGGGCGGCCCCCTTGGGGTAGGCGACGACGACGTGCTCGCTCACGCCGTGGACGGCATCGTTCATCGTTGCCTCGGGGATCGCGACGCAGTGGACGGCCCGATCAATCCGGGCCACCCGCGACCGCCACGGGCCGCCCCAGCGCCCGACGACCTTGGTGCCCATGGGGCCCGTGATCTCGAGCCGGGTGCGAAGCTCGTCCTTGGGGCTCGAGCACGCCGCGGAGATCGCGCGGATCACCTGCTCCTGGCCGATCATGCTGATCGCCCGGATGGTGCAGGGACCCGGGACGCGGGAGGTCCGTGATGGCGGCGGCTCGTACAGCACCGCGTCCGCGTAGCACTCCAGTCGCTCAACTTCAATGCCGGCGACCGGCTGGTGCGTTCCGATGGTCACAACCCTCAGCATGGCTTGTCCCTCAATGGCTTGTCCCTCAGTGGCGTCCGGCAGCTCGAGCACAGGCCCGAGTCATAGCTGGCTCGCTCGGCCGCGTCGAAGATATCCATCACGTGCGTGCAGCGGTGGCACACCAGCTCATATCGGCCATGGGCGAGTCGATCCCGCACCGGGGCCAGGCGGGCGACCGCGCACACGTAGCGGGCGACGGCAAGCGGCAGTGTCACCACGAGGGTGAGCAGTGTCACCACGAGGGCGAGCACGGCCGCGATGGAGACGATGAAAACGATCATGGGTTCCTCGCCACAATGTCGGCGATGTCCTGTTGGCGCATCCGCCCGTCGAAGGGCGAGAACGCGAAGTAGGCGAGCCCTCTGCCGTCAGCGTCGATCGTGGTGTAGGTCAATCCACGGTGGACCGGCTCGATCCGGTTGCCGGCGGATCGGACGACGCCCCGCACCTTCCGCAACCATTGAGCAGCGGCCCACCGACTCGCATCGGTCCCGCCCCGCCTGGACCGGGCAATCATTCGCCTGTGTGCAATCATTCGCCTGTGTCCTCCGGCCTCATTCCATCGACCTCGAGATTGTGGATGACCCCGGCCGGCGTCAGCGCCCGCACCCGGATCATGAACGTGTGCGTCTCAACCACCTCGACGACCGGCCCCTTGTCCGTGGGGTACTCGTTCCGCTCCGTCTTGACGCGGCGGACGACCGAGCCCCGGGCCAGGTGGCGGGTAGCCCCCTTGCCGTAAAAGCCGTTCATCTGCCCGGACGCCAGCAGCATCGAGATATGCCCCCGCTTGAGGGGCATCGGCGGCGGGCGCTGCGTCGCCGTCGCCCGGGGCCGCACCTTGGACGGGTGGATCGGCGACTGAGCGAGGAACCGCTCAAACTCATCCGGCGTGATCGACCCGGACGTGAACACCGATGGCGTCACGCCGAGTGGCACCTGGAACGGTCCCGCGGTCGCGGGCAGGGGCTTGAGGTCGTGCAGCCGCAGCTTGTGGGCGCAGTAGGCCTCCGGCGTCATGCTCGACAGGTCCGCCTGGGCCCGCCGACGCAGCACGAGCACTGTCTGTCGGAACGACAGGCTCGGGCCGGCGTACCACGGGTCGGGGAACCGCCAGTGGCCGAGGATGTCGTAGTGGGTCTTGATGCGGTTGGCCAACTGCCGGAGCATGTCCACCTTCACGATCAGCACCATCACCCCATCTGGGGCGAGGTACTGGCCGCAGCGATCGAGGAACACGCGCTCGAGCCGGCCGTCGATCGAGACGTCGTAGGGCGGGTTGAGCAGCACCAGGCCGAAGCACTGGTTCGACACGCGCGCGTCCTGCATCGCACCCGCGAGCACCCCCTTGAGCCGGGTCTTGGCGTCCGCGGCGCGGGCCAGGTCCAGCTCGATTCCGTAGGTTTCCCCGTTGGGGGCCAGCGCCGCGACGGCCTCCCCGGTCCCGCAGCACGGGTCGAGCACCCGGCAGCCTGGCGGGATCGCGAGGATGCTGCGAAGGCTCTGGAGGACGCACGCGGGCGTCGGGACGTGGCACAGATCCGCCGTCGATGCTGGCCGGGCCATAGAACCTCCAAGTTAGTCGTATGGGGCGTTGACCGAAAGCAGTGCGAGCGAAAAGTGCTCGCGCAGCTTACTTCCGAAACCGATGCTCGCGCACGAAGCAGTCTTCGCCGTCGATGTTCGTGATCTCGTCGGCGTCGGCGCCCTCGGTGTCGTAGTCGCGGACCTCCACCACCAGGCCGGGCGGGATTCCGGTCATGCAGGAGACAAGGCCGCCCTCGATCGCGATGATGATGCGCGGCAGCTCCATCGCGGCGGCCCCCTTCTCCAACTCGGCGGCAAACCCACGGAGCACCACGAGGGTCTTGTCGTCCGCACTTTCGGTGCTGGGCGGCTCTGGGCAGCGTTGCCATATCACGCCGGCGATCGCACGGAGGCGGGCGGGGGTGAGCGGGGCATCCGCGGCCTCGTCGGGACCGTGGGCCGAGCAGGATTCCTTGTGGTGCGGGTTGATGACGCTGCGGGCCGTATCCGGGATGGGGTTGCCGCACTCGTCGCACGTCTCCATGCTGTCTCCTCGGCGCGTGTCGCGCCATTTCACCCTCAAACCGCGAGGGCCTCTACTAAGGGCGTCGCCAGCCCGTGCTGGGACCGGAGAAGGACACCCTCCGCCGATTCGTGGAACTTCACAATCTGGCGGACCACGCCGCGATCCCACCGCTTCCCCTTCCGGGGCTTGCCGATGGCCTCGAGCGCCCGAGCCAAACCGGCGTAGGCCACCGGGGGCTTGCCCATCGCAGCCAGGATCATCGCCAGCCCAACCTGCTCCAGCGGGTCAGGGACCAGCGGTTGGGGCACCCGCTCGCCCCCTTTGACCGGGGGAGGGGATTGGGGGTCACGCATGAACCCATAGGGAGCGTTCCCAAGAAACTCCCCGCTATTGCGAAGGTGGTCCATGGCGCTCTGGGTCCGCTCGACAGTCTGCTCGCGCTCGAGCTGGGCGAACACGGCGATGATGGTGAAGAACGCCCGTCCCATGGCCGAAGTCGTGTCGATCGACTCCGAGACGCTCACCAGATCGCACCCGGCGTCGCGGAGCTGCTCGGCCACGTCGATCAGGTCTTTCACGGACCGGCTGAGGCGGGAGATCGAGTAGACGATCAGCACGCCACGCCGCTCCTTGGCCAGCGCCAAGGCCCGGGACACCCCTGGCCGGTTGCGCATGCTCTTTCCCGAGATTCCGGGGTCCGAGGGTGCGTCTAATAGATCAAGGTCGTGAAGGGCGGCGTACTGCCGGATCTTCTCCGCCTGGGCTTCGAGGCTGATGCCTTTCTCGCTCTGATCCTCGGTCGACACACGGCAGTAACCTATGGCAGGGCGCTTCATCCGAAAAACCTCCTTGGGGGCCACCAATGACCGACACTCCCCAGCAGCGGATGGAGCGGAAACTCGACCGGGTTCTGACGTGTCTTGAGGGTGAGCCGCTCATGGGCAAGCCTGGCCTGGTCCACCGCGTCGGCGAGAGCGAGGGCGAGATCGCGAAGCTCCGGAGCCATATCAAGGGCAAGGCCCGATTCAGGTCCAAGCTCGTCACGGCGGCCGTCGTGGGCATGTTCGGGGCGTGCGGGGCCTGGTTGTGGAGCCTGATTACGGGTCGCGCGTAGGGGCCTTGTGGGAGGGCATCTGGTCGCACTCTATGGCCTCAAGCACGGACGGAACCCATCCCGTCATCGACTCGCGCGACATCGGCCCCCAGTGTCCAACCCGGAGCGTCGCCTCCGGGAGCCGGAACCAGGGTGGTGGGTCGTGGCGGAAGCGGGGCCGTGCCGTGATGATCCGGCTCAGGTTGAGCCTGGAGTGGCGCCCGCGGCGGAGCACCCCGCTCCGCGAGAGCACGAGCCGACCCAGCTTGTTGTTCTTGTCCCTCGCACAGATCATGGGCGTGTCAAGGATCAGGTAGTCCGGCGGGTTCTCACACCGCATCCACGGACCAGCGGCATAGTCCTCCGCGAGAGCGCCGATCTCGACGCCAAGCTCTTTGCGCAAGACGTAGATCATGCGCGCCAACCGATTGCCGGACTCGGACGCCCAGATTCGCTCGCGACACGCGGCGTCGCCCAGGTGCGCGGTCACGAGCGTGGTGGGGGGGAGCATGGCGAAGGCGTGCGTGCGGCCCCGGTCTGGGAACAGGTGCCCGACCATGCGCTCCATCGCACGCGTCTGCTTGCCATCCGGCTCAAGGCGGGGCATGAAGGTCTGTGTGGTGAAGACGCCGGGGGTCCATAGCCAAAGGACTTCCGCGTGCCGCTTCACGGCGCGCAGGAAGTCATGGTCCCACGTGGACAGGTACCGGCTCTGGAACGAGGTGCGGAAGCGGAGTCGGCGGGCCATTACGCATGGCTCCGGGCCAGGCGGATGGTGGTGACGCGCCGGCTCACGCTGGCGATGGTGCGGGCGGACCCGCCGGAGCTGAGCCAGCGGTCGAGCAGGTAGCGGTGCCCGTGGTCCGCGACGCCGACCACCAGCGTCTTGCCCCGGACGTCGAGGTTGGTGATCTTGTCGGCCAGCTCGGGAATCTCTTTCCGCCAATACTCAAGCACGTCGCCGTTGGCCATGGACCTGGCGATGGTCGGTCGTGAGATCGCGCGGATAGCAGCCGCCGCGCTCGAGTCGGTGAGCCGGCGCGTGGTCGCTGACCGGGCCTGCTCGGCCGCCCGCATCAATAGGGCCATTGCCTCGCTCATAAAAAACAGGCGGCGAGTGAGGACCACCCACCGCCCGCTGGAGTCGCCTGCCATAGCGACGATCAATAGTACGCGGCAGCCGCCCGCTTGGGCGTCAGGTACATGGCCACCCGGCCATGCGCCTCGTGGGCGAGCATGCAGTCGAGGACTCGGGTGCGGCCCGGGCGTGCTCGGCCAGGCGTCGCACCAGAGCCGCGTCAAAGTGAATCTTCATCGGGTTCCTCTCCAGGTTGGGATTCGCACGCCACGCACACCCGCACCCCATCTCGCCAGCACCGCCGGCAAATGACCTTGCCGCAGGCGCAGACGCGCTGCTCGTTCTCCGCCGTCGCCACTCGCCCCTCGGCCGGGCACGCCCCACAGGTGTCCCACACGGACTCGCAGTGGCGGTCGTGCTCGGCGGCGAGGTCGCGGGTCGGGGTTTGGGTCCGGATCATGGCTTCTCCGTCATTTCTCGGCGGACTCCCTCCGCCGCGTTGGTGATGTCGGTCCCGAGGCCGGCCACGGTGGCGCAGCCCGGGATCGCCGATGCCAGGAATCCGAGGAACAGGATGATGAGCAGGGCGTACAAACGCCAGTACAAACGCCAGTACCCAACACGGCCTGCCGGCGCGTCTCCAGCGCCATCGGTGAGCGGATGATCCTCATCGGCACGCAGCGGACGTCTATCCAACACGGCCTCCTCTCAGGCAACCCAGGGGTTGTGCGGCACGGGGTACTCGATCGTCAGGAAGCGACTTGGCGGCGTAGGTGCCGGGTTAGGGTCGGGCGGCAATGCCGGCACCAAACGGCCAAGCCCCTCCGGGGCGAGCAGCACGTGGCCGTCGTCGGTGACGTAGATAATCAGTGCCGCATCATCCTTCCCGACAGTCACGGTGACGAACGTGCGACCGATCTGCCGCTCCACAAAGACGCTGTGCTGATCGTCGCCAAACTCCGCCTTGCCATGGATGTCCACGTCGACCTGAACACCAGTATCCATCTTGACCCGCGCCATGGCGACGCGGCCAAAGTCGTACTCCTTCTCAGGATCCGGCTCCGCATCCGGGGCGTTGCCGGTGTAGGTGCAGATGTTCGCGACCCGCTCAAACTCCTTTTTGGGTGTCTTGCTCATGTCCTCGGCCATCTTGGTCAGTTGTTCGACTTGTTGCGGCGTCAGGCCCTTGGCATGACGCAGGAAAGACGCCATCTCGATCGGTCGCTTCTCAATCAGCCCCGCCACATCCTCCGCCATCCGGCCCGCGGCAACAATCAGCTCATCTGCGTCGGCCTCGAGCACCTCTGCCATCTTGCGGATACGGTCCACCGGCGGCGGCGCGACGTGCCCCCGCTCGAACTGCGAAACGTAGGTCGGGCTCAGGCCGACCCGGTCGGCGAACGTGCGCAGGGTTAGCTTCTTTATCGTCCGCTTCTCGCGGATCAGCTCACCGAAGTGCTTGGACGACATGGTTTTCAACTCCGCGACCTCCCAGCCGCCGCGACAGGCGGTGGCAACAAAGCAAAGGGGTGCGGCGGGACCGCACCCCTCAGACTCTCGCGTGTGACGACGCGCGGGGCCATTTCTGGCCCAGACTCGACGACCCCCCACCTTTACCCAGCCCATGATCCTCATCGGCACGCAGATCCAACACGGCCTTCTCAGGCAACCCAGGGGTTGTGCGGCACGGGGTACTCCTCCGCCATCCGGCCCGCGGCCAGCTTCTTGAGCGCCGACGCGCGGACACGGAGGTACTTCTGGAGGTTCTCCAGCTCTGCCTGGACCGGCGTCCCGTCGTTGCCATAGGGCACGACAGGTTCCGCACCCGTGGCGGACGCGAGGCAGTACGCGTAGGTCGTGCCGTCGAAGGCGAAGACCGCGGGGCTGAAGTCATCGCCATCGCCGTGGTAGCCCACGAACGGGACCCCGAGCGTCTCCAACTCGTCGACGCCGAACCGTCCATCGTCGACACCGAGCGTCACGGCGTCATCAACCTCAGCCGCCGGGCGGTAGGAGTCGTGTAGACTCCCAAAGAAGAACGGCTCGAACTTCGGCGCGTCCTCACGCCGGACCGTCACAACGATCGTGCATCCGTCCACTGGATCCTCCTGCCGCGGGGCGGCTGTAAGCGGGAAAACAGAAACGGGGGGCGTTGCCGCCCCCCGACTGTGCGTGTGGGCATCCGGACGCCCACGGTTTCAGGCAGCGGCCGTCGCCGGGGTGAGCGCCGCGCCCGCCTTGGCAGCGTTCGCCCGGAACGCCGCGACCAGCTTCTTGACACGCTCCACGTACATGGCGGCACAGTGCTCCTGGGCCTCCTCTGTCTCGCGTCCCTTGCGGAAGGCCCCTGGCAGGGCCACCGGCATGAGCACCCCGAAGGACGGACCCACGTTCTCCACGGTCGGCATGACCAGCAGAGGCTTGCCGGCCCCGAAGCCCTCCCGCTGGATGCCGAGGATCACCGTGTCGGAGTTCTTACCCCGCGCGTTGATCGCGTTGGCCAGGCGGAGCAACAGGCCGGCGTCGAGGGCCGTCCAGATGTAGTCCTTATCGCCCGAGGGCAGGATGTCGACGTAGGGCGGGAAGGTACCCTCGATCGGCTGGGCCGCCTTCTCCACTCCCTTGGGGTAGTGCGCCCGGCACTCGCCGTTGACGGTGATCTTCTGGGGCCTCCCAGCGAACAACGCGGCCGGGATGATGGGGTCGCTGGCCCCCGCCACCTTCTGCATCGCGCAGTCGGCCACAGCGAGCATCCGCCCATCGGTGGCGATCAGGTAGCCGCGCCCATCAGGGCCGGGCAGTGTGGCTGCCCCCTGGATCGCGAACTGGGCGCTGGCGCTCTTGGCGATGGCCTTCTCGATGGCCGTCGTCGGTTCGATCGTGTGCGTTGCTTCACTCATGGATACCTCCCAGCCGCCGCGACAGGCGGTGGCAACAAAGCAAAGGGGTGCGGCGGGACCGCACCCCTCAGACTCTCGCGT
>ENA-ORBV01010457-ORBV01010457.1-microbial-mat-metagenome-genome-assembly--contig:-NODE-10457-length-14852-cov-4.579898_pt1 | contig 14852 bp, 9 predicted proteins | sample MGYA00237777_ERZ505514 | MGnify/ENA primary metagenome ERZ505514 (study PRJEB26160, sample SAMN06269048) | microbial mat metagenome | isolation source: Oligotrophic lake microbial mat | place... | reverse complement strand
ACCTCTCTATTCGTCGGCAGCGTCAGATGTGTATAAGAGACAGCCATAGTAGAACATGACATTTACAGGTGCGGGATGTTTTGTACTCCGAGTAATTCCACAATCAGACACCTAGTTACGTAGTACTTTTTGCATAGGTAGAGTACTGTAGGGATTTTACTGTACGATATCTTTGTACAAAATTAGCGCGGCCTGTGCAATTTTGGGGGTGAAGTTAATCTACATAGTGATTTGTACAACGGAGATAACGGCGAAGTGCAAGTCGGAGATAAGCCCGGTGAAAGATGATATAACACTCTTCGCCGAGCTTCGCATCTTTCCCAACCCACGCCGCCGGTCGGCGGTTAACTGTCTTGTAAATGGTCCTCTACTATCTCGACACTGGGGAAAATCTAGTATTCGACACTTTACATCGGTTTGCTCGACACTGTATCATAAACTCACATTTCACCAGGAACAAACCTATTATCGAATGTTTCAAATCCCTCCCAAAAATACTAAAATAGATCTCAAAAATAAAAGTATGTGCCATATTGATTCGTCCACTGCCTCTTCCTACATTATGACGTGCGCTACTTCTGCTACCTGCCAAGATATTCCCAACGAAAGTCGGAAACGAAAGGTTCTTCCTGACTGTGATGACGAGGATTCCGATGATTACTGCTACACTGGCAGTTACTATGAGTACGATGCCAAGGCAGCACTTACATCGACGGAAATCGTGTGCTTGAGCGACCACGAACTGGATTGGGCTGAACAACTTCGCGCTGCCGTCGACGAGGAAGATGAAGACGACCTGGACGCTGAAGTGTCCGATTTGGAAGTGGCTCAACATGCCTTGGCCGCCTCTGGCGATTTGAATCAAGCTCTCACCAGTCTACGTCATTTTCAAGGCCTACGAAGATCGCTCAAGATTCAACACAACACCAAGCATGCCCTCCAAGTCTTGCGTCAATTTATGGAACAACATCCTGGGGTTCTGCTCAAGATTGTCGATCACTCCAAGGCCGCTCCTACTCCTGGTCAGCTTTCGAATGGAAGCAACAAACGGAAACGATCATCTCCTGCATCTGCCGAGGAAAAGGGATTCTTGGTGGTCTTGGACATGGCCACCTTGTTAAAGAATCTTTCACGAGCCAAAGACTCGACCCAAAGTTGGGACACTGTCATGGCAGCCTTGTATTATGTTCACCTCCTCTTGACACCTGACTTGAACGCTATGCGAGCGGGTGGGACTCTTGTCTTGGATTGTCAAAATCTGGAATGGAACGTGGGCGCCACCGAATCTTTGTGTCTCAGACTGTGGGAAGACTTGTTGCAATACTTGCCCATCAATGCAGCAGCCTCCAATGCGTGGTTGTACAATGTCCAAGTGGCCTCTCGAGAGGCATGTGCCTTGACCGAACTGTGTCAAACCATCTTATCCAAACCAGCCTTGCAACGCATCTATCTCAATTGTGAAATGGACGGCATGGCGGATTTGTTTTTGTGTACCGATGCAGCACAAACACAAAAGCTACTTTTGAAGGATGCCGAAAAGATCCTAAATGAACGATTCCTCCATGAAGAGGAGTTCCTACTTTGATTTGTTGTTCCTCGTTTTGTTACTACATGTGTTCCTTTAAACTAGCACCTTTAAAGCTAAATCGTTTTATCAGTTTTGGAAACTTAGCCTGTCATCCAACACGAACGTACTACAAGATCAGCAGTGTGGTACGCATCAATGCTAAGGAGCTCCTTAATCAGTTATCAACAATTGCATAGTACAGGAAATGATAGTGCATGCCAATGCTAAGTCAGCCCCTCCGAGCTAGTAGCGGCTTGTAGCTACGACAAATAATGTTTATGCCATCCTGGGTCATGGCTTGTGTTCCTGCTGAAAGCAACCAAGCCCAAAGGAACCAACGTTCTTGTGTGCGTTCCCACATTCTGGACAACCAACTGAAACAGAAGAAAAAAAACTTGGGTGAAGGTTCATCCTAGCCCTATCGTTCTGATTGCTGTCATGATTCAAAATAAGCAACGAAACCATCGCGACCACGTCATCGATTTGAAAAAAGTGCGCAACTCTCGTCATTACTACTATACCACCCCAATATAAAATAGCTAGCTAGCTACTAGAGTTATCATCTATTGTAGTAGAGTTGAAGTCATTCATCATTTGATGAGCCGTCACCGAAGAATATCTGCTGTCGCCATCAACAACATCCTTCTCCTTCCAGACATCTCTTATTCAGCCACGCTAGTAAGCACACAGAACCAATCAATTTATTGCTCTTTGCGGAGTCACAAGTCACTCGGCTTTATTTTTTCCGTATACCAAAAATGAAGTCACAACTTTATCTCTTGATCACCCTTCTTTCTACGGCAGTTGCCTTTCAACATGCCGCTACTACTAGACCCATTACTCGAACGCCAGTGCCACTCCTCCGTGCAACAAGAGCACCCTCGGTCGAACGGGTGAGCATTGATGAAAGTGCTCCTCGGGATGTCAATACCTTTGAAGAATGGGCCGTCTCCACGTGTGGCGTCCAAAAGGCGGACGGCGTCCTGCTGACCCGCGACAGTGAAGACCATAAAGCCATTTCCATGACGACACGCGCCGATATAGCGGCTGGACAACCGGTGCTCTTTGTTCCTTCTGGGTTGATTTGGACGGGTGGCCAAGCCCGTAACGAGTATTATTGTGAAGCGGCCGAAGAATTAATGGCACGCCTCGACGCGACCGATCAATTGCCTCATTTTTACCTCATGTTGAAATTACTGGTCGAGTACGAGCAGGGCAATGCAAGTCCCTGGTTTCCTTGGCTCAACTCGCTGCCCCGGTATTTTACCAATGGCGCGCACATGACGCATTTTTGTTGTTCCAATGTCTTGCCGCCCCTCGTGGGAGCCTTGGCCAGCAAGGAACGGATTCGATTTTTGCAATTTTTTCGGGCCCTCCAATACGTTCCCTTTGTCAGCAATGATACCAAAAAATATCGCATCCTCGTGAAATGGGCTTTTGCCATTGTGTATACGCGCTGTTTTGATACCCCCGATGGCGATGCGCGCATGGTCCCCATGGCGGATTTTTTCGATCATGGTGCCTTTCCCGAAGTGGAAATTTCGTATGATGAGGAAGGCAATTGTTATGGATATTCGACCTATGATATTCCAGCGGGAAGTCCTTTGCGCATTCAATATGCGGATCCTACCAATCCCTCGTATTTGTTTGCCAGATATGGATTTTTGGACGAATCTTCTCCCGCAACCTTTTGTAAAATTATGATTGAAAATCCCTCGGAAGAGCTACGAAATTTGGGATATGATCATACGCGCATGCTCTTTTACAAAGATTCGGGGGAAGTCAGTGAAGAAGTATGGGATGTATTATTGTATCAAATTTTGCAAACCGCCGATCCTGCAGCCTCGCAAACTTTTTACACCGCACACATGACGGGAGATGCCACTAGCAAACAAGCCATTCATCAACAATATTATCCTCAAACGTCGGCCGTCTTGAAGTATCATGTCGATTCCTTTTTACAACAATTGGACGACTTGTCGAAACGAGCTCGGGGACGCGACTTGAAAGTTCATCCACGGTTGCCCATTATTTTGCAACACAATGAATTTGTCAAGGAAACCTTTCAACGCGTCAAGGCCAATTTGCAATAATTAATCCTAATAATGATGGCAAGAACAAAAATAATAACAAGAACAAGAACAATAATCAGCACAACAGCAGAGTGTACCAAGAAGGGTCCAGGCGGCCAAAGACGTGGATGTTTTGCGGAATGCTTGCTACCTGGCGCCCAAGACCAATCAATTTACTTCCCCTACAGAACGATTTGCATGTTGATACAGAATTAAAAGATATTAAAGTACAGTAGTCGATGATATACCAAAAACTCTTTGTTGTAAGCAATCAACTGGTCACTCTATGCGAGACTGGGGGGGGGGTCCTTGAAAACGGCCGTACTTCTGATGTCGTATCTTTGTGGATCTTTTGAATTCTTTTTTTTTGAAACGGCCGTTCCTCTGTCGCCATTTCTGTTTGGATCTTTTGAAATCTTCCTTTGAAAGGCCGCACCGCTGTTGCATATCGTTTGGATCCTTTGAAATCTTTTGGAAACGGCGGTCGACCTACCATCCATGGATTTTTCCGTTCTGACAATATATTAGTCTGTCTGTTCCTCACGGCGAAAGGAGCGTGTAGGATTTCCCAAAGGCCGAGGTTTCAATGCGGCAAATTTCGCGTTGGTGGTCGTTGAGGGGATAGGTCATGGAGAGATAATCTCCCGCCTCGACTCGCATGGGTTCCCCCCACGGAGCCATAAAGTATACCCCCCACAGCATGTTTTCCGTCCTAGAAATAGAAGAAGAAGACGATTCTGTTGTTGTTGCTGTGGCAGTTGGACAGTCTTGACTCGAGTTGTTGTTGTTGTTACGACCCATGAAAAACTCCATGTCCTCATGGGTTACCTCATGAGCGACAATTTTCCGCAAAGATGCGTATTCCAAATAGCCTTGTTGTTGCAATTGGTACAAATCATAATACTGTTGGCCATTGCTCGTAGCAGTAGTGGGATCGTTGTTGTTGGATGGTGATTCGCATGATGTATTTTCTTCAACAATACGAATTGGTTTGGCACTGGAAAGATCGTAATTTTCTCGGAATTCTTCATCGCTTAGCACATATAATTCACCAGCAGCTCGAGCACAAACCACCCAATAATCCTTGTCGTCGTCTGGAACGGTGCGGCTTGTTTCGTGGACACCGTTAAGGCTGGTCACAATCTCCTCGCCTGGAATGGCCTTGCGAATAAAACTTGTCACTGACTTGCGATAGACGTTTCGACTCGAAGCAAAGAGGTGTTGGAAATGATCACAAACCTCCTTTTGGGTACGAAAACAACATGGCTGTGATGTTGCTTCGGACCTCTCCAGCTGTTTTGGATCTTCTACAGCAGAGATCGTCGTCGACATCCTGATGGATTGTTGTCTTCGTGTTTGTTTTATGGATAGTATTGTGTTGATAGACGATATCTATCTGCTTTGGCAGCCCCCGTCGTCCTGTCAGTACGTTGTAGTGGATCTTTTTGCATGGTGCCTGATCGATGATACGATGCCAAACGTGCATGACCGTGGTCGCGAAATGTTCTTGGAGCATGTGTTCGTCCAGGTATTTGGATAAACTGTGCGTTTGAGGGAATTTCCCCATGGCGCCTCAGAAAACTGAATACTAACTAGCAACTATAATTTCTCATGGCCAAAAAGGCAGGTCTCTTCTGTTATAAAAAGGGTGCTTATAGTTGTCACTTTATTACATTAGGCTTTGGCTGCGGAGATGCGACCTAACGTAACAAACTAGGTTGATGATCATCATGAGGAGGAGGAGTGCCTTTCGACAGACCTTTCAAATCCAAGGATCATGCCTCAAGCTTAAGGCCGTCTAGTCACTTCCATGAAAGATGAAGAGACACTCCAAAAACTGTCGTGGCTGTGAGTACATTCGAGCTAACGATGGTATGACAATCATGAGGATATTGCCGCCAACCTTCTCCAACGATTGATATCCATGGATTGACCCACGGCATTGGTTTCAATGATGCGGCCCGTTTTACCATCCAGCACGGCCAATTGAGGAATGCCTTGCACTCGGATATGGTGCATGAGCCCTTCTCGACCATCATCATCATAGGGAATCGCCAACCATGGCATGGTGTTGTAGTAATTCAAAAAACTGGGTCCATCGTGATCGGCGGACACAAAGACAACTTCCACCGTTCGGTTGGCGCCCAAGGAATTGTACCAATTGATCAATTGAGGTGTGAACTGGCGGCAGGGGCCGCACCAATGCGCACTGGCATACAAGAGCACAAATTCTTTGCCGCCCAAGGCTTCTTCCAAATTCCTTTGAGTTTGGCCGCGCACCAAGATTTGTCGTTCCAAGTTTTGGGCAAACAATTGTTGCATGCCAGTCGACAAGCCTAAGGCAATATAAATATTGGAGGGCGGTGAAAATGGACCAACCACTGTCGTCTTCAAGTCGTCCTCGTCCAATTGACCCATGGTGGGTCGGACCCGAAATTGATATCCCTGGGGCGACGCCAAATTTTTCTTTTTGACTTGACTGCCTTTAAAATTGGGGGCAATGGTCTCCCAAGCCGCCCCACCTTTGTTTTCTCGCATTTGAAGTTCAAAGGAAATTGCTTCCGGAAATGAATTCCACGACACCAATCCTGCCAAATGAGATCCAGCATGAACTACCGTGGGGGCTGCCATGCGGGTTTGGTCGTCCTCTTGCGACAGCAAACAAAATGGTTCGGAATGCGTCATCCATTTTACGGCGGGATCGTTGACATCCAAGGCGTCTTCAAACGTCGTGACTCGAAATAGAAATCCATGTTTGTCGTCATCGGTCAAGTTTTTCTTGCGCGCTTGTGTCGAAGTCAGTTTGTCGGAAAGCGTTTCAAAATTTGCCTCGGTGTCATCATCGGTTTTGGCCTTGCGATATTGCAAGACGTAGCGAACCGGTGAGGAGCCGCTCTCGCTTTCGGGCCACGATACTGTCAAAGTGTCGGCTGAAGCGTCAATTAACGAAATGCTCATCTTGTTGTTTTTTAGACGAGATAAATTATTTCAGATTTGTGTGTGTGGGTTGCTATATATACTACTAGTATTCAATCAATGTTTGATTTTGTGATAGAGCATTAATTTTGTTGTGGTTGTTTGTTGTCCCTCTATCTGGTATTGTACCAGTTAGTACGAATGCACTAATAACTTCTTGTTGTTGTTGTTGTTTTCGCATGCCTTTCTTCGATGGAGTTCGGTGGGATTCCTTGCAAATATTTCTGGCCCGGGTGGTTTTTTATATGGTACGTCAGTGGCGAACGCTTTATTTTCTAAAAACTGATGCGTGGAAACCTCCACCATGGGCTGTGACCGTTTTCAGTTGCTGCTGACTCTTCGCTTTGCGTTGTGGTTTCATTTTTTTGTTCGTCAGTGATGCATTGCACTCTCAACAACAACACAGTAACGCAGCTTACGAATAGCTACTTTTATTCTTTGAGTGTTCATCAAGAACTTTGAGAGTGTGAATTCAAGAAACCATAACTACAATGATGCGCTCTCTGTCCTTCTTTTGTGTCGCGCTTTTGGCGGCGTCCAATAATGTGAGCGCCTTTTTGGCTCCTCCAAAGACAGGCAGTAGCAGTAGCCTCAAGGCGGGATTCTTGGATCAATTCACCAAAACACTATCCACAGCAGCAACGACAGTCAAATCTCCCAAGGTGACTGTCCCCGCTGATTTTGTCATTCCCGAACCCCAACCTCTTACCGTGACGGAAGGAACCGATCTGGGGAAAGTCCTCAAAGCATCGGCTGCCTTGGCCGTGCGTCTGGCTACGAGTGCCTTTGTCTTGGGATGGGAAATTGAAAGTGTCGCGTACCAAGGAGACGGATACTCCTTGAAACTTGGACCCATTAGTTTGCGGGATCGTAGCGCCGTCTTGGCCCAAGCTCCACGACCCGCTCAGGATTTGATTTTGTATGGCTACGATGCCTCGCCTTATTGTAAAATTGTGCGAGAAACCTTGAACCTACTCGACCTCACATATGAATATCGTCCTTGTCCTGGTGCCCGAGCTGGTCAATTTTCGCAAGACTTGAAACAACGCACGGGACGACAAACGGTTCCCTTTTTGATCGATCCCAATACCAACACGGAAATGTTTGAATCTGGGGATATTATCGAGTATTTGGTCGCCACCTATGGACCCTCGCCCGACTCGTATGATCGCAAAGCATTGTGGCCCATTACCTTTACCCAATTTGCCGTCAGTACCGCCACGACCGCGGCTATTTTGCTGGACATGCCCGGCGCCCGACGACAAGCCAATGCTCGTCCCGACAATGAACAAATGCAATCCATTGAAGTGTGGGCCTACGAATGTTCTCCCTTTTGTCGTCCCGTTTTTGAAAAATTGTGCGCCTTGAATTTGCCTCATAAAGTCGTGAGTTGCTCGCGTGGATCGGCCAATCGCGACCTTCTCTTTGCCAAGACGGGGCGATTTCAAGTTCCCTATTTGGTCGATCCCAATACCGGTATCGAAATGTATGAAAGTCAGGCCATTGTGGACTACCTGGAGAAAGTCTATACGGTGTAAATTGATAATTATACTATTATGCAGCAACAGTGGGAAATAAGAAGAAAGTAGGGCTAGAACTTTTTTCCTTCGCAGATGCATCTCATGGTAGATTGTCCTTTCTTCTGAAAACTACTGCTGTTCTATATAATTCGCTACCAGGGGTGTGCGAAGGGACAAGATATGCGTGCGTGGCTTTCTGCCTGTTAGTGTGATCCAGCCTACCAGTAGGAGGCACCCCTGCCACCATCGTCCTGCGTCGCCCCCCGCACAGAGAGAAGCGTCGCTGCCTCCAGCTTGACCAAATCTTTTCGACGTAGTTCGCCAAGGTGGAGCACATCCATAAATAACCCAGCAAAATGCCAGCCACGCTGCAGTATCAAGATGATTGGAGTAAAGGGTTGGAAGGCTTTATAAAAGGTTGGAAGGCATAACTCGAAATGCTAACAAACGACATTATGCATTTTAGCTTGTCAACATAGGCACGCTAATTCTAAAGGAATGCTGCATTTAAATTAATTCTTTTTACGTTCCGCAACATTTTGCAGGCGCACAGATAACTGCTGTGTTTTTACTTGTTCCAACTTTTTTTCTTGACATGAAAATGACGTAATATACAAGGATGCAAAAGGGACAACAACCAGACACGCCAAAAACCAAAGATACCACCCTACGGCACAGCTTCGTCGTTCCTAACGTTTGGCTCTGCCTTGACCCGCTGCGTGTGATCTAGCAGTATTGGCTCTCCTTGGTCGTCGTCGTCGACGGTCCGTCTTTAAGAACTGACGAGAGGATCCTTAAAGTAGGGTTGGACAATCACTTTTCCATTGGGTCCTCGAATCAAAATGAGTGACTTTTTGGCACCTTCCAAATCCAAATAGGAAGTCATCATGTGCGACAGGGAAATGCCCAATTCTTTGGCCTTGTCGTCAATATCACGCATCCCTTCAAATTTGGGAAAGATGCGTCCCTTCCTGTCGGGCATCAATTGGGATTTGATACCACGCTGTTTTAGCTCGAGTGTATCTTCAAAGGTGGCCATGACAAAATGTTTGACTCCCACTTCGGCGGCCGTTTCCAAAATGTTGGAAGCCATTTGTTCTTCAATGCGACTTTCAAATCGTTCCCAATATCTCGTCACGAGAAAGGCACGTTCGCATCCTTCCGCGGCTTTATTGAGGGACGCACGATCATTCGAATCGGCCACTTTGACGACGACGCGCTTTAATTTGATGAGTTCTTTGGTCTTTTTTCCGGTAAAGACACGAACGACGGCGACCACTCGCAATCCTTTTTCCGAAAGCACGCGGACCATGGTCGCTCCTTCCACGGTATTGGCATTGAAGACGACGCACATGGGAATGCTGGTATCGGCCATTTCATCGACTTCCATTTTTTTCATCGATGGGGGACGAGGAAGTCCGGCCGGCCAGGTTTCATGGACTTCCCCGCCGCCTTGCATATCCCAGGCCACGGCTTCGGTACTTTTGCTTTGTTCCGCCATTTTTTGAATTATACTAGTAGTAGTATATTACGATATGATGGGCTGTTAATCCAGGATGAGGGTAGCAGGAGAGATTTAGAGAGACAACAATTCGGTGAGGGAGAGAAAGATAAAAAGAAAGCGAGAAAAAGATCTTCACTGAAGAAATGAATCCATTGCAGCTTCCATAGGTGCCTTGCAAAGTATACGTTCCAAGGACGACAGACAAAGCAAAAAGGCAGGCTGATCGGCAGGCCATGCTCCCCCTTCCTCTATCACGTCAGATCCTGGTCTTGATAATGATACAATGAAGATGCTTTCCAAAACAACCAGCCAGCAAAAGATCGATATCCTTCTTTTCTGATGGAAGTAGGTCACCTCTCTATTCAAACCGGCAACATAGGCTATTTCTTTCCAGGAGCTAGTCTACCTACCTACCTTTTGCTTATGATGATGTTACTATCAATGTTATTGTTGTGCCAATAGCTAGCGCTGAATGGTGATGGAACGATAGCAAGCTTGTTGTTGTTGTTGCTGTTGCTGTTGGGCGATATCTCGTTCTTGATTTCTCGCTCGGTCGGTGGATTGAAAAAACCCAAGACCCATGCAGCCGCGCCGCGAAGACTGCCTGGATCATCGCCTCAATTCGGCCATGACGGTCACTCGTCGCGCAAATTTGGGGCATTCTGCCGAAAGACCCGTCAAACAGCGACCTTCAATCTTCAGAATAAGTGTGCGACACATTTTATCGAACCTGCGCTCTAATAACCAAGGTGATAGAGGCTCCTCACTATAGACTGTTTATCAGACTACTACTTAGCAAGCTATTACCTAGCTATCTAGTCAACAAAACTAAGTTGCTATCTTTCCATTTGGAAGTATAAGGAGACGGAACATCGGCAACTACAGTGCAGCGGTTTGCTGGAAACTCGAAGTCCATTTTTCGGAATCCGAATCCGCGAACCTGTAGCATCGGCCAGCCTCGGATTCAATTACTCTACTAGTAGAGCAGGTGGCCACCATTCTTCGACACTTAAAACGAATATTTTTAGCATCGGCAGACACGTAAATCATAGAATAGCATCGCTGAAATCAGAGAAGGGGCGGAAGGACAACTAAGGATGTATCCCATTTTTAAAAATGACAGAAAAATCATTCATTTTGTATATAAATCTATGAACTAAATGTTAGTCCTTGTTTTCGCGTTTCAATGAATCGCATTTGGATTGGTAACGAGCAAGTAGTACAGCTTATCCAATTCATCCTTGCAAGAATGTAATATATCCACAAAGCCTTCCATGGTCGTGTTGCTATTCAGTTCAATGCCTCGTAGTCCCGACGCATTTAGGCTCAACCAAAAATCCATTTCCAACCGTATTTCATCAATCGTACTACTGGGATGGATATGCTGCAGCACGATATTTTTCGTTTGCAGCATTTCCAACAACGCCTGGAGTCCCCCGTCGGCACTAACATCCTCCCCAAACCCTTGTAGATTGAGAATGTTCAGACTTGCATTTTGTTCCAAGGCTTCCGCCATGGCAAGGACACCTTGTTCTCCAATGCCAATGGAATTCATGGAGAGTTCTGTCAGACTAGCATTGGTACGCAACATTTTGCTAAAAGAAACGGCTGCATCGGTCGACATGACACGGTCCAATCCGCACCGACTGAGACTTAGTTTTTGCAATTGTGTATTTTGCTCCAGAGCAGTGGCCATGGCAATACACGCATCGTCATCCAGTCCATCAAAACTAATCATGGTAAGAGACTTGAGCGCCGTGTTGCCTTGCAGCATTTTGGCCATGGCCAACCACGTATCCGAGGTATGACTTCCATTCCCCAGTCCCAATTCCAACAATTCCAAGCATGCATTCGTCTCTAGGGCTGTGGCAATACTTTGTATATGACTTAGAGTAAAGTCAATCGGAGACATGCGCAATTCCCTCATGGTTGTGGACTGACAAAGCTGTCCCATGGCTTCACTAGAAACAGCCCCGCCTTGCTCTACCTCCATTTCGACTTTGGAAAGAAGAGGCAATCCAGCGAGGGCACGCATCATCTCATCAAAGGAAAAGCCATTTCGATAACGCATATTGCAAAATCGTATATCCTGTAACGACACTAGCTGACGCAAAGCCACACAAAAGTCAACTCCTGCCTCGGCCCCTACTAAATTGACGGAATCGAGAGTGATTTTCTGCAATCCAGACGCTTGTTGCAGGAGTCCTGTCAACAAATGGACGGGTGCCAAAAAGGCCCGCACAAAAAGAGACTTTAATTTTGGTAATCGACCAATGCTCTCCAAGAGCTGTGCGGCTTGTTCCAAGGTAAAGCAGACGAGTGCATTGCCGTCAATCTCCACCGTCGAAACTGTCTTGTTGTTGAGAATGGCATCCATCAAAGGATCCAATTGATCAAAGTCGGGATCAAAACTGGTATCGGCCAAATCGAGGGTTGTGATCATATCGTGGCTATTTTCTGGTTGTCGTAAACAGTAGAGCAAGAAATCTCCCTGTTCCTCGTCGCTGTCGTCGTCTGCCATGGTGGTGTTTGGTTGTCGTGATGTCTGTTGATAGAATACGTTGGGAAGCTTCCCCATACGGGAGGATGATGCTGGTTCTCACACTCATTCACTGCAAGCTAGTCCTTTAACCTCTTCAAGCTCCTCTGGATAGCTAGCAGAGAAAGATGAAGTAGACTACAATAGTAACAGATATTCTTAGCCCCAGAAAGCAAGTCTCCTAGCTAGCTACTAGCTAGTAGCTAGCATGAATGAATCATCAACAGGAGAAACAAGAATGATGGTGTTGCGAGCTCAGAAAAAGACTGTAGGCCTCGAGACTTACGCACTTCGGAGGTTTGTGTCCCGCCAGATTCGTGAGTGAACAACAACACGTGTAAAATGCTAGTCAAATGTGTTGTTTTCATACAATCTTCTATGCAGTTTGGTCTTTCTTAATCAAGCATGCGACGGCCTGTTAGCCATTGTGAGTGCTCTGTTAGTGAGTTTGTTGAATGGAGAAGAGATTTCTGTCAGATTTGAATTTTGTGGAGAACAAAAGCAAGCGCCGGCATCCACTCACCTCGTTGCGCCATTGTGACCTCTGATTATCCAAATTTGGCCTTGTTGTTATCCCAAATCGATGTTCCTAGGCTTGAGTCATCTGACTGTTTCATTCAATGGAAAGGACGACAAGTGAGCTGTTCAGTAATCTAAGAGGGCTTGTTACCTCACTGGTGAAAATTAAACAATCCGAACGAGCTTGGCTCCTCAATAATGTCAACAAAGCAGAAGAGGCAGGAGCGCGAAAAGGATATGCTTCGGACGCTGTAGCTAGAATTTTCTCGCAAATAGATGGGAGATTGGTAACCTATCGCGCAAAAACTCTCGTGACACAAGTGGAATATGATGCAATCATGATCCTAATAAGCGAGATAAAGACAAGATAAATATGTCGAGTTTCAAATGGATTACTATAATATTTGTATTCTGTTTTGGAATAATAGGTCTAGGAACTCGTTTCTATTTTTCTTTTACATGTGGAGACTCCGGATGCACTGAACGGTTTGCTGAAGGTTTTCTAAAGCCGTTAATTTGGGGTCCGTTTGGAATCGCGGCAATTTCGTTGATGCGATTCATGCGATAGAGTAGCGTATTACGATGCACAATCAACATTTCGGCGGTTTGGCTTAGGTTGCCATGACAGGCAAAAAATGCCTCTAGCGTTTTGAGCAAATCGGCATGTTGGCGCATATCATAATCGAGCAAAGACCCCAATGTGCGGTTGGTAAAATCAAGTAATTTATCTCTATCCGACAAGCTAAGGATGAGCTGATACACCCCCAAATCGCCAATATACAACGGGGTATCGGTTTGGAGGCGCATGGCGAGTTCTAATGCCTGCACCGCATCGCGGTAGCTAATCCGCCACTGGCTAATTTCGCGGGCAGGTTGCCCAAGCCCAATCGCTAATTTATATTGGGGGTGTTGGCGCTGAATTTCTGCCGCAAATGTCTCTGCCAGCTTAGAACTGCTATCAATCGGGTTTTCTGGGTCGGTAGCATGAAATACCAGCACCTCATTTTCGCGCTCCCGTTGCCATACCAACGCCTTAACACGCTGATTGTTTATCACCGTGTTAATGGTCGTCTCCAAACGCCGATTTGAGGGTGCATTGGCAGATTTATCATGCCACGACAAGACAATTGCCAAATGGGTTTGGGTCATATCATGCTCAAAGCGTTCCCCCTGACGCACCGCCTCTTGTTGGCTCACATCACCAATGAGCAAGCGGTCTAAAAATGTACCACGCAGACGTTTTTCGGTATCGCTCACAGCTTTTTGCTTCGCCATCTCTAGCGCACATGCCGCCGCCCCATGTTCTGCCACCAATAAGTCTATATCATCCAGTTCTGTATCGCGCCCAATAATAGACAAATAACCGCGCCCAATATCACTGGTGATAACAGGCGAGACGAGTCGTGCAATATTGGGTGTGGAGAGCGATTGCATCTGCACCGAATCATCGGCTTCGCTCACACGATGTCTGTCTTGATATTCAATGGGCAGGTTATCGAGTTTTTTGAGAAATGTCTCAATTTCTTCCCAATAAGAGACAAATTCGGGTTGCACAGAACTATGCAAAATCCGCAACCGTTTGTCTTGGATGACGATGGATTTATTGGTCAGGCGTGCCATCGTGTTAATCAGTTCTGGCATACCCTCATTCCGTGAGCTAATCTGGGTGAGTTGCCGATAGATTTGTGTGCCACGTCGCTCAATTTGGACTTTTCGGTCTACCAACAAACTGATAATGGCTTTTTCTATTAACCGCGCACGGCTATTAGGGGGCAATTGCAATACAGGAATACCGTATGCTTTTGCTTCTGCGATGGCTGTAGACGAAGGTGTGTCACTGAGGACAACCGCCGCCGATGATGCTTCAGATGCCCACCGAATAATATCAGCATCGGTGGTAAAGCGCGTGCCACTCGTCTCTGGCGATGCAAACAAAATAATTTCATTCACCTGAAGCGATTTATGCGCGATTTTATCATTTGGATAAATCACCGTTGTCCAACTCACAGGGCGATTCAGCATACCCTCGCCCACGATAACTTTTGTCCCCAATGGGAGGGCTAATTTGCGAATATCTTCTACTGTGATGCGTTCACTCATCTCTGTTGTCATACGCTTTTGTCCCGCATTTTTACCATACAATACAAATTTAGTG
>ENA-ORBV01010454-ORBV01010454.1-microbial-mat-metagenome-genome-assembly--contig:-NODE-10454-length-14857-cov-5.815629_pt1 | contig 14857 bp, 13 predicted proteins | sample MGYA00237777_ERZ505514 | MGnify/ENA primary metagenome ERZ505514 (study PRJEB26160, sample SAMN06269048) | microbial mat metagenome | isolation source: Oligotrophic lake microbial mat | place... | reverse complement strand
CACCTTGCGTATCATGATTTATGATACCGATTGTCTTCTCGCGTGGGATGGCTTCTTCATTGAAGCGACTCAATGCATAATGGATTGTAAATTCATCGTTCTGTGCAAATATCAAAAACGTAAGAAATAGACAAAGGATAAAGAGGATTACACTTTTCATATTTTTAGTTTTAAAGTTCTCTTTCCCAAGTGTAGCACTGTTGCAAAAAAACAAAAGCAGTTAAATTTAAATTTTAGCGGTTAAAACTTTCCAACCGTCATTTTACTACTTATGATACCCGTGTCGTAGTTTCTGTCGCATTCTGGAAACCGCACCTTTTTCTTTATGGCTGTCCGATGCAAATGAATGGTCGATGCTATCTTGGCTGGGGGCATCCCATAGTATGGTCCTTCTACATTCAGGGTATGGCGCAATCCCATTTCGATTCCATCTTCTACACACGGACTTTTCGCCCTGCCTTTTCACATGATTTATCATGTGCTGTACAGTATAACTCAAGCGAGGGGACTGAACTGCACGCTAGCACGGTCATTTATGGCCATACTTTGATGAGCCGCTAGGTCGTTAGGTTTTCACGGGAAGCAACGTCATCATTCGCCACCAAAGAGGTTCGGGGCTCCATCTTTTCACTTCTTGCCTTCAAATAGCTCATAATTTCTCGACGACAGTGTAACAATTGAAGAAGCAACAATGCCATTTACTTTTGTTCTCTCGGATCTCGATGTAAATGCGGAGACAGTGCACAATGCTGAATTGGCCGACATGACCGCGGAAGCCATCCGGTTTTGTTGCCGTCAGATAGATCTCCCAACCAACAAGTCAAAAGCCGACAACATCAAGGCACTTGTGAATGCTGCGGTAAGTTGAACTCTATGGGTCTGGTATTGGCCTTGGCTGTGGGGTCCGTCGGCTCAGAAGGGTGGCTTTGGGCCGCCACCAAAAATGCACAGATCAATTCGTGAGCCTTGTTCCTAACCAGCCATCTGTTGCGTGTTTCAAAGCGCCAACACGGACCACCATGTCCACCTCAACCTACAGAGACTGACGGCATTGCCTTGCCCGGTGCAATGACTCGAAGCCGCCGTAGCACAATTTCGAAGCTTGAAAATGAATGTAGGAAGTCGAAGGGCGTAACGTTTGTGGAGAAGGCCGATGACCCGACTAGGCTAGCGAGACTACAAGAGCAAGTCGCTATCTTGGATAGGAAACTTTCTGATACCAAAGAAGAGAAGCAGGAGGCACAGAAGGAACTGGAATTCGTGCGCAGGATCCGATTCAAGTGCTGCTTTTGCAAAGAGGAGTTCCCGTGCTCGGAATTGGTCATCCCAAGCTCGGTATGGATAGTTGAGAGCACCCAGAGCTACAGGTGCAAGGATTGTGGAAGATTTGCTGTACTAGTTGACGGCAAGCCCGAGGCGTGAGGTAGAGTCAGTAGTTACAGTTAATGGAGATAATTACACCAAGGGACCTTGCCTTCGTTTTTCTACTACTACGAGTACCGCTCTGTAGATAGCGACTTCTTGTCGAGGTAAAAGAGAGTGTTGTCCTCAGGAGCAATGCGCAATACAACAAAGTGAATCAATCCGGTGTATTCAGTGGCGAATCCCTTATTGTATTTCGGCATGTATTTCCTACACACTCGCAAGGCAAAGAAGGCAAAGTCGACTACGACTACTTCAGAAGGTCAACTAACTTTCGGTCTGTCTAAGTGGGATGCGAATTATAAATGTCCCAAAAAGTCAACGTACATACAGCCAATTTTGTGTTTGCATCATCTTTCCGTGTTTCACCCAATTAATCCATGTCAAGGACAAGCAGGTTTGCCCTGCACCACACAGTAAACATAAGCACATAACCTTCGTCGCCGCTGCCGGGACGGCCTCATGTTAAACCTCACTCCGTCACCACTTGCCAATCGCTCATGTTTCTCTTCCACTTCAAACGGGCGCACTGGTAAGGTCTATCGCTTGCAGCAAAATCTCCAATGCCCTCAATGCTCGGGTAGTACACAGGTGGCAACCCATAGCCGTCCGGCTGGAGCTTGTTCTCTACTTTTATTTTCCCCTTGGAACTGATAAGGTATCTTTTTGGTTTGTGTTGGGACGGTTTCGTTTCACCAGGTTGTTCTGTTTAGTGCCATAATAAAGATGTTGGGCGGGAAATTAAAAATCCAGACGTGCTTACGTTGTAATGTTCATGCCAAGCCCATACCATACGCACGAATCAGGAATCCAGACCTTAGGGTTAGCGCTTTAACTGTGTCCCGCCGCACCACGACCAAGGATCATTTTATTGAATAATGAATCAAACAAAGAATCAACGAATTTATTGAATGAGATCTATCCAGCAAGGGCGGGAGCAACAACCGAATAATCAATGCATGCACTTGACTGAACACAGGCACGATCAACACCAACCACCAATCAAGACTACCAAAGACAAGCAAGAAACATTCGAAGAGTGGCAAACTCACAAAAAGTTCAAATTCCAAGACAGGCACCAGCAAGTATAAAAAGGCAAAAAACATACTATAGCATGACGACTGTGCAAAATGAAGGACACACAACGTCGTCCATGATAAAAAATGGAAATCAACACAGCACTACTATTGGGATATCGACTGGTGACTCAGCTTCCTCTCGTATTCAGGCTATCTGTCCTGCACTGTTGGATCTTTTACCGGTAAAACTCGTGAGCGTCCTTGATGCCGCCGCTTGCCGTGATGATGGAACTGCACTCCAAGCATTCAGTATTTACAAGGGAAATGATGATGATGATGACGACGACGATGGCGACGCGATTGGTGTCTATTGGCATGTCGTGCATTTAATGTTCATGTTTCGAGTCTTGGTGGCCCGTACCAAGACCGAATTGGCAGCGGCCGTCCTACAACGCCACTCTACAGACAAGCGTGCCGTGGAAGAAATCCCCTATGCCAATGTCACACCCGCACAATTGTCGGAACGGCTTCATTTGTTTCAATCGCTGTTGCAACAACTTCAGCAAACACTGCAAAAGTTGGAAGCGAATTCTTCTGCTTCTAATACAACAAATAAAGAGGATGATGAGAATGGTGGAGCATCCAGCTCCAATTCAACACCTATATTCGACAACAGTCACAGCGCAAGTAGCAGTGCCACGCTCTTTGCTCAATTTACACAAGCCTATCATCTCAATGCGGTTTCCAAACGCGTCATTCAATTTTTGGTCACGACTCGAATCCAACCCAGTCCCTCCGTCTTGGAATTGGTCTTGCCCCTTCCTGCCAATCAATACAGTGGGAGTGCCGAATCAAAATGTTTGCCGTCGTCGGGAGGAGATGAAACCATGGCGCATGCGTCGCCCACGATTCGATATGCGTGTGGTGCTACCACCTTGCATTGGTCAGCCTTGGCCAATGAAGATCATGAATTGTGCAAAGATCGTGTCTTGATTTGGCAAAATGATGAATACGGGGGTGATTCGAAATTATCCGTATCAGAGGAAGCTTGTCGGGCCTTGTTGGGATGGAAATTGAAATCGGAAGACAAGCTCAAATTGTCCGATACGAAATTGGTCAAGCTTGTGGAAGAGCAGCAACAACAACAGCTCTTACTACAGCAGCAGCAGCGAAAAGAATCAATGTTGGACGACGATGATGGCGTAGACGTCCTGTCGGATTTGGCACCGGCAAAGGAAGAAAGCATCGAACGAGAAGCTGCTACAGGGAAGCTTGACAAACACGAATCAAAGACGGCAGTATCACATGACACGGCAACAGAAACGAAAGACAAGAACTACGAGGATACTGTGGCCGACATTCTCAAGAAAGTTTCTATTCGGGACGCCAAGGCAGAAACAAGTGGTGAATCAACGGACGGTGAATTGGTCAAAGATGACGAGGACGAGGACGCATTGTTGGTCATGGCGATGGACGAGGTTGAAGACAAGGTAGACAATGAAACAAAGTCAGAAGATACAGAAGACGACCCGACAAAACCGCAAGCTTATGAAAGTGAATTGGATTATCTCCATCAGTTTTTTGAAATTGCCATGCACAAAGTCATTTATTCCAGGCAACGGGTCGCACAAGATTTGCGCAATGCGTCCTTGAGTGACAATAAACCATCATGGATGCGTACTTCTGTCGAGAGTACCTCAAAACAACGCTCAGTGGGAGAAATATCAGCCAAGCTTCGACTTGCTCGTCGGAAAATGGACATATCTTTGGAACTCACTCGAAAGGAAGGGACCTTCTATCCTCGCTTGGAGCTTCTGGCCGAACAACTAGGGCTCGATGACTTCCAAAAATTCGTGCTAGTTTATTTGGCAGGATCCATGATTTCGCCCATCTTCAAGAGCTGCGTCAACGGAGATGACTACCGGCAAAGCACCTCTCCTACTGTGGGCGCCATTTTGGTGGCATATTTTGACTCGTTTCCCCAGCAAGTAGCGGGCCGTACCTATTTTTACAAATCCTCGACGCTATTGCAAAAAGGGCTGATCAAAAATGTGAATAATTTCTCATCTCCTGTCGACTTGACGGATCAAGAAATTCAACTGGACCGACGCGTTTTGGATTGTATCGTGGGCCTCGACAAGGAGTCCTCTGAAATCTCGCACGGCAGTCACTTGTATGAACCAAAGGTGTCGCTGGATTCTGTTGTCCTACCCGACAAGTTGAAAGAAACCATTACCAATGCTGTTACGCATTTTGAACAGTTTCGGACGTATCGAAAGCACAACCCTGACTTTGATGACGCCATTCAATATGGTGTCGGTTTAACTTTGGTAAGTTCGTCTTGCATGGTTTTTGAACAAGTATTGATCAATTATTGCTACTGACGCTCCACTCATTTTCTTCCGGCCCTGCAGATGGTAAGCTCTTTTTTTCTAAATGTTTCCACACGTTTTGCCTACTGAATGCTCATACATCGCACCCACCTGCGTTGGCTGACCGATCGTCTATCACTATTTGGGCTGTATAGTTTTGTGGCAAATCTGGTAAGTACTTCTTGAGCAAATGCATATCATTGTTTAGCATTTTTCATGCTCTAATAAGTATGGTTTTCTTGCACAGGAACGGGGAAAACCTTGACAGCGAACGCAATTGCCGCGAAGCTCGGGAAGAAACTGTTGTTGGTGAATTTTCCATTACTGCACCAGCAAAGTTCAAGAGACTCCGGTAACGAATCATCCAAATATCAGTCAATCTTTCGCGAAGCAGAGCTATCCGACGCCATCATTTTCTTTGATGAATGTGAGAGTCTCTTTTCCAAAAGATCCAGCGGTGGATCTGCCGACACGACAGAACTCTTGACTGAGTTGGAAAGGTTTGAGGGCATTGTCTTCCTTGCGACCAACAGGCCTTTTGACCTTGACGAAGCCATGTATAGACGTATTAGCGAAGTGTTTGAGTTCAAACCCCCCAACTATCTGGAACGATTGGAAATTTGGAAGCTGGTTACTTCTCACAAAGCTGTCCCCTGCGACCCGAATATCGACTGGGAAGCCATTGCACTGAAATATGAGCTGACCGGCGGCTTCATAAAAAATGCTGTCATTTCATCTCTTCTCGACGCCGTGGGCAGAGACGCTCGGTCTCCAAAAATCATGCAAGACGATATTCTAAATGGTTGCAAGAAGCAAGTCAGAGGAGCGTTACAAATGCTTGACTTCAACGAAAGAGTTCTGCCCCGCGGCGGTTTGAGCGAGCTGGTGGTAAGTGAACCCGTCACGGAGAGACTACGAGATATCGTCAGCCTAGAAAAGGCACGTGGCATCCTTTTCGGCTCGTGGGGTTTTGACGATGACATGCGGTCTCGACAAGGCACGACCGCCCTGTTCTGGGGACCAAGTGGTACTGGTAGAAGTCGCTCTGCAGAAGCCATAGGGTATGAATTAGGAAAACCTTTAAAGGTTGTGGATTTGCCACGCTTGTTGTCAGAGAAGAAAGGGCAGCATGACAGCAACGGCGAGGGTGGCGCCAAAGCTGCCCGCACCGTTTTTCAGGAAGCGCGTTTGATGGATGCTGTATTGGTGTTGGACGGCTTCTCTTTGCAAACAGAGGGCAATGGTAGCGGTGGGACAGGCGACGATGCCCGAGTGCTGAACGTGGTGATAAGAGAAATGACGCGCTTCCCAGGAGTGTGTATCATGATGGTCGATACCACTGGCTCGCTGGATGTATTTGTTTCACGAATCGACAAATCACTTCTGAGCGGTCTCAAGTTCCTTGTTGAATTTCAACTGCCAAGCTTCAGCAATCGCAAGCTTCTCTGGGAAAAGTGTATGCCTCCTACCCTTCCTGTCAGCGAGACAATTGATTACGCTAAACTATCAGAGGCATCTCATGACTTCAGCGCTTCGCACATTGGCAATGCAATCTACCGAGCAGCAGCAACAGCTGCCTTGCGTACGGATGCAAAAGAGAGAAGTGTCAGTATGAAGGATTTGTTCAAAGCCATTGCAGACGAGAAAACTCGTGGCGAATCTGCAGTGGATCGGTGGGTCAAAGCTCAATACATCTAGGGTAGCGATTTTTGTACTCTACGAGAACAGCAACAAGGTTGGGCATATGTAATCATAATATTGCAACATCTATTATTGTATTTTATTGTGCTACCTAATAATACTGCACTGTGGCCTGTGTCAATATGAATAGTGCGTTGAGAAATTGCTTTGTCCCGGGCATTTTGCTGCCTCTAAAAGGCTTACTTGTGGCTGTTACCGCAGAAAGTGAAGGGGGCTGTGCCCCCGTTGTGGGCTCTAGGAAACGTATATTCGGACAATTGAACAAAAACTCAGGGAAGGGACGACGGAACGAAGTTTTCAACACACTGAAAAGATGATGAAGAACATGGCGAAAACATTGCTAGAACAACAAGATCAAAAGCTGCCAAACTCCGTGGGCAAGCGGATCTGTGCCCAGAACAGACGAATGGATCCGCTGTTATCGCCCTGCCAGGCAGTTTATGCGTTGGTCCTTGGCCTGTGCTTGATCAATGCCGGCATTGTCGCTGCTGAAAGCACATCCACACCAACCGTTTCAGTTCGAATCGCTGGATTTCTACCCGAAGCCATGGCCGCGTTCGCCATCAACGCGAACACTGGCGACTTGGCGGCCGTGTCACCCGTGACCAACAAGGCCTACCTTTTTCGCTATCCCCAAGATTTGTTTTCGTCCAGTGACACTAATTCGACCATTACAGCCTTTCGACCCCCCCTGTTTGTAAGACTCCTGCCAGCATTGCCTACAAGAACTACAAGGACGAACATCACTATTATGCTGTGGTGTGTCCTGAAGAAGCCACCATGTATGTCTTGGATGCGGATACCATGGACACCGTCGGCACTACGCCCATTGGAGGATTGGGGTGTTCCAGTGTCATTGCGTCCTACAACAATCCCGACGATCCATTCTTCTATTATATGTACGGCAGTGGTCACGATTCCACTCTAGCGGCGGTTGGTATCCGCAATGCTGAAGCTAATACTGGCGCAAGCATTGTCGACCGGGGGCAAGTGTGGTATGATTCCGTCATGGATTCCGCCATTAGCGCAGATGGAAGCATTTTATATTTGCGAGGTCCTTGAATGCCTTCGGGCTTTGAAGCCATTCAAATGATATCTAACTCCTCGTTCTTCAATGAAACAATTGCCCCCGCATTTGAGCGAATCCACCTTGATCATTTTCCCCCTTTGGCCTATGCACCGGATACTGTTGGACAAATGACAGCGGCAGGGCGCACCATCTATTCCAAAACTCTTGAAGAGGAGCTGGCAGAGTTGGACTTTGTCGTATCTCCTATATGGTTGGGTTTTGGCAAGAAGCGGATAAATACGGTTCCTATAACAATCGGGAGGATCCCAAAGGAATAGCTTTAGCCTCCTCTTCCACGTTTGAAAGCATTCACTCTGGAAACAATGAAAACAACGAAGCACCGGCCCGCATTCCACATGGATTTTTCGACGTTGAATTGCCAGATATTCCATGTGGTCAAGACGATTTCGGAAACATTGAATTTCGAAGATCCTTGTTACCCATTGATACGCACCAAGAGCTGCTGTGGGCCTACGCTGATCGCATAAGTATCACACCCTACCCTTGTCTTACGATGGCATCCTCGTCACAGTCAGTGTTAAGTGTAAAAGTTAATGCAACACGCATCTTCGTTGAAAGAGGACCACAAGTGATTCAAATATCCTTCTCTTCTAAGAGTGATGAACATGATTCAAATATATTTGAGCAAGCATCATCCAGCACTAGTAATACCAAAAAGGACAATCAAAATCAACTGGAGCTACGTGTTTTGCAGCTGCCCGTGGGAGCAACCTACGACTCCGGCTCGGCGTTATTGACCTGGGAGCCAACCCACGAACAGATTGGAGCTCATGAAATACTATCAGCCGTTTCTTTTTCGGGCGGCGGAGGTGGCGCTTGTCATGTCGCATTGACTCTTAACGTCACGTATCCTTCCATTCAACTGCCAATATCGAATCCATCGCAATTGGTGGTCGACGACGAAACTGAGTCTGTAGTTGTTGCTTGGGACTTCTACGAGGAAGAGTCCAGCTACAACTACCAAGAGGACACGCAACAAGTGGTACCGGCTTTCTCGCGGGTCACCGCGGTGCATATACCGAACTAGAAAGATCAACAATCTTCACTCTCAATTGTGACGAGGGACTTTGACTACGAAATTGATCAAGTATTGGCAACCAGCAATCGGATTGTAGTTGTTGAAGAGCGCAAGTCGGGAACAACCACATATCAAATCCACATTCTGAGTGCTTTCGAAAACGGTGAGCAGATGGAACTGCTCAAAACAGTCAACATCAATGTTCTAGGATCTTCGAATGCTTATTTCTCCATTTTTGAGCGACAACTTCGTGTCAAGTACGGGAAGCGCATCGCCACCTACAACTTGGAGACCTTTCAGCGAACCGACCAAGAGCTGTTCCATGTGATCAGAAATAACAGAAACCATGGATCAAATAGTGATAGAAATGGGATAGGCCCCTTTCGAGAGGGAGTCATTCGGGATGGCTATCTTTACAACCCATTAACTGGAGCAAAGTTGGCCGTATTGGAAAGAGGGCCATTTCATTTGACCGGAGTATCATACAGCTACGACTGCGAGAGCACCAACTCAAGTGGCGGAGCCTTATGGCTGGTCCCTTGCACAGCAAGCATATCAGTAACAACTCTGTTCGGGGGGGGGGCGCTCTTCTGTTCGAACCAATTTTCTAAGTTGCTACATTAGATCAATAATCGATAACCAGTACTTGCAGACTCACTAGCAGTGCAGAATGAAAGCGGATTAGAGTTTCGCGTCAAAGTTTTGATTTTAGATCTATTTAGGCTAAGAAAAGAGTTGTCTTGATTTGGTATGGGCTCATCTTCTCCTTCTTCGTTCAGCTCGTCTTGGCGAACGGAGTAAAATAGAGCAAGTCGTCATCCGAATCATCGTCGTCGTCCAAAAGCGACACCGCAGAAGGCTTGTTGGCGCGATCACCGCTGGAGGGAGGACTGGTCTGATCCATTTGTGCGTCATTACTTGGGCCGGATGTAAAGATGCTCAAGTTGGAGGTGAACTGGCGATCTGCGCGGACACGACCTGTCCTGTGGGGGTACTGTTGCTCCGAGTAGGAAGACGAAGAGGCAGCAGGACGACCTTGGTTCGTTGTTATCCTGGTCGATGACGAAGTGGAGTTGCCTTTCGTCTTCTCAGAGGATGTAAATGTTCGCTGCGGTTGATTCTTGTTACGACGACGACCACCGCTGCCACGACCACCTCCATTGGTAGTGCCCTGGCTTTTCTTAGCATACGGATTTTGTGCAGGCGTCGCAGTAGCCGCAGCCCCTCCACTTCCACCATCTCCAGTGACACCACTATTGGTTGACGCTCCGGCACGAAATTGTTGCTGCCACGAGGGAAGGTTGTTGGTGGATGAGCCGCTGTCACGAGCTTGGGTCCCGGGGGGTGTAATGCCGGCCTCAAATCGACGCTGAGCCAACGCTTGTCGGCGAGACTTTACGTCTGTTCACGACGGTAAAACACAAATTGAGGAACCGAGTTGTTTGCCACGTCAAAGACAGTACCTTCCATTAATCCACACAATGTAGCAAGCTCATTCATTCGTATCATACCTTTTTCAAATGCTTTACCCAATTCTCGTGATTCTTTGGTCTGCTCCTCCAAATCGACTAGCTCCTTTTCCATTTCATCGTTATCATTTTGGATACGCTTTAATTGTGCCAGCAACTGTTCCTTTCTCTGGGCTCGACTCGCGGCCTTTTCGCGTAGCTTCTTTTCCTGTGACTGGATATCTTGGAATGCTTCCCGACCTTCCTGGTACGCTGCTTGCTCCTTTCGATATCGCTGCAATGCCTCTTTCATTTCTTCGTCGCGAGGATCTGGAATCCATTGGCTTGGATCCGACTTGCCGTTGTTGCCGTTGTCCTCGACTTCAATCTCATCTTCTTTGGCAGCATTGGATGATTTCGCAAGAGTTTTGCTTTGAGTAGCAGGACGCAAAATACTATCCGTGTTGTCCCTAAAGATAGTCGGTGTCATGATTTCGCCAAGCAACTCTTGTTCTGTTGGTTCGGCTACAATGGCTGCGGTTTGCTCGGCCGCCACGACTGTCGCAAAGGCTCGGAGCGACGCATATTCCAACCCCATTCCGGAGGCACGGAGACGCATACGCTTGCAATTGGCCCGAAATTGTCGGGATTCTTCTAGAAATTGACGACGTTGTTCCTCGACAAAGGATTTTGTCAATTGCAAGGCTTGGTGTGCCATTTGTGTTTGCATCCTGACACGACTGCGTTCTTCTTCCAATTGAAAGAGGACTTCGGTAGCTTGATCGACTTGGCAATGAATTTCATTGGTTTCCCGATGGGATACTTCCGTGTCACGCTTGAGAACCTCGCGTTCTTGTTTGGTCTTGGCCATGGATGTTTGAATGCCCTCCATTTTGAGTCGCGCTTGCTTCATTTCATTCCGTGTCTCTTCAATGCCCTTGTTGAGATGAGAGTATTTTTCAAACAAATTCATGGCCGATGCCGACGCTTTTTGACGACGAAGTAAAAGTTCCTTCTCGTCTTCCTCTTCCTCGTCGTCTTCGTGGTGATTGTCAAGGGAATCATCGTCATTGGCGTCATTGTTGTCATTGTTCGCGTCATGACGAGAAAAGCTTCGCACGAAGCTGACTTCTTTGATAGGCAACGGCATGATCTTGGGGACGAACAAGGAATGGTAGAGCAAGCACAAGAACGGTACTAGTACCAGCCGGCAAGAGAAAGAAAGCTTGGTAGATGCGTGAGTTGCGGAGGAGAAATACTGTATAATATAATAGTTGTTTTGATGGCGTCTTCGTTACAGTACGTTTCGTGATGGTGTTGGCCTTGGTTGTGGCTCCGCGGCGTTACGGTGCGGGGTGCGGAGATTTGAAATGGCATTCTGTCGCGCACACCTGCTCCATTGCAACTTTCTTCTTCGTTCACGATCGTGACTTCAAGATTTGCTTCAATGAATGCAACCATCCGATCCATCAACGAAGAATGGCTCGGATTTGGTCGTCTGCTTCTTTGTTGATGGATGGTGCAGCAGATGGTGGAACCTACAGCAGGTTCTACTGCATTATCGTACTCCGGCAAATAGATCCCAAGATAGAAGACAGTTTAATTTAAGTTCTTGTGATAGCTCATCTGATAACTTTTATTAGCTAGCTATTACAACAGGAGACAACCAACAGGGACTAAAATAGTGTTCTTAGCTTCCCTATTTTAGTACATCAAAAGATTTTTGACGATGAAAGCGAGCAAGAGACAAATACTAAGCATGCACTCCAAAAGGGTGGAATGGATGCTTGTATCGTTCTGTGTTCTTTTGGGGTTAGTCCACGGCTTTTCCTCGTTCTCAAAGCCCGCCATTCAAGGGCAAGCCCATCAACGACTGAATTACTACCAAAAGTGTTCACCAAGAGCTTCTCCCTTCCCGCTTCATAGCTCCTTTCTGCCCAATGCCAAACCATCATCACCTCAGCAACAACCTCCAACAAAGCCACCACAACAATTATCTCCACTCGAAGATTGGTGTGCCCAAACCGTTGAAGAATGGTATCAAAAAGCCATGTTGGTCAAATGTCCCTTTTTCAAGCGACGCTTTGTGGATGCCTTGGATGGCGTGGATATGATCTTGCGCTTCTTGGTGATTCGTCACAAGAGCCTCGACATCTTTGGTCCTCCCCCAGGACATCGCAGCAAACTTCTCACAAAGGATGGCAAACTCAAATACTTGAGTGTTTCAGAATTGCGGGAAGCCATTCGACGCGATTGGGTCCCTGAAACCGGCATGGGATATTACATTACGGGCAATCTCAACACGACCCTCTTTCGGGATGATTGCGTCTTTGATGGACCCGATCCCGACATGCCCGTGCGGGGACTTCGCAAATACGTCAATGCGGCATCCCAGCTCTTTGATCGATCCAAAAGTCGAGCCGAATTAATGTCCTTGGAAATCGTGACCGTTGCCGTACCATCATCCCACGACAATGACAATAACAACCACAACAACCATGCACCTGTCGTAGAAGAACAAGTCGTGGTTGCCAAATGGCGCATGAATGGTGTGTTGCGATTGCCATGGAAACCCAATTTACCAGAATGGACGGGAAGTACTACCTATCATTTTGATGACGATGGTCTCATTTATAGGCATGAGGAGACTTGGGACATGTCCGTGTGGCAAGCCTTTCTGGAGACCTTTGCTCCGGATCTCGCGCACCGAGTATGGCAAGTCGATGGGAATCATGGGATGCGTGTATAGTATAGTAAAACACACTTTTTCACAATTTAGTTTCATAAAGAATAGTGCCTGCTAATACTTCAAAGGTCCACTGGGTTGTTTAGAATAGAAAAGTCTTGATTTGGTACTGCTACCAGTACGACTAGACGCCACTACTACATGGGTTTGGTATAGAAGAGGGTGGAAACCCTTGTGTCTCAGCTAGCCGCTAGCGTGCAAAAAAAGTACATGATAAGGTGAATGGTCCCACAACAATGGAACTATTCGATTCAATGTGTCATGTGGGGCATTTCCCTAATGAACTGTGGACTGATACTATAAGCATATGAATGCTGTATCAGTTCAGTGAGCTCTGTGATTATTTCAATGCAGTTGAGGAATGAAGGCTTAAATTTGCCAGATTAACAAGACCCACTAAGGAAAATCAAGGAAGCTATTGTATGTAATGTTGCATGTATCACACTCTTGTAATACAAGCAATCAAAAACCTGTGGTAGCTTTAATAGTCATTCTCGTGGGGGAGATGCGCAGCATGTAGCTTCAGCACAAGGAAGGGCTAAATGTACTGCAGGTACTTAACTACAGTAGCTCTAGCTACTCCTACTTGCTCTAGCTACTACCAGCCAGGATGGTAGTATCCTACTAGTGCCAATACTGTACCGTGAACCAGGTGTTATGTCAGCTGAGCTGCTCTTTTATTCTTTTACATGTATTAGCTAGCTCTAGCTAGCTAGGCCTCCTCAAGAAGGTAACCACTGCACTCTGTTCGGGAAAGGACATCGACAAGCGAGCCAGTAGCTGAAAGAAATCGAAGCACATTAAATAGAAAGAAAAAGCTTGTGCTGTCCACAATGCAATTCAGCTCGGAAAGCGCACCCTTGAGAAGTTCCTGGTCATATGAATCAAAGAGTGCTAGATCGTTTTCGACGGCCCGGTTAGCAACCTCCTGAATGGTTTTGGCATCACTAAAGGAGACTGGGATTAGAGAATAACGGTGGCTTGGTGGACGTTCTGTGCTGGCTAGCTCATGAGCAAGCTTGAGACCAATCCTGGCTTGCTTCTCAAGCTTGCCAAAGTCCAAAGCTTTTATTTCGTCTCCGTTCGTGTGGTAGCATCCGTTGTTTGCATCAGAGAAGAAAACAAGAGGCGTACCACAGAAATTGGCATGGTCGCTGCGACACTGCCCCAGAACTTCACTGATACTGCGCACATCCAAACCCTCATTCTCAACGGCTCTGTCGACTGCGCGCTGTAGATTTTCTCCACCTGTCTCTGCACCAATGGCAAAGCTGATATCCCTCAAACTAGGAAGAAGGTTGGCGCCCTGAATATCCCAGTTGAGGAATGTTACAATCGAATCCACGGGAACTAAAGGATCGGTATTCGCATAGTACTCGGAACCCGCATATCCATCTTCTTCTGCATCCCAAAAGGCAAAAACAATGGAACGCCGTGGAGAAAGCGCTGCAATGGCGCGCCCGATTCCAAGCACAATCGCCACACCAGCGACATTGTCAGCAGCACCATTGCAGACCTTGCTCGCAGCATTTTCTTCAGGATAACAGAATGATAAATGATCATAATGCGCACTCAGAAAAATATACTCGTCTGGGAGCTCGCTTCCCTCCAGTACTCCGAGGATGTTGGTGGCGCGTGGAACATTCAGTTCCTGCCGAAAAGGGCCAGTGCGCTGCTAAATTACAGCAAGGATCAGCGCTGTGCTGACCCAGCCAGCTGCCATAGCAACTTGCTAGCTTGAGCACTGATGTCATCCAATGGCAGCTTTTGAGTATGTTCAATTTTTGCAAAATGCAGCAGGATGATTGACCGTGCTCAAGAACCAATTGGTTGAGTCATGGCAGATCAAGTGTTGAAATGTTTGTGCAACACCCTAATTTGCCTATGATTGGCTGTGCACAGAGCATCCTCATGCGGGACTCACGGGGTCGTGACTCATTCACAAAAGACACGCTTCTCAGCGTATCGGACTAGTTGCTACTAGCCCAACTCTTCACAAGTAGTGAAGAAGGTCTCTAAGGATAGTGTCCAAGACCACGTA
>ENA-ORBV01010452-ORBV01010452.1-microbial-mat-metagenome-genome-assembly--contig:-NODE-10452-length-14858-cov-5.770787_pt1 | contig 14858 bp, 9 predicted proteins | sample MGYA00237777_ERZ505514 | MGnify/ENA primary metagenome ERZ505514 (study PRJEB26160, sample SAMN06269048) | microbial mat metagenome | isolation source: Oligotrophic lake microbial mat | place... | reverse complement strand
CATGAAATTTCATGATTCGGTCGAAACTTGAAGTTTTGATTTCTGCTCGAAATTTCATGCACGAAACACGAAACTTTAGCATGAAACTTTAATTGCGGACTCTCTATTCACGAACATGCTTTCAGTCATGGATCAATTGAAAATGTGTGCGTTCTTGTTTATTTCAGAGTTCCAATGCCGCGCGCTGGCATGTCTTGTGAGTATTGGCGTAAATTGGCGCTTATCTCTCGCCTTGCGACAATAGAGCCGATGCTGAAAGCATGATGAAGCAGTGGATTTATGCGCGCAACAAGACACGAGAGAAGACAAAACTTGAATGCTAGTACTGTATGTGCAATTGATGTATGTTGTCTTCGATGATTGCTGAGTTATTTTCAAAAGAGCAATTGTGAAGAAGCAAGGCTGTAGTGTTCCATCGTAGCTGCACCAGAAGCTCAGGAATTAGTAGCAGACAAGTAATCAACAGTGACAACAATCAAGTCCTTCACGGCCGCATTGCTTGATCTTTTGCGGCTTCTCGTCACTAGTCGTACAATTCATTTCTCTCCACTTTGCTACGTATCTTCTCGTCATGGGCTGTAAACAGAGCAAACCCGCCATCGAAGAGGGCCCTATCAAGAAGGCAAAGGATGGAAGCATCATCAGCAGTCCTGGTAAGAGTAGTCCTGGTAAAAGTAGTGACAACAGTAACACTCCATCGGCAGAACCGTCCGACACCATGTACAAAATGCTGGCCAAATCTCAAAAGTTGACCAGCACAAAGAATGCGGCAGCACAACGAGAGATGTTTGCCAAGGTCTTGGACTGCACCAAAGCCGATCCTCAATCAGCATTCTACCAAAATCCCACGACAAAAAGTACACCTTTGCACATGGCCGTTCGATTGATTGACAGCGCCGCTGCTAGCTCCAACAGCGCCAAAGCCGGCAGCAGTGCCGATTTTGTGGAACTGGTGCAAGCCGTCATTCAAGCCAATCCGAGAGCTTTGGCGATCCGAGATGCTGGGGGAAACATCCCCTTGCATTACGCCGTCGCTCCTTCGACAAATTTCGGCAGCATCAAACACAACAACAGCAATGACGACGACGGCAACGGCAACAACTCACCTAAGGATGTCAACGCCATGAATAGCTGGAAGTTGCGTGCTGAAATTGTTCGTCTTTTAATCACGAGTGACACTGCTACGGCCAAGCGCTACATGACGCGCAACGATGTCATCTTTGAAAGTGGGGATTCCACTGGGGGTTGTACTCCTCTGTATCGAGTCATTCAGACCATTCCCGATGATTTTGAACCCAAGGGACCAACCTACCAATTTATGGTGGTTGTCACGGAAGCCTCGCCCAATATGGCGGGTGTGGGAAATATATCCGAAGGAGACAAGCCACTCGCGTTGTTGTATCGACGATTCACACGTCAATTTGACATTTCTGAAAAGTTCTTTGCCGGAGACAATTCACGCCCGGAAGTCGTCGAACATCGACGCAAGTACAAGGCCGCTGCTGGAAATACCTGGAAAATCATTGAATTGCTCTTGCGGCCCACCGCAGAAGAAATGAATGCCGCTGCAGAAGCGGCCAAGAATAACGAGTCTACTGCTAGTTGGTCCAGTGGTACAAAAAGTCATCATCCTAGTTGCAGAATCGTTCATCGGGCCGTCCAAGTGGAGACACCGCCCGATTTGTTGCGTTATATTGTGGAAACCAATCCCGAAGATTTGACCCAAGTTGATCATAAAGGAAATTCTCCCTTACATTATGCTGCCGCATCCAAACCACCCCAAAGGGCCCACGATACAGCATCCTTTCCGGCCTTTTACACCAAATATGTCGTCGACGAACTCTTGTACAAGTTTCCCGAAGGTGCTCAAATCAAAAATGCCAGTGGCAAATATCCTCTCACACTGGCAATTAACAGCGGCAAACAATGGATTGGTGGTGGTATCAAGAGCCTCTACGATGCCTTTCCCCAAGCATTGGAACAAACCGACTTGGAACCTCACCCGAATTTAAGACGGATTTTGAGCACGGTGGACGATGATGAATCTGAAAAAAAGGACGACGATGACGTGATGCCTGACACCAACACAACACCTCGAATGAAGGACACGGTCATCAAGGATGAACAGCACGATGCTATCATGCTGGTACAACAGGATGATGTCGATGTTGCTGAAGTGTCGACCAGCATGTGGGCTCATGAAGGTAAGCATACTTTTATTTGTTTGAAAACACAAGATAGCTACCTCTCTCTCTCTCTCGGTAGAGAAATATATATCTAACTCACTCTCATCTTGATACTTCCTGTTTGTTGTCACAGAGGACGCTGGAGTACAAATGCTGGGCTGTGTGGCCATTGGTAAACTGTCCAAAGCAGCAGAGGAAGACTCGATCCTTCGAATAAGCCTTTCCGCCGTGGCTGCCGTAGTCAATGCCATGAAGGCCCATCCTAATGAAGTCATTGTGCAAGAAAAGGCTTGCCATGCACTCAGATTGCTGGCACAAGCTGATGGTAAAAGGGAAGTCAGTTTTGTGGCTTCGGGAGCCGTGGCAGCTATTGTCGGTGCGATGCAGGCTCATGTTGGCGATTCGGGTGTGCAAGAGGAAGCCTGTGGGGCCATCGCGTCCATTGTTCACTACGGAGGGGCGGAGAGGGCTACAATTGTCGCTAGCGTAAGCGGTCTGACTGCCATTGTCAACGCCATTGCAGCTCATCCTCAATCGGTGGGAGTCCAGCAACATGGGTGTAAGGCACTCTTCGAACTCACAGAATTCCCCAACGCAAACTTGCCGGAGCTTCACCGATCGCAGACTGCGCCTCTCCTGGAAGCGGCCAAACGAACCTTCCCAGAAGAATGCGAAGATGCTGCTGATGCCGTCCTTGCTCGCATGTTTTAGTAAGTATTCGCGCGTTGCAAAGGGTTGAACTACGTGTAAAAGCAGTGAAAGGGCGATCAACAGGTAAAAGGGCGGTCGAAATGTACTTTCATGTCTCTCAGATGTTTGAATGAACGAAACAATAATTATTAAATAGTAAAGAAAGCTGAAATAGAAGCATAATTTCGTTATTTCGTAATCTGCGGCTCTGAAGGGCCATGGATATAAATCATATGGCTGCACACTGGTGCAAGATCCCAATGGAAGCGTACTGCATAATTCCTTACTGCTGTCCTCGTAGGCATCTACCTCACTTCTCACTCGACCGATGACCGCGTCTTGTCCACCGACACCTGCTGGCTTGGCCTTGAAGGCAATGACGTTCCTCAACAGGGCATGCTTTTCCTTAGAAGTGATTGTCACCCCTGGTGGTTTCACAGTCCTTGAAGTAGTTAATTGAAGGTTTTGGATTGATGTTTTTTCTGAATTTATCAAGATCTCAGACTCTGCCCTCGAAGCCTGTTTGGGGATCCACATTCCGCCAAGGTCAGAAGAGTAATCACAAACTTGTACGCCTCCTCGCCCTCCACTACCTACAAGCCTCCCAGATCTCCTCGTAGGCACCATACCCAAAATGTTCCTCCATGGTTGCTAGGGCATACAGTGCATCCGGCAATGGCGAGTCATCGTCATCTTCCGCATCGCTGCTGTGGATTGGCCACCACAACCAACGCTCGGCTCCTGTAGCTTGAATCGTTGCCAGCAGCAATTCATCTTGTGGCATTTCAAGATTTCCAATCGCAGCATCATAGGTTAGCGCATAAAGCGACGGTTTAATGTCGAGCTTGGGTGTCGGTTGACATCCGGCATGATAGAGTTCTCGAAGCGTTGTTAGACCATTGATCCGTAACGTCAAGTAGAGAAATTGGATGGCGCAGGCACAAATATTGTGGGCATCGTTGCTATAATACAGTTGATTGGTTGATTGCTCGTCAATGCCATCGTCTGTAATGTGGTGAGGCCTATACGGAGAAATAGCGCGAAGGATCAGTGCATCTTGGCCTCCTCCATCATTATGGTCTGTAGTAGAAGTATGGTCGCGACGACGAATTCCAAATTGCTTTGCCAACTGGTCATCGTGCATGGAAATATGGATGTATGCTGGACCATCCGGAAAGGTTTGACATAATGAATTGAGAGTGACAATCGTTACAGCTTCTCGTAACAGCGCTTCAGCTTGCTCTTGAGTAAGTGCAGTCGCACATCGAAGCTCGTTATTCGAAGACAAGGGTGTGATGGCCAAGTATTTCCATCTCTGAATGGCCGAGGCCACAAGGTGCGCATTGATACTGGAACAAAATAATACAAGGTGTGGATCATCTTCTTCTTGTGATGTTGGCGTCCGTACCGAGTCGACAGCAACATCCAGTAACTTGACCAAGGCCTCTACCACCAAGAGGTCTTCTACTTGTAGTAGTAGTTGTGGATTGTCAATGATAATTTGGGTATTGGCCAACAAGGGTCGCATTAGATCCAAGTCTCCAAGGCCAATGCGGAAATACTCTTCGGATGATGATGATGATGACGATGGAGTTGATTCTGGCTCGAGAATCAAATCCAAGGACCGCAATTCATCCAAAGCATCGGGTGTCAAATTTATCAGCACAGTAGAGTTTGCTGCTGTTGGTGGTGTTGGTGTTGATGTGGTTGATGGTGAAGTACCACTCTGGTGACAAGCAAAACTTCCAACCTGAAGGAGTGCCATGGGCATTCCATCCATGACATTGGACAGAAACTGGAGTTGGTCCCAAGCGGATTGAATCGGGGTATGCAGACCCGGCAGGACAATCACTACCTCTTCTTCTTTTTTCGATTTGTGGTTGGGAGGCTGCTGCTGCTGTTCTGATGGCGAAACCAATGGTCGATAGGAAAGAGTGTCTCGAATATATGAAAGTGGGTGTTCCATAGAAAATGCCAGATTGCCCGGCATGGAATAAAAAACATTACGCTCACAATCCTTCTTGGGGCTAGCTGCACCATCTTGTTGTTGTTGCCTCTGTGGTGGTATAGCAAACCTCCCATCGTGACCTCGATCATGAGAATAGGATTGAATAAATATCTGGACTGGCTGCAATGATAATGATGGATCGGGTTGGTCGGTTGGGTAATCCATGGCCATAATTTCTTCGGTAGTATCTTGGAAAGCTTGCACTGCATCTTGATAGACTTTTCGAAGAAGATGGATATTTTTGTCAGAAGGGCTGTTGTTGACATTCAGCAGGCTTGTTAAATTCCATTGTAGCATGGGATAGGTGGCAAAAGGCAGGGAGGAGGGTGATTTTTCTTGGGGGCTCTCATCATCATTTGCCTCATCCTCTTGATTGGTCAGTGCATCTATTCTAAATGTACCAGAGATTTGGCTGCGATATTGACAAGCAGGACACGAGGACAACAGAAAGGCACGACACGATGGAGCTCTCAACAACACCAAGAAAATCAAACCGAAATTACGTCTCATTATTGCAGTCTTTGAAATATAGATATATAGGCCTATGCTTGATATTGTGGTATGGAAGGTGCAATGATACCATTAGTGTTTCCTGTGACTGATCACCAATAGCCGATGATTTGGAATTTGAACTTTAGAAGACTAAAGTATGGCCCCAACCCGACACGACATCCATTTGTGAATCTCGTCATTAATTTACAATGGTTTCTCGCGATAGATTGTCCATCAATCAATCTTCAATGAATGACTTTCGTGCAATGAATGATGATGTCAACAACTTCTTATAAAATTGTGAAGCCAAGTCCGAGAAAAGACATGTTGTAATGCGAACTCTAGCGGTACATAGGTGGGAGACAGTGTGCGCCAAGAGAGACAAAGATCGCAAAGATCCACCACCCAGATAAAATCAATCATTTTTTGATTTTCCATGGAGGTGTTTTCGACCTGTCGGCCAAAACAGAGTACGATATTGGCCCAACACTCAACTGGCACAACTTACCATTCAATTTCAACCATCATTGAAAACTTGGTGTTGTGCTATACAGTATTTTCTGCTTCATAGGAGCAAGGCGACTACCACATTGCACTACACTTTAGCTCAACTCGACTCGACTCGCATTGCAAGTTTTGGAATGAGGCGTCCATTTTTTTCCATTTTGGTCATCATGTTGTCGCTTCCACGGCAGGCAGTTCAAGCTCGATCCTTATTCTTTCCGGGCCAATGAGCATTCCACTTGTGCAAGGCGGTGGCGTTTTTGCCAGAATCATTTTCTTCTGGAAACGCTAGACAGGAGGGCGACAATAGAAGTGGCACTCGTACGACGTCTTCCAGGTCATCGGCTTTGTCATTTTCAGAGACAGACGACAACAACAAGCCTGCCGACCACGGCAATGATATTGTTTTGCCCGAGCGACAGTATGGGTATCGAACCGAGCCAATGACGTGGAAGGAATTGAAAACTCTTATTTTAAAGGAAAATAACCTTGCTAGGTTGTCGAGAAGCGTTGCACAAGAAATTGAATATCAAACTTATATGCGCAAGCTTAAGTGTGAATGGAAGAGTGTCTACGATCATATTCTATGTAGCAAATTTGGATTTGAAAAACGGTTGGTAAAGCAACATGACAAGAACCATGATGTTTACGAAGCGTATCCACCCCTCTCAGAAGTAAAGAAAATACAAAAGGTCCTTGTTTTGAATGATTTTCCCTATTACACAGATGAAGGAATATTTCATTACCTACTTTGGAAAATTGGAGGGGACATTATCACAGAATCCGAGATTGAAGAAGCTCGACAAGATCTCTGCGAGAAATTGGGTGACATAAAGGACATGATTCACTGGCGGAATCCACCGCATTTGAAGAGCTTGCCAGAAATAGATCATATCCACATTTTATGCCAAAGAGAGACGAAGAAGCCACAAAGTCGATTATAGAAATGTAGCATGTACAGCTTATTTATTTTCTTGAAACATAGCTGTCTGAAGTGGTAGGCCGTTTCAGGTTTGGGCCATCCGCGGCATCTTGTTGTAAGAGTTCGTCGGCAAATGACGGTGGAACTGCTTCCACTAGACTCCAACATGCCTGTGAGAGCTGAACAAGGAACCTGGTCTCCAACTCTAACTGCTCGGCAAGTACCACCCCCTCGTCTTTGGAGCCAGCATGCCAAAGTAACACCCGGCTAAGCGCAGAACATGGTAATCGCTTATTGCTGACACGTTCGTCATCGATTCCAAGTTGTTGCCGAAGCCACATGGCCAGCCACCCCGAGGCGCTAGATAAGTGAGCCCTAGTAATACTGTACCAGGTTCGTAGACAGACTCGAGCAGCGAAGACCGGATCCACCTTTCCACGTGCCGGAGGGGAATCAAATTCTCCGTAGGTTTTCACTTGTAGCAGGTGCTGGTCCAGCAGCCACAGCACCTGCTGATGTCCATATCCCAACACAAACTCATCAGCAACTTTCTCTGTTTCTGAAGAGCCATTATCTGTGGATTGCGATTTCATGGTATCTTGGGTCAAAAAATGTTCGGCATCTTCCATCGACATGCCACTACAATCCATCAGAATGGAACAGCATTCCAAAATTAAACCGTTTTTACCTCCGACCAAATTAGCCCCTGCGCTAATATTCTCTGCAAGGAAACACTCCCTCATGAGAGTGCTGCTATCGAATGCGAATAGCGGCTCTTCTGCCGTAACACGGCCAGCCAAATTACACGCCGCATTGAGAATCGATTGGGTAGAAACCCAGCTGTCATCGCACCACTTGGAGTCGCGGATATTCAACAGCAACAATGCAGGAACCAAGAGGTTGTAATCAAGACTCCCAGAATTATGTCCTGCAATCAATGCCTCTCGAGTAACTGTCAGATCGCGTGCATGTTCTGTCAATCCATCATCCCTGGACTCAGTTTTGGCTTCATCATCCGGTCGAACCAATAAGCCGCTAAGATCACATCGCGCGTTAACAAGGCATGCCGAGCAAAGATTTTTTAACCACTCTGTTGGCACCTCGGCGAGACCTCGACCACCGCTTGAGGCAACTTCTTGTAGACACGTTTGCAGATAGTGCATGGCCCATGATCGGACTTCCAGTTGCAAAAGGAAAGGACACTCCCCTGTGCCATCGTTTGCGATGAATACAAGTGCAAGCTCCAATTGCGTATCGTGATCCAGGGAGTACCAGAATCGCTTCCTTTCGTGTTCATCAACAATATCAAGAAGAAGCGAAATGGCATCTTTGGATGACCGAATTATGAGTTTCACAAGAGCTTTGCAAAGCTCCATAGAATCAACGCTGTTGTGGTGCTTTTTCCGCCTTAGCTCGTCAGGGATTGCAGCATTTATTAGTGCTAGAGCATGCATAAGCTTGTTGCGTGAGACGCCAACTTGAAGTAGACACCGCACTGGCCACAAGATGTCTTGAATACGCTCAACTTGATCTTCTGGTGGTTCGTAACCATCCCCCATCACAGACACTTCAGCTTCATCGCCGGATATTGCTTGTGCTGTTGCCGCCGCAAGTACTAAGCAAGTTCTGCCTACATCGTAATTGTGATCTTGCTGCACAAAATATTCGAGAGTAGACGACATAGGGAAGCCACCCCTAGTGAGGCAGCCAACAGTCATATCAGCCAGCTGCATAATTGTCGACGGTATATTTGAATCGACATTGCTGTTGTTGATGTTGTCGTCTTGTATGGGCAATATTCCATCCAGTAAGCCCTCCAACCTTGTCCTTTCATCATCTTCGTCAATCCTATCGAATGACCTCCAGAGACGTCCGAGAGTGCCAGCATCGCGCAAAAGATCCAGAGCAATTGATGCTGCCGTGAAATAATCTTTTTTATTTGATAACCACGAAAGAATTTGATAGAATGGGGTAGCAACTCCATTTTCTGCACAGATGCGTCGTACCGACAACATTAGAGGAATACTAGCGCCATTTTGCAGCCTGACGTTGACAGCAGGCACTGCAAGCCATAATTTGTGGAAGATTACAAACAGGGATCATTAGTCCAGAATATCGGCACCAAATGCAACCAGCACTACACACCTCTGCAGTTGCAGTGCTTACCACGTCCTTCCAAGCGAATCCAATGCTTCCTGGTACCATCAAGCTGCGACCATATTGGGCATTTTCGGAGCAGCCGGATGGACTTCTCGCGGTGCGAATAGTTCTGTACCTTGCGGTTGCTTGAACCAATGGCATTCTCTTTATAGTCGAGCACGGAAATGCTGCGAATTGCCTCTCTCACGACATCGTCCGTCTCACTATCTGATGGGTCGGTATTGCTGTCTTCAATGCTTTGTTTGCTGCGTTCCTCACTAATAACTCGCCGAAGTTTACTGTCTCGTATTGTATCCTGAGTAAACGGCAAGTCCAGACCCTCCCTATAATTCTGGTCGAGTATTCGTGTTGTGTAGGGATTGATCGGAAGTATGTCGCAAATCAAGCCACTAGTGCAATCTCCCGTCGGGCTGAGCACTTGTACGTAAGCTCCAAGTCCTGCAGTTGCTCCATCCCAGCAAATAAAATATGTATGCCCCATGCTTCCGAGCAAGCTCCATCCCTACAATGAACAAGAGCCGAGGTGAGGGAGACACAAGCAAATTATCCAAGCAGTGAAAATTTCTTGTTTTCGCGCTTACCTGCCCAACGTAGCACCATGGAGGCGACGCAATTCCCAGCGCTGGAGAGGGCGCGTCCGCTGTTCCTTCCGCCGGCGATGCCTTAATTTGAGCTACGTGTCTCGGATCGAAAGCAGTGTCTATGGCCAAAATTCTGCGATCTCTGGAACGCCGATATCCTCGAAAAAGCCTGCAAGACGGTGCAGTCAACGTTGGACGAACGTAATCAACAGATTCCAGCGTCCTCCGCATGACAATGACATTACTTTTGGTGGGATTGCGGCAAACCAAAGCCATACTCGGGGGGGACGTGAATGGAGAGGAACCAAACAAGCTGGCAATTGCAATGGATATCGCCTCGGTTTCGTCGGTAATAGTATCCGGCAGGATAACAGGTAGGATTTGAAATCGGTGAATGAAACAGCGTGGTTTCTTTTGTTTTTCTCGCTCTGTTGTGGCACTGAGTGCCGATTGATGTGATAGGAGACTGTGATCAGAGCTAACTGTAGGGATAATTGGGTCATTGGGATCGTGCGAGGCCGCCTTTGGAGCCTCCCCGCACACAACGCTGTTATGCATGGATATATCAATGCGAATGGCCACTGCAATCCCTCTATCACCGATGACAAATACAAATTTCATGCCACCCCATATAAAAGGAGAAAGACTTGTTGGGCTAAATGGAAGATAAAGAGTGCGAATTTCTGAAAAGTGGCGCAGCGACAGCAGTGTAAGAAAGCCACCTTGCAAGAAAGCAGACCGACCCCCCTTCCTCGAACTGCCGTCTCCCCTCCGCTTAACGCGTCTGCCTCGTCCAGCTATGACGATATACTCAAAAGCTGAAATGCAATGAGTCGGGACGTTGTTTACTGTGCGGTAGATTGCGGTAAATGGATCAACATTAGGATTCCACAGCTCCTTGTCCCACAAGGAAACCTTCCCTCCTTCTGCCTTGCCACCAGCTTCTTCACTGGACGGGCCAGCCGTAGTGGAGGAATCTTGTAAATGATTTGTATTTCCCTTCTTTCGAATTGGTACTGTCAGTTTGATGGTGGATTCTGGCTGACTCAATGGCCAAATGTTGCTTTGCAACTGTTCAAAAACATAATCTCCCAACAAGAAGGCCGACATGGAGTTGTGAAAAGCATCATCTTGTTCTTTCTTTTTCAAGTCTGCCTTTGCCGTCAAGGATCGTTCGAGCAATTTCCACGGCGAGTACACATGAATGCTCCCATCACTACACAAGCAGGCTAAGACCAAGTCTGGAACGGGTGTCGAAACATCCACGTCTTGGTCTTTCTGCTCAAGATTTTCGCTGCTCGTGTCAGCATCATTGTCATCGCCCGCCCCTTCGGATTGTGCCTTCGATACCGATTGGTGGTTGCCGACTTCGGGGTCCATCCCCAAACTTAGAAACGTCATGGTATCCAAGGCGTCGAATGCTTCGGCTTGTTTTATATCCTCGTCCATGAGTCGTCGACAAAGGCATGCCGCGACGACCCCAATTGCAGTACCATCATTATTCAAATTGTCAAAGGACCTTTGGGACGATCGTGGAGTTCCACCCAGCCATCCGGGAAGAAATTGGCGCCACGAAGGCTGATTGTTTTCGTCGTCGTCTTGATTGGCAGTTCGTGCAAGATTTTCTTGTAACGCCACTCCCGGCCAGCGTAGAACTTTCCACAAGATCCGCTGCGGCTCTGCTGCTGTGGGGTTCTCTTCGTCGTTTTTGGTTTCTTCTTCGTCGTCGTCATTTTCACCCCCGCGAGAAGAATCACCATTCTGCTTGGAAGATGCATCCAGCCCATTTGGACCTGGTTGTCGCACAATTTCCAGTACCAACAAGTCTCCACTAGGTACTAAATCCCCGGCGACGCTGGAAATTGTAGAACTGGCACTGCTTTCATTGTAGCTGGAGGACGACGACGATGGAAAGTCATCGTGCGATGTGCAAAAGGGGGATGCCACCACTGTGACGGTCAAGACGAGAGAACTCCACGGATCAGTAGCACTAGCATTAGCAGCCTTTTTCTTTTGCTGGTTGTCGCTGTCCGTTGCTGTGCTCTTGTCGTCATTCTCTTCATCAATTGTAGTATTGTTTTCAACGTCACTTCTGTCCAGACGAAGAGCTTCTGGGAGTTCTTCGTGGGATACATGCGCCGATGTCATACAAAGGGTAATTCCTTCGCGTACGTCTTCAAAGGTGGATTGATACGAAGTGGATTCTTCGCCATCTTGGACGACGTGCCATTGAGGTTGTTTCCATTCGTATTGCCAAGGCGATCCACCTGTTCCGGATGCTGCCGATTTTTCCGGCTTCTGATTCCTGGTCTCCATGGTCGCTAGCTATCAGTCAGTCAGTGAGTGAGATGACGCCCTTGATGCCACAGTCAGTGCTATCGTTTATTTTCAAAACTAGCGAATGAATGAATCAACCAATAAGAATTTCGCCTGTTTCAGACAACATTTGGTAGCAACGACAAGCTTAAATTTCGGTCCTTCGTGGCGTAGTCAGCCCGACAAGTGATATACTACTAGTAGCTGGCTATCTATGAGGGGCGATTGATTTCAAATGAGGTAATTAAATACGATAGCCACAACTCTGGGGAAGGGATGAAACTTCATGGCATCGTTGTTGCGTTTGACACGGAAAATCCTGAGTGCGTGAGTGTCGAGCACTCGAGCGAGGGAGCGACCGGAGTCTGAAACAAAACTAGGAGGCTACTGTTTAGGTAAGGCTAGGGCTATGCCTTGCGGAAGACGGTCGCTCGCTCTCTAAATACCGTGAAATAAATAATATTAGCTCGCCGCTGGATGACGCGCGCGCACCTTCAGCGGTCGTCGCACGCTAATTTTTGAATCGCTACGCACGAACCACGGTCGATGGCTTGTAAAAAGGTTTTCGAGGTCACAAGCATGTATCCCACTAAACTTCTACCCTTGTTGATGCGCAAAAAACCATCCACAAAGATACCCCCACAAACAGAACAGAACGTACAACACATAGCTTGACAACTAACATGCGACAGCCTCCTAATACGGATCATATTCGGAGCCTTTATGGCCTGGATTTCAAGTTGCATGCTTTTTCCAGAACCCTTCGTGTCAATTTTAGTCCGTCTCATTTCAAGCCAAAATATGTGGTCAGTGTCGAACTAGGAAGTCCGACGACTGCAACGAAAACCAATACACCGCCGTCATCAAACACTGCTACTAGTGGTATATGTTCGGTGATTCAAGTAGATGATGACAATGATACTGTGGATGGTGCCATTATTTGTGACGATAGATCCGTCGAATCACATTGGATCAATGGGCCATAGGTACGTGCCTACAAGTCATACATACAAACAGTCAGCAATGGAATACATGTTTACATCCATGCACTTGAAAGAAGTGCAGCCCATACTCACAGAGATGCATGCATGCCAATAAATGCTACCATTCTTTTTTAACATTTAAAAAATAGATAGGAAAGGCAGACCCACAAACTGGTGAATTGTTCTGGTTTGGTCACAAGTCATACTGTACTGGTAGTATTTGGATTTTAAATATCCATCACAATTTTCAACACAAATTTTGCATCCAACAATATCAACAACCGTTTGGAGGTAGTTGAATTGCAGGATGCAACTGAGTTCTTTCTACATTCCAAGATCTTTCCGCCTCTGGCGCTCAAACATTATATGAAAGAAGTCCTAATCATAGTAACGGTGGAAGAGTGAGTTGCTTCCATCCATCAACAAGTAAGTGAAGAAAGTCAAGTCAACTCATCACGAAGAGTCGGCTTGACGTTCCAAACGAAGCAAATTGGTAATGACAGCCAAGATACAGTGCAGGGCAATATCGGTCCCCTTGGCCAAGTGCATTTTGGTTCGATCCGTTTTGGGAGTGTATTCACGAACCCAGTAGCCACACAACTTGGGATGCAACAATCCCATGGCCGGCAAAAAGCTTTGAAACTGTGGTGTGATGCTTTTGATTTCTTCAATGCGAATCAAGTGATCGTTGGACACGGTTCCTTCGGTCGTGGAATTATCAGGCGCTGCTTCGTAGAGACTAATGACTCCATGATACTTATCCCAGGCAATGGTGACTACGGCCTTGGCGAAGAGTGGTTCTTCCACTTTAATGTTTTGAGTATTGGTTGCCGGCGTCTGTCCTTCAAAGGTAGCTTTGTACGAATAAATAATCCATTTGGCATGATCGGAAGGGTCTGTGTGTATATGAAAGAGTTTGGTAGCTGTTGTCCCTCCCGTCATGAGATCAAAGTCTTTGGTAGTTCCTTGGATGGCTGCAGTGGTGTACAGCATGTCATCGTCTTCATTGCTCATGATATAGTCGCGTTGGTTGACGGGAGATTTGTTTTTAATAAGCGTAAACAGTGCATGTGATTCTGTCGGTTTGGCTCCGTCAAATGTTTGTGTAGCGTCCTTGACACCGCCATCTGCTTGGTCCCAGTCCGTGCTGCCAAAGTGGGATTGTGCGCCACCCATTATTTGATATTCTTATTATGGAATTAAAATGAATCAACAAGCTGTGCTCTCTTTTCTCAATAAGAGTATCGACTATGGATCGTGCTGTAATTGTAGAGTTAGTTGGATCTTTCGAAGTTTTCTGTTGGATTGATTAATTGTTGTAGAATGTTCGATCTTGCTTTCTATGCTTTGTTGCTATATTGTATCACCAAGACGATGCAGCTAGCTAGCTAGTAGATAATGAATGAATCAATGATCTCTCGAAGCTTCTCTTTTCCTCGATCTCTCTACGATGCTACACTTCAATTTATTTGTCACTGCGTCGGGGTTGTCTTCCCTCGAGCTCACTCAGCTCAAGACATGGATTCTCGATCGATGATTGTTCGTTGAGCGTTGTGTTTTTTGGTGGTTGTGATGGGGAAGGTTCGCATATCAGTCACGCTCTGAATCACGGATGTCACTGAGGAAAGTTGGGAACATTCAAATTCAATTGCAGGTAAAAACGGGAATGTTTTGAATTTCTTCCTCTTCGTTCACGGCTGACTCTCCGACTTTTTATTGGTGGAATTTTCCCCTGCGCCGAAAACACTCCCAACAAATCAAAACACAGCGAGTCATACACAGATAGATTTATTATGCCCGGGCATACCAAGGCTACGCAGCATCCACTGTAGAACTTGAACCTAACCCTCCATACACAGCTTGGTCACAACACACCACGTTGGTCTCATTTCTTGATTTATATTAATAAGCGATCGATCCTCATCAACAGTACAGTACAATTACTTTAGGCCAAGGGCAGTTACCTATTAGCTTGGGCGCCGTAGTTGTTTCCTAGCAAAATTCTGTAGTATTCGT
>ENA-ORBV01010450-ORBV01010450.1-microbial-mat-metagenome-genome-assembly--contig:-NODE-10450-length-14865-cov-3.172843_pt1 | contig 14865 bp, 15 predicted proteins | sample MGYA00237777_ERZ505514 | MGnify/ENA primary metagenome ERZ505514 (study PRJEB26160, sample SAMN06269048) | microbial mat metagenome | isolation source: Oligotrophic lake microbial mat | place... | reverse complement strand
CATGGGATGTCTAAGATCAGACGCCAAATTTGCACAGAGCAGGTTTGTGATACGTCAACACAATTGTGGCCTGCATAGATCTCAGCGGATCAACTGGAAGCACGGATGGGCTTCGCTGTGAAAGGTGATGCAGCAGCCGATCTGCGAAGCTTGTTGAAGCGGAACCCCAAGGTTGAGATTATTGATCGCAACTCATTGAGATACAAGGTACCGTAATGACCACAGAACCAAAGGATTCGTCTCGAATGATGTCGCTTCGCTTCTCAATTGCTGTCTGATGGTTTTGGTACATTCCCATGTACCGTGTGTTCTGGCCTGTAGCCCACCATACCAGTCATCAAGGATCGCCAGTCATTGATGCGCTACCTGGGCGATAGATTATTGGGCGTGTCGCGCGATGATGTCATGGACGCGTATGTTGGTGTCGAGGCAGATCTGCAGGTCCGCACACCCCATGCATTGGCGATGTGCGTGATCGTATGACTAACCATGCCCCCTGTCACCCGGTACAGGATATGCTGCAGAAGAAAGAGATATTCTCCATTACCAGCTCGGAGATGAGCAACAAGGTGCAGCTGTTTCCCGTGTTGCAGGGTCTGCAGGTCGAGGTGGAAGAAGACATTAAGAACATCTACAACGACATCCGCGTGCCAGACAATCGTACGTGTCGGTCACACGCCAGTTCTCACGATTGGTTCGTGTATAGCATTGATATCTATCATAATTTTGATCTTCTATTATCATATCCCACCGCAGGTGATGATTTGGAGGCATATCTGCGAGAGCACGGGCTGCTCTCTGCCGATGAAATGCAGCGCGAGCGCGTCAAGCGACAGAAAGTTGCGGTCAAGAAGGCCAAGGGTCCTCGTAGGAAGGGGCAGCGTAACCCCATCCACTTCACCAACATACACATGGGCTCAGACTGGCTGGAAAAGCTGCCCGTCAACAAGTGAGAGCAAACGCGAGACATGTAGCCTTGGTTGCCCACCGCGCTTCAGAGAGGAACCTGTAATCTTGTACAAGCATGTAAAATACATCAACAGAAACGCGTCTTCGGCGTGTCGATCGATACTCCAGTCACTATACAGATGACGCGAATGATCCACTCATCGCGTCATCGTGGTGTGCTGTACATGGTCTGTTGCGGAAGTCCCTGACAATCCAATCTCGTTTCTCAACGAATGCCCACGCCCTGAGTTCGCACAGGAGTGAAGAAAGACAGCGGCCGTGCAGCGGACATATGTGGTGCATTGCTGGATGGTCGCACTGCATTTTCGTCACGCGCGTACATGTCTGAAGCCTGAACTGTCAACGACGAGCCCTCTGAAGACGATCGGTTGAATGGCGTGTGCGTCAGCGAGATGGCGACAGGAGAGATCAAGCCATGGCGAACATCTGAATCATCACGCGACTGCTGCTGCTGCTGTTGAGAGATGAGCTCTGTTCCGGAAGGCAGCGCGTGTCGATTCAGCATAGGTGTACCCTTGACAGCCTCAGACCGCAGGTATGGTCTGCAGCGAGCTGGAGCTGGCGCTGGCGTCGAAGACGATCGGGACATGGGCACAGCGGTGACCGCCTGAAAGGAGAAGGGATTACTCTTCCAGGGCGAGCTCAGCGGGGAGTCGGCTGGCAGTAGCGGCTGTTTGATGCCAGCTGGCTCCAGAATCTGCGCGTGATGCGCTTGAGTGCCGCAAACGCGCAGGGTAGAGGGGGCTGCCCGAACTTGTCTGCCTGTCCTGACGGTGGCATTGTCTCCAAACAACGCTGAGTGCGCGGCTCGCAGCATGGGGGCGTCATCTGTCGAGAGAACAGACACAGTTTAACCATCTGATCGCAGCAAGACAAGCTGTACGTGGCCGTTGGTGTACCAGAAGATTGTTCAGGAGCCAGCGGAGTTTGGAATCTCGCCTCAACTGCGGGAAGAGATCTCTCAAAGGACGTAAATCTGCAACGTTATCAGTGATCGCAGAAGTGACCAAACTGCACGCGCCGTGATGAGTATGAAAGAGCAGTTGCGAACCTGTCTGAGATGTACTGGTCTGTGCGCAAGCGCATTTGGCGCTTGTCACCCGCTTGCGATGCGGGCTGCAGCCGACGTAAGTAATGTGCATCCATGATTGCGTTTTGATACCCAGATTGCTTATATCGTCAACCTCAAAGCGTTGGGACACGTCAGGAAGAGCGTGGAACTCGCTGACCGTTGGTTTGAAAAATTGAACGGAATCACATCGTGATCATGACGTCTGACGCCACGCCAAATCCGGCGTCGTCCGTTCGATAGTATCTCGGTAGTGTTGGTACTAGGTAGCGTCGCTTCGCATAGACTCAAGCTCAAAGCGACCCAACCTGTTGATATACGACTGATGCTAATTTAATTGTACGATGTTAATTTGATTGTACGCGAAATCACTACCTCACAGTCGCGCTCGCTTGGACGGCCCGCCACGACTACCGGAACCTCCGCGACCCCTGCCGCGGCTGCTGCCGCCCCTGCCTCGATCGCCGCCGCCACGTCCACGGCCTCTGCTTGCACCTCTGCCGCGCCCAGCGCCACCACGGCCCCGACCGCGAGACGGGGAGTCTGAATCCCCGCGGAAAGGTCGCTTGAATCCTACGGATTCTGCTGAACCGTTCACGAATACCAGGTTGGCTGGCTCAGGGACACGGCCATACAACCAAAACAAAAGCCATAACTCGCACACACCTCGTCTAGGCTCAGACTCCGCAGATTGAGAGCCTTGATAGCTGGACGACGCACCGCCTCTGTGCAGAATGGCATAACCAGCACCAGCAATACATACACCACATGCAAGGTCAAGCGGCTGCAAGCACCAACCCGACGACGACAACCATGTACCGACTGCTTCCACTGCCACCACGGCCACGTGACGAACCACGACCACGACCTCGGCCACGGCTCGGTGACCGTGAATCACCTCGACCGCGAGACGACGACCGCTGAAATGAGGGTGTGGAAGAGGATGATGATGATGATGACGAGCCCTTCGACATGTCTTTGGCCTTGAAAATGCGTAAGGGACGACCCTCCAGCTCTGACCCGTGTAGCGACAGCGCCGCTTTCACATGTGCGGCGTCCTATCACAGTCAGCAGAACAAGCGAGGGTCATGAGTCGGGTCGCTCTGAAGCGGCTAGCAGCGCAAACAAGTGGTCGTACTGAACCGATCTACATACCGCGAAAGCGACGTAGCCGAAACCTTTGCCGACATTGGATACTTTATCCCGAATCAGCCGAGCAGACTTGACTTCCCCTACTTGCGCAAAGAAATTTCGGACGACGTCTTCTGATACATCTGTGATCACGTGAATGCAACCAGGCTCAGCAGCTGCAGTCGTTCAATGCTTCGCCAGCCAAAAGCACATACTAAAGGCAAGGTTGCCAACAAATACAGAATGCTGCACATCGTGTTCTTTGTTGCCAGCCAGGTCAACATGCACTGCCTTGCCGTTCAGCTGCTGTCCGTCAAACGCCAGAGCTGCTTTAGCCGCAGCCTCGTCTACAAACACGACGTAGGCGTTCATGGAGTCCCGATCAGGGTGGAACGACTTCTTGATGAAAGCAGCCTTGCGGGGAAGCTTCGGGTCTGCAACTGGAACGGACCGAACTCGCACAGACTCGACCGCACCATAAACTTTGAAGGCCGCCGCTAGTTGCTAGAATAGAGAGAAGCCAACGTGCGTCAGACTGGCGTGGAGGCCTGCATCTACAAACGCCAAACACATACCTTGCGCGTTGTGCTCAGTGCAACGTTGCCGACAAAGATGGTACGAGGCAAGCGTGGGTCGTTGGCAGGATCATAGCGTTCAGCACGAGGTTTGACCGTCTTCGCATCGTCACCTGGCGGATTCAGGGATGAGTCATCTGCTGCCTGGTCCTCAGCACCATCCGCCAGAGTTGTTGGTGCAACACCCTTGGACCGTTTGGTCTGTGCATGATTGTCTGGCATGGACTCATCGTCTGACGCTTCAGGGGAAGCGGATCCTTTGCGCTTTCGCTTGGCAGGGTGCGAATTTGCAGGAGCTGAGGCTCGCCGGACATCCTGCAGATCTTCAGGCAACGGCAGTTCAGGGTTCAGAAACAAAGACAACGAGCCAGCTGTGTATTCCATGTTAGCAACCAACGCAACTACTACTGCCGCGCGCAAATCACACCCCATTTAGTCTAATCCTCGTACAGAACGACGATGGCTGTCATCATCCAATTTCTGCTGACTGTGTGTTTTAGCGTTGGTCCTAAGAAATATATGCGCAGTAAATTCGTTGCGCGCAACGCAAAAAAGGGGAGAGCGTTCCGGCTTTCCATTTTCAGATTTCGCATTTCTGTTGCAAAGCGTACATCCAACCGCATCTTTCAACCAAATCACCATGGGTAAGGAGAAGCCGCACGTTAACTTGGTCGTCATCGGCCACGTCGACTCTGGTAAGTCGACCACCACCGGGCATTTGATCTACAAATGCGGTGGTATCGACAAGCGCCAGATCGAGAAGTATGAGCAGGAAGCCAAGGATATGGGCAAGTCCTCGTTCAAGTATGCTTGGGTCATGGACAAGCTGAAGGCTGAGCGTGAACGTGGTATCACCATCGACATTGCTCTGTGGAAGTTCGAGTCCAAGGACAAGCATTTCACCATCATTGATGCCCCCGGCCACAAGGACTTCGTCAAGAACATGATTACCGGTACCTCTCAGGCCGATGTTGCCGTGCTGGTCGTTGCTGCCGGCTCTGGTGAGTTCGAGGCCGGTTTCTCGAAGGATGGTTCCACCCGCGAGCATCCTATGTTGGCGTTCACCCTGGGTGTGAAGCAAATGATCGTTGCCGTCAACAAGATGGACGACAAGTCCGTCAACTACGACGAGAAGCGCTTCAACGAGATCAAGGACGAGTTGACCAAGTACCTGGAGAAGATCGGCTACAAGAAGGACAACATCCAGTTCATCCCCATCTCCGGTTGGGTCGGTGACAACATGATCGAGCGATCCCCGAACATGGTCTGGTACAAGGGCCCCATTCTGCTGGACGCCCTGAACGCGCTGGTGCCCCCCAAGCGCCCCACTGACAAGCCTCTGCGTCTGCCCCTGCAAGACGTTTACAAGATCGGTGGTATCGGCACAGTGCCCGTCGGCCGTGTCGAGACCGGTATTCTGAAGCCCGGTATGGTCGTCGTGTTCGCCCCCGCTGGTGTATCGAGCGAGGTCAAGTCCGTAGAAATGCACCACGAGCAGCTGCAAGAGGCTGTGCCCGGTGACAACGTTGGCTTCAACGTGAAGAACTTGTCTGTCAAGGACATCAAGCGTGGTATGGTCGCTGGTGACACCAAGAACGATCCTCCTCAGGGTTGCGCGAGCTTCGAGGCTCAGGTCATCGTGCTGAACCACCCCAACGGTATCGCTGCCGGTTACACCCCCGTGCTGGATTGCCACACTGCGCACGTTGCGTGCAAGTTCGAGGCCCTGCTGCAGAAGATCAACAAGCGTACTGGTCAGAAGGAGGAGGATGCCCCCAAGGAGGTCAAGACTGGTGATGCATGCATTGCCACCATGATCCCCACCAAGCCCATGTGCGTTGAGGCCTACACTGCGTACCCTCCTTTGGGTCGTTTCGCCGTGCGTGATATGCGTCAGACCGTCGCCGTCGGTGTCATCAAGGCTGTGACCAAGGGTGGCTGGAAGGACCCCTCTGCCAAGGCCGCCAAGGAGGACAAGAAGGCTGCCGCCAAGAAGTAAAGCCCTTTGTGGAGTCTTCAAAAAAAATCAAAAAACAAAAAGTGTATCGTGCTGTTTTTGTCCCGTGAAGAATAGCAAACTGCTAGTTGGAACCCACTTTCATGAAGCTTTTAAGTGTATTGTTACAAGTCTGGCGAGCTGGCTGTAAGCAGCTCAAATATCTGCGTATAACGCTTGAGCGTCTCCATCACCACAGATTCTGGCAGCTCGATCGGCGTCTTCTTGTCGAAATGAATGGACTCCAGATAGTCTCGCACCACCTGCTTATCAAGCGAGTCTTGAGGTCGCCCTACGACGTACTTGGTCACGTCCCAAAAGCGCGAGCAATCGGGAGTAAACACCTCATCGGCTAGAACGATACGCCCCAGCGAGTCAATGCCGAATTCGAACTTGGTGTCTGCGATGATAATTCCTGCAGGCAGTTGCGCATGGATCTAGTGTCAGCACAAAAGGCTATCGGACAGCGCCGGAGCACGCACATGCAGAAACGAGCATAACAAACGGAGCCATACCCTTTGTAAGAGCATATGCACTGGCCAGCTCATACAATTTCATGGTTCTAGCCCGCAATACTTCGATGCGATCTCCCACAAGCTTCTTTGCTTGCTCGAACGTAATATTCTGCCACGTAAAACCCGACAGTCAATACTCGCAACAAACACAACGCACCCTTCGGAACTGACCTCGTCATGCAGACCAATTTCTGCTTTTGTGCTTGGCGTATAAATAGGCTCAGGTAACTTTTGACAGTCTTTCAAGTTTGCGGGTAGTTGAACTCCACACACCGAACCTGGAATTTGACGCCGTGAGAATCTGCGAGATGCCAGCATGAACGAACGGATCTTCGACAGCAATTACCCTTCTGTTGATAATCTTTCCAACCTCCTCCAGTAAGATAGCCCCTTACGACACATTCGACGGGCATCATTTGCAGCTTGTGAACGAGCATGACCCGACCACGAAGTACATTCCGATGCTGCTTGACCACTTCCGGCATCTCGTCAATGTTGCCAGTGATGAGGTGATTTGGACCCACATCCTGCAAAAATCCATGCAAGTGTTGGAGACCGACAAAGATCACCAATCAAACTTGGTAGCGAACCTCTTCTTTCAGCAAACGGAACCAAAACAGTGACATTTGCGTGAGAATCTTGCCTTTGCCCGGAATTCTGCAAAACGACACTTCCTACACGTGAGGCATGCACACTTTACGCGCTGTCCATCTGATGTTACGGACCCATTCTTCAGCACAACATCGAATGCGCTGATGCGATCAGTAGCGACAAACAGGACGCTTTTTTCATCAACTTCGTACACGTCCCGAACTTTGCCTCGATGCAGCAACTTCAAGCCTGCCAGATCACTCGAAAGAAAAGCGATAGGCGCCTGCACAACGCAAAACAATCAATCAGGTCTCCATTATTGTTTTCTGTTGAACGCTCCTGGAGCTAAGATACCTTTGGCAGCGCATCATGTACAATGGTGGCCATCGAAACCTCGGTTGCGTCGCGTACGCTCGAGAACCCGTTCTCGACCAGATTCTTTGGGGTGCATGTACGTTTTGGCGCCTTTTTGGCAGCGCGTTCAGAACACGTTTGGCGCGGCTTCATAATACTGATTTCGAGATCTTGGCATCTGCCTTACGGTCCCTCAACGTTGCACTTCGTCCATCCGCCAGATGTATGCCCGTTTCCAACACGATCGAGCTGGGTACGTTCGGTTGGCATGGGCATGTATGTGATCGGATTTCCCGATCAGAGCGTTATGATGAATTGCCAGAGTGCACGCCACTTCCTGGATGCAGCCGCTTCCTATTATTGAAGAGCAGCCTACTCAAGGTGTACCGAAACTCCCCACAGTACAAGTCCCCATCACCCAAGTCGACCCACAGCATCGAACTTTGTTCCCATATCCCGCTTTCAATCCCGTTCAAAGCGCATGCTTTGAAGATGCATACCTCAGCAACTCAAATTTGGTGATAAGTGGTACGCTGCAAAATGCTTCCCGTTTGTTTTATGCATCTGGTCTCATGCGTCCTTTGTAGCGCCTACGGGTTCAGGCAAAACTGGTATTGTAACAAGCATCAACACAGCCAACCCTGCATGAAGGAGACTGACCGTGCGATGATAACATTAGTAATCTTCGAGCTGGCTGTTGCTCGTTTCTTCTCGAACTCTCGCGGTGCAGACGACCGATCACGCGGTCTATCAGCGAAAGCAATCTACATAGCCCCTCTGAGGTATGTGCCATGATCCGCCCACCAGTACGATATTTTCTAAGTTGCGTCTGCGATCTTCATGTACCGCTTGCAGGGCCTTGGTTCAAGGTTTCAATATTAGGCTCATCGTCACAAACGGAACCTTAACTGATATCTCTGCATGAAATCGACAGAGAAGTATTTCGAATGGAAAACGAGACTGGCACCGCTCGACCTGAAGTGTGTTGAACTCACCGGAGATGCTGAAAGCACAGCGCTTGACCTGCGAAATGCAGATGTGATGTAAGCAGGTTCTTGCTTCGCCTGTGCTAGATTCTATCGAACGCTGCTACTGCGGTTTTCAGACTCACCACCCCTGAGAAATGGGATGCGGTCACTCGCCGTTGGAAAGAACAACACGCGCTCATGGACAGGTACTTGCTGAAGCCGACAAACGAGTTGTGAGAGTCACCTTAAACTGGTGGTGTGTGACGGGAACCAGCATTGGTCTCCTGATGATCGACGAGGTCCACATCCTGAGCGATGACCGTGGTTCATGCCTGGAGGGCTTAGTCACGCGGTTTGTGCGGGCAGCTTTGCAGCTCATGGAGATCTCACTAATCTTACCGCTCCGCAGATGCAAAATGATGCAAAAAATCAAGAAAGCTGTGAGATCGACCGCCCCTATCGCAACAATTCGAATGATCGCACTAAGGTATATCGTAAGATTTGTGTGCACAGATTTTGTCGTTTACTTACAGCAGCTCGTAAACAATGCAAAGCGCTACAATTCCAAACTCCTGCGACATTGCGGATTGGCTGGAAGCAAAAAATCACGTATTTGGAGCGGAGTGCCGGCCAGTACCGTTAGAATGTCACGTACGCATCGATAATGAAGGTTATTGTTGATTTGCATGGCTACGACGTGTGTTTTTCATTTTCTGTTGCAGGTCTTGGGATATACCGGAAAGAAAAAAGCCTTCCTGTTTGATTATTCGCTCAACTTTCGACTGGTGGAAGTGCTTCGGTCTCACAGCAAAGGTCGCCCATCCCTGATATTCTGTTCTAGTCGAAAGGCCTGCTCGGATGCAGCTGCAGCTCTAAAGCAGAACATGCCCGTTTCAATGCTCATCTCATCTTCGGAGCAACAGCAGCGGTATTGCGCGTGCTTATTTGATTGAATTGTGCATTGATTTCCTTTCATGCTGAATTTCCGTCGCTTATTTCCAGACTTCAAAACGCGGCAGCTCGAGTTGTCCAGGCCAATCTGCGAGGTTTTTTAATTGCAGCATATCTAGCTTTATTCGGTATGACACCGCTCGCTGTTCGCAGAATACGTCACAAGTGGCATAGGCATCCACACAGCTGGGTATGAAGCGTGTGACCTTGGGGTGGAGCTGTCAATTTCGACTGACTTTGAGTCTCGGTTGTTTGTTTGTGATTTCAGACTCGAAACCGCAGATCGAAGATTGATTGTAAGCTGGCATTTCAGTCGAGATGGTTAGCGGCTCCTTTGTCATTCATGGCACTGTGCAGGAGCAACTGTTCCAGCAGGGGGATCTGCGCGTTCTATGGTAAGCCCACATTGTGCTGTCTAAAATTTGCGGTTGTAATTCACTGAAGTGGCTTGCATACTTGGGGCCGAAGTACGACCACCACGTTGGCGCAAGGTACGGACCTATGCCACTTGCTCACCGTTCAGCAGCACTTATTGCTTGCACTGTACAGGCGTGAATTTGCCTGCGCATCTTGTTGTCATCAAGTCGACGCAATATTACGAAGCAAAAATCGGTGTGTACAGCTGCTTTGTGCGATCTCATCAATCTTCGTGTCTTTCTTACTTTGCCTGCGTACAGGATATGTTGAGTACCCCACATCCACCGTAAGCTTGATTTTTGGACCGCGCGCGTATGATTGTCGTTTACGTCATCGCCGTCGACATAAGGTGTTGCAAATGATGGGTCGAGCTGGAAGGCCGCAGTTCGATACAAGCGGAGTTGCAGGTAGGCGAAACTGTGTACAGTGTGGCTGTCCAGAGCCACCTCTGATATTGACCGTTCTGTGCATACTGCAGTTATCATGACACAGCAAGATACCGGTACTTTCACAGCAAAACAAAGCAAGTTTAACTGCTGTTGGCACTCAATGACGTCCGTTGGCAGTCGGTCGATACCAAAATCTCAGCGATGCGGGTTCTGTCGGTATGTTGTCGTTCAAGACACCTCACCGTGAGATTCTCAGTACGCAGCAAACATGCGTGGATGGACAGTGGAAAGTTCGCTACAAAATGCTTTGATCGAACACCTTAATGCGGAGATTGCTGTCGGATCTGTGGTATGTTGGTTGTTGGCTCCAGCACGCTTCGTGCTAGCTCAACACATCCTGCTTGATGGATGGCCACAGGGAGATGCCGCTGCTGCGTTCACATGGCTGGAAAACTCCTTCATGTACATTCGGATTCAGCGCCATCCATCCCATTACGGCATCACAATCGAGCCCGATCGATCACCGCAGCAGACTGCTGACCGTCGCATCAAAGGTGCTATTTCATGATTTGCACTTCAGCAAATTGGCGCTGACATCACGCTCCGTTGTGTAGATCTGACATCCATCGCTCTGGAGCAGTTGGCGAACGGTGTATGCAATTGCCTCTCGTACCTTCTCTTAGAGCCTTGTTTCACTCCAAATTGATGACACTCCAGGCTATGCTACGATATGCCGACAATGACTTCGCGTTTGCTGCCACTGGTGAGTCAAATTCAAATCGAATTTCAGCTCAAGCCTTATACGGTTTGTTGTTGTGCACAGATTTGGGCAAGCAGATGGCGAAACATTGTAAGAATGTAACGTCAAGTACTAGGGCTGCTGTGAGCTCATGCATTGCAACCGCTTTGCATGTTTGGTGTCTGCTAGATCTCAGCTTTCAGTCAGCCCGACTGCTGTCAACCAGCACTTTGGCAATGAAGACTATAGAAGGAATCCTAACCACCATATCAGCGGCCTCGGAGTTTGAGGTACGCCAAGTCTCTCTGCAGTTGTTCTTGATGAAACGAAACAGGCTAATTTCTTCGGATGAATGCATACACAGGGTTTTAAAATCCGGATGGGCGAAAAGCGAGTGTTGAATGCTTTGAACAAAGGCGGCAAAGCTGGCACTACCGGTGTTGTGTATGAAAAAATACGCTTTCCCATATCGGGTCAGCAGCAGTTTTGTTTTCATCTCTGTTCATCATGTGGCCTTAGTCGTGGTCAACGCAGGTTTGGTCCAAGACACTGCAGGAAAAATCTTCATTCTACTGCAGGTGAAATCACGACATACCTACGCCCGTGCCATCGAACTGGACCTTGAGTTACGGCGGTTTGTTCATGTTTAGAGCTTTCTCGGTGGTGTCCCGGTTGAGCAGCCATTTGATTTGAAGCGCGACATTGATGGAATGGTGAAGATCGCATCTCGCATAGCCAGATTTCTCTGCGAGCATCTAATGAGCTGCAACAACCATGACGCACTCATTGCTGCGCTGCAATTGTAAGTGCGCTGTGTTTTGACTTGCTCCAGCCATCCGAGTGCCTGATGTTGGTACCGTTCTTGATTCTAGTAACAAGTGCATCGAGCAACAGTAAGGCACAACGCGGTTTCTCGTTTCATTCCGCGTGCTTCACGCCATCATTTTCGACAATCAGGATGTGGGAGCAATCCCCGGATCAAAGCCGTCAGATGCCAGGTGTTGGGCCAAAGATATGCGGGTCCGTGTGGTTAACCCTGCTTTGGTGATCCTGGTTTGGTCAAGTGACAGCTAATCGGTTCGACGTGTACAGCCTGCTTAAAGCAGCAGGCGTGTTCTCATTGTCCGATCTGGATCGACTGACCGCTTCTCGCATCGACCAGGTCAGGAATCACATTGTGTATAGTGGCGTGCTTCATACGATTTAGATGCTTCGTTATGTTGCAGATAACACAGCGAAACAGCCCGTTTGGTCAAACCATCAAGGATGCACTGCAAACAATACCTCGGTTCTCACTCGTACTAGCTACCAACGGTACCGACAATTCGTAGTGGCATGTCGATGCCGAAATGCCGACATGGCTTCAACACGAATCTGTAGGCGACTTGTCGGGCGGAGCTGCTGTCACGGATAAACCGCGCACCGTTACGGTATATAACCTGCGTGACTTCAACCGCATCAAGAGTTTGCAGCTCTGAAATCATACCGTGTTATGGCAGCTGTCGGTTAAACAGATCTGCACCGAGTTCAAAAACACTGGAGACTCGGTACGCGTGCTTGATGACCCGTCGTCCCCTCAACGTGCTTGATTTGAGCGTGTGTGGCCGCAGTATTGTCATGTCTTGGTGGGTCAACCTGGTTCTAGCATCCTCTGGCAACAACGATTTCGCATCAGCCGAGACTTTGAGCTGCAGCAAACCTTGAATCTGCCAAGTCCCGTTCCGAACGTTGTCACGGCTCACGTCATCAATTCCTCGATCAGTATGTCCATGGAAAAACTGATTTCTTCTTCCCGCATGTAGTAATCGTGGATTCTGATGTCGCAGTCGGATTCGACTCATCCGGCCGCCTCGAACTTCAACCGCCGTCGACGGCTCCTAGTGGTGGTGCAAAGTCTGCTACAATCGCTGCCAAAGCAAAGAGTCTGAGTATGGAGCCCTGTGTTGCATGTCCTATGTGGCTGACGTTCTGACCAACCTGCCGTGTTCGGGCGGATTTTTCTTAGCTGGTGTGAACGTTGGAGTCTGCAACCATTCTTCGTACGTTTGTGCGGAAAGGGGACATGCTGATGGCCAGCGCTGACAGCTCATGTATTGATCCCGCTTAGGGCAGCATGCTTGATGAAGGAGTGCAAGCACCCGTGCTGCTCGCGAAATTCCACGAGCATCCATCCTGTGATCTCAGCGACGTATGCGAATCTCCGGGTCCACTTGTGTGCAAAGCTGCATGCAGTCTGATCAGTATGGCGTGTTCAAACGCAGGAGTGTGGCAGCTGCTGCCACGTCAGCGCCTAATGTGACTCCGACTAGTAGGACCGCTGTCGCTGAGCCGCCAGTGAAACGATCCAGGTAGGGACTGTCGATACATCTAACCTGGTATCAGCATCAAGTAGTAAACGCTGAATTGTTACAGGCCGAAGCAGAGCCCCGTCAGCTTGCAGAATGTTTCAACAGAGTCGGATAGTTCAGTCCTGGACCTTGATCAGTTTCGCTGTGAGTTTACTGACCAGTGTGAGTCGTCTGCTCTCGGCTGATTGAATCCAATCTGCACGCAGTTAAGGCGGTGCCCGCTGCACTTACAGCCAAGCGCCAGCGAGTGGATGGAGCTGAAAGCTCGCTATTCGTAAGTATCAATATCTAGACTTAATAACGGTATGGGTACTAACGCTCTATTGGCATATATGCAGTACGTCAGATCCATGCAACAGAACAAGAACATGCCGAAGGTGACAACGATCCGGAACAAGTCGTTTCGCACACCCCAGCCAGCTGCCATGGACTTGATGGAACTGCCTTCGGCACAACCGAAGCCAGAAAATGAGTGCCTACCGACGCGACAACTCAAAACGGTGTCATTCGCTGCTGACCATCAGCCTCGGCTGTATCAGCCATCAACGCTGCGCTCCGAGAACAGCGACATGCGGGCATTCATGTTTGGTGGCGTAACGCAACGGCAGCAGATGCCATCTAACGACGTCCAAAGCGAGTGGAGTAGCCCAGCATATGACCTTAGCACTTCACATCTTGAAGCCTTTGCCCATCCGTCTATTCCGCAAGTGTTCCGCGACGGTCAGCCAATCAACGAAGATCGAGCGCCAGTACGTAGCGTTGCTGTTTGCTCATTGATTCAAGCGATGCGGACTGAGGCAGTCGGTTTTGCGGCCACCAGGCTGCGGCTCCAGCCTGTATCCCCACGCTGCAAGACCATTCGACATCAGAATGGACCGACAACTACGCGGACATCTACGCTAACGTCTTCGATGACTTGTAATGTTCCGCCCGAACAAATGCAGCGTCATCCAGCTTGCACAGTCAACTATTATCATCAACAGGAAGCTTCGCAGTCGTAGAAGATTCTTTCTTATCCACCGCTGTGACAGTGGAGGCGCACTCCTGCGTGCTGGCACCACACTTGGCTCGGAACGCCCAAATCCTACCGCCCAGGTTCTCCACATCGAACAAACCCGAGTCCTTCGCCAAAGTAAAAAACGATTCGTGTGGATCATTGTGTTCGTCGCGCACCCGCCGCGTCCAGCTCATGTAGCACACTTGCGGACGAACAGTGGCAGCAGTGCCAAGATGCCCGCCACCATGTGCAGTACAGCACATCAGTCGAGCCAGAGTGGTTAACAGGGCGGGGTAGGCGTGATAGTACAGCAGAATATCGGAAGCGATGATCATATTAAAACCACCTGAATCGATTGCACAGCAGACGTTAGTTCAGGATCGCAACCGGCCACTTACACTCATACCGCTGATGTTGACGAAGGTGTCCAGTTCCGCAAGGTCCTCACCCCACGTGTGCTGTTACCATGTCATTCATCCCGGACGATGCAACAAAACATGCTCAGATCGATGCGAAACTAGAAAATAGGCGAAACAAAACAGCATGTTAGACGCAATACCTGCAGGTGAGGCGGGGCTGCCAAATCGTTCAATCGGAAGTTGTGCGCGATATTGTCTTCGATCTCAGCATTCTTATAGTCACACGTGAAAACTTGATATCCTTGCGTAAATGACAAGCGTACGGCTAAGACACACTCGTGCCGGCAGCAAACACATGGTTTGCAGGAATGCCTACCGTGCTTCACAAGGAAGATGGCGAGACCTCCCGTGGCAGTGCCGATCTCCAGGATGCGCTTTCCTTGCATATCAATGGTCTTGTTATGTTGTTGTTCCATCAACCTGGTATATATATGCAG
>ENA-ORBV01010448-ORBV01010448.1-microbial-mat-metagenome-genome-assembly--contig:-NODE-10448-length-14866-cov-5.110555_pt1 | contig 14866 bp, 7 predicted proteins | sample MGYA00237777_ERZ505514 | MGnify/ENA primary metagenome ERZ505514 (study PRJEB26160, sample SAMN06269048) | microbial mat metagenome | isolation source: Oligotrophic lake microbial mat | place... | reverse complement strand
ACGAGTTTCGCCTTAGTCTGGTGGGCTCGGAGATGTGTATAAGAGACAGGTGATGGTGGGGGTGGTGGGGGTGGTGACGGTCACCAGACCAGGCGACAATCGCGCGGTCCGCTGTTGCGGAGAGATCTCTTTCATATTACAACTGATGGAGTCTACTACAGCGCGATGGTGGGCGTGGCGGAGATGTACTTCGCGAAGTTTATATTGACACTTAAGCTCGGGCAGATTGCTTCCGGTTTGATTATGACGGTGCCGTTGATGTTGGGCGCGGCGTTATCGCTGATGGGTCCGCGGCTACTTCGCAGGGTCGGCTCTTTCAGCCGGTACAACGGAATCGTGGCGGCCCAGCAGGGGCTGATGCTTTTCCCGCTGGCTGCCTGCGCGGTCGCAGCGCCCTTCGTGCTGCCGATTTTGGCAGAGCGCGGGCTTACGTGGGTGGCAACGGCAGTTATATTTGTTATTGTGACGCTCTACTTCTTCGGCGCTATGGCGACGGCAGCGCCGTGGATGACGATTACTGGCGAACTGGTTCCCGCCTCCATCCGAGCGAACTTTAACGCTCGTCGTTTACGTTTGTTGCAAGGGGCAACGCTGTGTGCGTTGTTATTTCACGGCTTGGCCGCGGATGGGATAGACGCGCTATTCTGCGCATCGCCGCGTTTGCAGGCTACAGGGCTTGATTCAACGCTCTGCGGCTTCGCTCTTGCCTTTACCATCGGAGGCGTGCTGCGATTACTTTCATCGTGGCATTTGTTTCACTACTCGACTCCCAAGTCGACGCCCATGGATCAGTCCAAGGTTCATGCGATCGACTTTGTAGCCCGCTTTCGTCGCGGGAACGATGGGCGGTTTTTGCTTTACGCGCTCGCCGCGAACTTCGCGTTGCAGATTTCCCAGCCGTTTACCAACCCCTTCATGCTCGAGCAGATCAAGTTCACAGGTAGTTTTTATACCTGGTTGCAACGTTCAGTGGGCGAGAACGCACCGTATAGCCTCCTGCTCGCGGCGGTTTACCTCGGCCGGGTGATTGCGCTGCCGCTTGCTGGCAAGTTTGCACAGCGTCACAGCGCGCATTCGCTACTTTGGGTGGGTGCGGTCGCGTTGATTCCGATGGCCATTTTTTGGTTAGCCAGTGCAAGGTTTGAGGTAATTCTGCTGGGGCAGATCGCGACCGGGGCGGCTCTTGGGGTGTGGGAGCTGGCGGTCTTTCTCATGAACTTTGACACGATCAAAGCGAAGGAGCGAACGGCGATGATTACTTATTACACCTTGGCCAATGAGACAAGCAAGACTGCCGGGTCGTTCGTTGGGGGGGGGTTGCTCTCCTGGCTCGGAAAGGATTACGGCGCATACGTAGCGGTGTTCGGGCTTTCCGCAGCGGTGAGGCTAGCCGCGTTGGCCTTACTTGCAGGCGTGAAGAAGCCGTAGGCGTGCCGTGAATCGGTGCTCGCGGCGTCAGAACTCGTGAGAGGTGGAGAACGTACGATGGATGAGGCTATTCTGGCCCTTGTCCAATCGCCCTGACCGCGGGCCGCTCAGGCGGTGCCATGCGGCTGAAAGCAGCGAGATATCGTTGGGTCCAGCGGCGTATTTGGTAGTTCACCCTGCAAGTTCGGGCATTATAAGAAGCGATCTCTGATGACACGCGATACGAAAGTTCAGATCGGTGCGGCAATGGCCTTACTGCTGTTTTTGGCGACTTCGGTGGGGCTTACGACCACGCTCGCTGCGTTGCAGGGGCGGGAAAAACTAGTACAGACAGATAGCGCGGAAAACAGTGCGAGCGCTGAGGTCGCGACGGGGATTGCGATGGGTGCTTTCCGGGGCATCTTTGTGAACTTTTTGTGGATCCGCGCAAATGAGATGAAAGAAGCGGGGAAGTTCTTCGAGGCCATCGAGCTTGCGGGGGCGATCACGCGGCTTCAGCCTCGGTTTCCGCGGGTCTGGGTCTTTCATGCCTGGAACATGGCGTACAACATTTCGGTCATGACCTCAACCAGCGAAGAGCGGTGGAATTGGGTCAATGCCGGAATTCGATTGCTGCGCGATAAGGGAATCCCCGCCAATCCGAACGACATGCTCTTACATAAGGAACTCGGGTGGATGTTCCTGCACAAAATCGGGGGGTATACCGATGATGCGAACGCTTATTACAAGCGCCGGTTAGCACTTGAGTGGACGGTGATGCTCGGACCTCCGCCGCCTACGACTGCGCTGGATCGAGACCGTGATCACAGAATCAAGGTGATGTCCGATTGGCTTGAGACAATCGCGACCGCTGCGGCGACGTTGGATGAGGCCAAGCAAAGGGAACCGACCCTTGCCAGTTTGATTGAGCAGATTGAGAAAAACGGTTATAAGTTAGATTTTGATCTTTTGGGTCGGTATGAAATGATCCGGGCGAGCCGACGGTCAATCATTCGTCCCGAGTATGTTGCCCGGTTGACGGCCGGGCGACAGAACGCGGATATTCCCGCCCCGATGGAGCAGATGATGACGCTCATCGAGGACTCCGAACGCGAAGCTGCGTGGAAGACACTTGTCGCCTATCTCCGACGTAAGCTGCTCGCGGATGAGTACCACATGGATCCCCAGCGCATGATCCAGTTGACGCAGCGATACGGCCCCATCGATTGGCGGCACCACGCCGCGCACGCGCTGTACTGGTCAACCCGCGGAATTGATCAGGGATTCTTCAGAATCACCCAAGACAATCGGCGAGATTTTGATACGCTCAATACCGATCGCATCAGCGTTCAGGCAATTCAAGATCTCTTCCGCACCGGCGAGCTTTACTTCGACTTCTTCGCCATGACTATGGGAAAAGGCGCGTACGCCATGTTTCAAGGCTTGCCCAACGGGCACTTTGTGCAGTCGTATGGGCAGATTGTAGAGAACGAGGCAAGGAACCGTTCATGGGCGGACCAGACCGACTCGCGTGGAATTACGTCTCTCTCCGGGGGCTACGAGAACTTTCTCAAGGATGCCATCTGCTTCTTCTACCGCCGCTTTGATATGAAGCAGGCGGATTATTGGTACACGAAGCTGCGGACCTACGAGAACTTGAACTTAGGAAACGAGAACCGGGCCCAGGAGCTCTCGGTTCCGATTGCCGAGTTTGTGGAGCGCGAGTTGAACGATCGCGCAACGTCTCCGAACGTTGCGATCTCTCAGATTGCGGGGTCGCTTATGGGGGCGTACACCAGCGGTCTGCTCGCGGGTGACCAGGAGTTATTCCAAAGTCAGTTCGAGTTTGCCAAGCGATTTCACCGGTACTTCTTTCAAGAACAGCGCAAGGCTGTTATCGTGAGCAAAGAGTACGTCCGAATGGATCAGCTCGAGCCAGACTTCCGGCTCGCGGCGGGCGGCATCTTCGCCCAGTGGATCCAGACGCTGGGAGTGGATGATGCTCGTTCGGTTTATGCTCGCTCCCCCGAGGATCTCCGGCGATTTGCTTACGATATCATGCGGGGCTCATACGAAGACCGGCTCACTCAAGCAACGCAAGCGGGACTGAGTGAGCCCTTCGCGGTTATCTTTCCTGAGCCCCCGGGTATGGCTCGTTTTCGTATCGAGCTCAAGGCGATGTTGGCCCAGCGCGGTGAGGGTGCGGTCAACGTCGAACAGAAGTGACCGCATCGACCGATAGCTCGGACACAGTCAGGGCCGTTACTGTTATACAGTAATAAACCCGTCCTATAACATGAAGTTACTATGAAGTTTGGGTGAAGAAACTTTTTCTAGGTTGTATTACCTAATTTGTCTCAGTATACTTAAACTCACTGGCAGCGTTTCCCGCTGGCTCACGACCCCGTTCTCAAGAGTTTAAGAGTTTAGGAGAGAGATTATGACCCGAATGACCACCCTGCTTGTCGCGCTCGCGGCGGGCGCCACGTCGGCTGTTGCCGCTCCGTTGAACCTGACACCGATGGCACCTGATGTCGCTTCCGGCTTCATCATTATCACCTACAACGCAGGCTCGGGCGCGTTCGCCGCCAGCGGCTTCACGCAGAACATTTCGCTGCCCGGCCCCTCGCAGCAACCGGCGGGTCTTCGCCAGTTCTCGCTGACCGCCGTTGTGAGCAACGCTGGTGTTGCGAGCAGCGGAACGCTGCTGGTTAAGACCGACTTTGGCTCCGCCGACTCGGTCGCTTTTCAGTCCAGCGATCTGACAGCTTTCGGCTTTGATTCATTTAACAAGTTTGAGTTCGTCTTCGCTCAGCAAGCTGGAAACCTAGCTTCGGTTGGCTCGGACATCGGCACAATCCTTGTTTCGCCCAGCCTCATGTTCGCGAACAACGTGCCCGACTTCAGCCAGTCCTTCACGAATGATCCATTTGGATTTGGATTTGGTGACGGAAACGCTGATACCTTCCTGATTCCCGCTCCCGGCGCCGCCGCGGTGCTGGGTCTTGCAGGGCTATTCGCGTCGCGTCGCCGCCGCGCTTAAGTTCGATAAATTAACGTACGCGCGATGGATGAGAATCCATCGTGCTGTTTTTAGCGGGCGGCCGCATGGGCGGTGAGGGCGCGAGCCCGAGGGTGGGTCGCCACCTCGCAGTGGCAACCATCGCCTGGGAGTCCACTTTGGTGCCTCAGCATCGCGGCGGTCTGTGGGCAGCGGTCTGGGAATGATGGGACTGACTTGGTATTAAGGGTTACGGAAGAGGTAACTTTTTAGCGGTCTGATTTGTTTGTCTTTCCGTGGCCATCGAGCCGCGGTCGTTTTCCTTTTGCCAGGCTGTGGCATGCCTTTTAAGGTTGCCCCGCACGAGCGAGTCCACTCGTGTACGGCTTGGCAGTCTGGGCGGTCTCAAGAGGCGGCATTGTTGGTTGTGTGTGCCACTTGGGTCTTGTTTGTTGGAGCGGTACTGCTTTCTGCGGTGCTGGCTTATTAACCAAAGTTAGCTTGAAGTTTTGTTTGGTGTGTTTGGTTGTGTCGGGGCGACAGCTCCGACTCTGTATCACTCTCTCTCTCTCTGAGGAAATTATGAAGAAGATGCTCTCTCGCGTACTAGGTGGTAATAAGCAAGTTCTTGGCGGCGCTGCCGCTGGACGCAAGGAATCGTCGGCTGCTGCACTCGCCGCGGCGAGCACGCAAAACGCCTCGCTTGAGACGCTTGAACAGCGTCAGATGATGGCGTTGCTTGGCGTAACGCTTGCCACCCTGCCGATCGAGTTTTATAACGCAACGGGCCAGCTCCGCCATGAGGCGTCGAGCGGCTCGTTTAACATTTCGGCTACTCCCACTTCGGTCTTTTTCCCGGGTGGCCCGCGGGTTATCAATGCCTCGCACGGTGATTTCCAGATCCATGCCCGGCTTGACGGCACGGGCGCGTTCGTACGCGGCGTGGTAGCTGGCGACACTTCCGTCATCGGCGGCGTAAACAGCAACGGCGATGACGTGTACATGGCTGGCTCGGTTGACGTTGACGGCAACGGTTCGATCAACCCGCTGACCGAGAGTGGCGTTCTCCTGACTGGCGAGTTGTACGCTTTCGGTTTCAATAACAGCAACGGACCCACCGACCAGTACGACTTTAAGTTTGTCGTTACTGGCGGTCTGCTGGCTCCCTTCTATGCGGGCCGCGATGGTGGAATTACAATGACCAGCGAAGCATCGACCTTCGCGAACAACTTCGGCGTCGACTTCCGCGGCCAGGCCAAGGGAAGCGCCGGGCCCATCGCCCGTCCCGCGCTATCGAGCGTCAGCGGTTACGTCTACGCGGATGAGAACAACGATGGTATCTTCCAGGGTAGCGAGAGCGCGATCCCCGGCACGACAGTTACGTTGACCGGCGTGAACGACGTCGGGCAGAACATCTCACTGACGCAGACGACCGACGCCAATGGTTACTATTACTTCGGTACGCTGCGGGGCGGAACCTATCAGCTGACGGAAACACAGCCCGCGGGCTACCTCGACGGTAAGGACACCATCGGCACTCCCGGTGGCTCGGCGACCAACGATCAGTTCAGTAACATCGTGCTGCCTTTTGGCTTTAACGGCGTCCACAATAACTTCGGTGAGATTCTTGCCAGCAGCATCAGCGGTTATGTTTATGCTGACGCAGACAACGACGGTGTCTTCGACGCTAGCGAAAGCCCGATCGGCGGGACCAGCGTCCGCCTCACCGGCATCGATGATCTGAGTAACAGCATCGACGTCACCGCCCTGACCGACGTGAACGGTTTATATTACTTTGGCGGACTTCGCCCGGGCACCTACCAGCTGAATGAAACTCAGCCCGCGGGTTATCTTGACGGCAAGGACACCATCGGTACACCCGGCGGTTCTACCGCTGATGACCAGTTCAGCGCGATCCAGTTGCCCAGCAACTTTAACGGCGTGCAGAACAACTTCGGCGAGATCCTCGCGGGGAGCATCAGCGGTTTCGTCTATTACGATTCCAACAACGATGGCACGTTCCAGGGCGGCGAGCTCGCCATCCCCGGGACTACGGTTATGTTCAGTGGCACCGACGATCTGGGTAACAGCGTGGTCGGCACCGCCGTCACAGATTCCAACGGGTTCTATTACTTTGGCGGTCTGCGCCCCGGCACCTATCAGCTGAACGAAACACAACCCGCGGGCTATCTCGATGGTAAAGATAGCATCGGCACACCCGGCGGCAGCGTCGCGAACGATGTCTTCACCGCCATCGTCCTCCCCGTCGGCTTTAACGGCGTGCGGAATAACTTCGGTGAGATTCTGGCCAGCAGCATCAGCGGTTACGTTTACGCCGATGCTAACAACGACGGCGTCTTCCAGGGCAGCGAGTTAGCGATTCCCGGCACAAGCATCCTGCTCACCGGCGTCGACGACCTGGGCAACAGCCTCAGCCTTTCGGCCATTACAGATGCCAACGGTTACTACTACTTCGGCGGTCTGCGCCCCGGCACCTATCAGCTGAATGAAACCCAGCCCGCAGGTTACCTTGACGGCAAGGACACCATCGGTACACCCGGCGGCTCCACCAGCAACGATCAGTTCGCGACGATCGTTCTCCCGGCTGGGTTCACCGGAGTGCAGAACAACTTCGGCGAGATTCTGGCCAGCAGCATCAGCGGTTACACCTATTACGATGCCAACAACGACGGTACGTTCCAGGGCAGCGAGAGCCCCATCCCCGGCACCGCGGTCGCGCTCACCGGCACCGATGATCTGGGCAATAGCGTTTCGGCTTCGGCCGTCACCGACGCCAACGGGTTCTATGTCTTCGGCGGCCTGCGCCCTGGAACCTACCAGCTTACTGAAACCCAGCCCGCGGCTTACCTTGACGGCAAGGACACGATCGGTACCCCCGGCGGTACCACTTCCAACGACCAGTTCAGTAATATAAGCCTTCCTACGAACTTCGCTGGCGTTCAGAACAACTTTGGCGAAATCCTGGCTAGCAGCATCAGTGGCTTCACGTATTATGATGCCAACAACGATGGCACCTTCCAGGGTGGCGAAGCCGCTATTAGCGGTATCCTGATTACACTGACCGGCACCGACGATTTGGGCAACAGTGTCAGCCTCACCACGAACACGAACGCGAGCGGCTTCTACATCTTCGGAGGTCTGCGTCCCGGCACCTACCGGTTGACCGAAACCCAGCCCGCGGGCTACTTGGACGGTAAAGATACCATCGGCACCCCCGGCGGCATCACCGCAAATGATCAGTTCAGCAGCATTAACCTCCCGGCCGGGTTCGCTGGCGTTCAGAATAACTTTGGTGAGATCCTGGCGAGTAGCATCAGTGGTTTCGTCTATCACGATGCCAACAACGATGGAACATTCCAAGGTAGCGAAAGCCCCATCAGCGGCGTGCTCGTGACGCTCACCGGCACGAACGATCTGGGCGTTGTGGTAAACGTAACTGCCAACACGAATGCCAGCGGCTTCTACTCGTTCGGCGGCCTCCGCCCGGGCGTCTACCAGCTCAACGAAACGCAGCCCGCGGCGTACCTTGATGGCAAGGACACCATCGGTACCCCGGGTGGATCAACCGCCAACGACCAGTTCAGCGGCATCAACCTGCCCGTCAACTTAAACGGTGTTAATAATAACTTCGGTGAGGTACTCCCCGGTAGCCTCAGCGGTTATGTCTACTGCGATGATAATGGCAACTGCATCCGCAACGCGGGCGAAGTCGGAATCCCCAACGTCACCATTACACTTAGCGGCATCAATGATCGTGGCGGCGCGGTCTCGATGACGATCACCACCAACTCACTAGGCTTCTACTCCTTTGGCGGCCTGCGCCCCGGCACCTACACCCTCACCCAAACTCAGCCCGCTGGTTCCATTGATGGCGGCGACACCGCGGGTTCACTGGGCGGAACGGCTGGTAACGATGTCATCACGGGCATCGTTGTAGGGTCCGGCAATAACGGCCTTGAGTACATCTTCGGTGAAGACTGCGCGGGCAGCATCAGCGGTACCAAGTACCGTGATATCACGGGCAACGGGCTTACATCCGACGACACCGGTCTCGCCGGTGTCCGCATCTACCTGGATCTGAACAATAATGGCTCGTTGGATAGCGGCGAGCGTTCGACCCTCACCGGCAGCAACGGTTCCTTCTCGTTCACGGGCCTTTCCTCGGGCAACTACATCGTGCGTGAAGTCGTCGCCAGCGGCTGGGTGCGGACTTTCCCCACTCTGGAAGATAAGTATTCAGTCTCGGTGGTCGCCGGATCGAGCAGAACTAATATTAACTTCGCTAACTTCGAGAAGGACTGCCAGGACGACCTGGTCTCGTACTCCTTCACTGCAACCCGCGCCGACGGCTCCACATCCACCTTCGGCAATCTGCGGGGTAACACCAATCAGGGCGAGGAGATCGTTGTTACGTTCACTCTCGCCTCCAACGCGGCACCCCAGCGGTTCACTCTGGTCTCTTACACCGCGCCCGCCGCGTCATTCAGCTCCAGTACTGCTAGCCAGCAGCGAATCTTCGAGGTCGACACCGGCATCTTCGGGCCTGGAACGCACACCTTGCGTGTCCACAACCCCGACAGTAACTTCCAGAACGACTTCGTCTGCGGCGCAGCGATCGACACCTTCGGGCCATCCGGTTCCAACATCTTCTATACGCCCCAAGGGCGGTTGATTTCCGCCGATAACGATGGCACCAACGCGGTGGTCGCTAACGCCGGCTTGGTCAGCGGCAATGTCTATATTGATAACGATAACGACGGCGTCTTTGATAGCAATGAATCGGGTCTGCGTAACGTCGCGGTAACGCTTACGTTTACCGAGAATAGCCAGACGGTCTCAATCACCAAGCGCACCGATAGCCGCGGTTATTACTTCTTTAGCAACCTCAAGCCCGGAATTGCTTACACCCTGACCGAAGCCCAGCCGCTCGTCTACACCGATGGCCGCGATACCGTGGGCAGCCTAGGCGGCAACGCGAGTACGAACGATCGCTTCTCCGCGATCAACGTCGGGAACAACGCCCGCGGCATTAACTATAACTTTGGTGAGCGAATCACCACCGGCACCGCGCTGCGTTCGGGTGATACCGCAACGATCGGCTACTGGCAGAACAACAACGGTCAGGCCCTGATCAAGTCTCTCAACGGCAGCCAGAATGCTACGAACCTTGGCAACTGGCTCGCCTCCAACTTCCCCAACCTCTATGGCAGCGGTGCGGGCACCAACAACCTCGCCAACAAGACCAACACGCAGGTCGCCGCGACCTTCAAGACTCGCTTTGCAGCTAACGGCGGACCCAAGCTAGAAGCCCAGATGATGGCTGTGGCTCTCGCCACTTATGCGACTAGCTCCACACTGGCTGGCGGGAACTTCGCAGCTAGCTATGGCTTCAACATGTCTAGCGGCGGGACAGGTACCAGGATCATGAGCGTTGGCAGCAACGGGAGCATCTTCGGGGTCGCCAACAACACCAACTTAACAGTCATGCAGTACCTGCAGATTGCCAACATCAACGCGAGCAACAATGGCACGGGCTGGAACGGTAACAGCAGCGCACGCAGCTCGGCTAACTCGCTCTTCACCAGCATCAACGAAACCGGCGACATCTAATAGTAAGTAAAGCGGTAGACAGTTATAACATAATATAACGGCCCGGCGGAGGACTCCGCCGGGCCGTTTTCTTTGCCTCGCGGGCATCACGCGGCGGCGGCTCTCGCGTCGCAGATAGACGCGTGAGCAACGCTGTGGGGCATGGCTTGCGTCCCGGCGACGCTACGACAGCGGCAATGAGAGGGCCCGATAACATCAGCGAGCGTGTTTGCAATGTGCTGAGCCGTCAATGCCGTCACGCCGAACACCAGATTGCAGCCAGTCTTGCTTTCATGAAGGAGATGAGCTGCCCACCGTTTGATGCTCTATTTCCAGGTGCCGCCTCTTCACGGCTGGCTTATAGTTTGCAGACGACTCGTTATTACTTAAGGAGAGAATGCAATGAACATCACACGATTGAATGTTACTATCGGCGCTCTGGCCGCCGCCGCACTTGTCGCGACCGCCAATGCACAGTGCGATGCCTCATTTACGTTTGCTGATTTCTCGGCGGGCGGTGGACCGCTGGCTGATCTCAACATTGTGGGTGACGCGACACTGCAGAGTTCAGCGCTGCGCCTTACACCCGCCGTCGGCGGCCAGCGTGGCGCGGCGTGGTATCAACTCTCCAGGTCATCGGTGGGCGATGGATTCTCCACCACCTTCCAGTTCAGAGTCTCCAACGGGAGCGCGGACGGCTTCGCGTTTGTAATTCAAAATCAATCCGATGCGGCCCTGGGCGGCGGTGGGAGCGGCATGGGCTACGCCTCCAACGACGCGTCGGGGATCACCCGGTCCGTGGCGATCGAGATCGATACTTTCGGATTCAGCGACGAGTTTCCTATACCGCACATAAGTATTCAGTCCGATGGTAACAACGAGAACCAGTTTACTGATAACTTCTCCCTCGCACACGCCGATGTGGGCTACTCGCTGGACGATGGCCAGCTCCATCAAATTACGATTACATACTCTCCCGGCGAGATCAGCGTCTCGCTGGATAACGGGGCGGTGGTGCTCATCGCTCCGCTCGATCTACACGATGTGATGGGCTCGGATATTCTTTTCGATGGCGACCTAAGCGAGTGCGCCTGGATCGGGTTTACCGGCTCAACCGGCGCGGCGGTAGCAAATCAAGACATTATCTCCTGGTCCTTTGACGACACCGCGCGGCCCCCGGAGTGCCGGGCTGGTTTCTCTTACACGCGGTTTGACACGGATCTGGACGCCCTCACGCTGGTCAATGATGCGCAGTTGAACGGCGACACACTTACGTTAACCTCGTCGCTCAGCGGTCAGCGCGGGGCGGCTTGGTACACCCAGTCTCGCGCTTCGGTAGGGAATGGGTTTTCGACTGATTTTACATTCAGGATCAGTAACGGATGCGCCGATGGATTCGCTTTCGTCGTTCAGAATGAGTCCCCCTTCGCTATCGGGACCACTGGCAGCGGTATGGGTTACGGTGAAGGTCAGTTCGCAGGGATCACTCGCTCGCTTGCAGTAGAGTTTGATACCTTTGGGTTCAGTGATGAGTTTGCCACCGATCACATCAGCCTGCAGACCAACGGTAACTTGCAAAACCGTACCTCGGATGATAACTCGCTCGCGAGTCTGGTGCTAGAGGGCCTCTCGCTCTGCGATGGCGCGGTGCATTCCGTCCGAATCGAGTATGTTCCTGGGTTGATGTCGGTAGTAATTGATAACGGCCCTGCATTGATCGCGCCGATTGATCTTCGGTCGCTCAACGGAGATGACATTCTCGCCGATGGCACGACGACCCGCTGCGCGTGGGTGGGCTTTACCGGCGCAACCGGCGGCGCAACGGCCACCCAGGAGATTCTTAGCTGGACGTACAACGATGCGTACGCGGGCGGCTGTGCGACGCCCCGGCTTATGCTCAATCCTGACTTTGGTGCCCGCAACGCATTCCAGCGAGCTGAATATAACGCGGTCGTTGTCGGCTCGGCGCCGCTTACGTATTCCTGGATCCTTAACGGCACTCCCCTCGAGAATGATGGCCGGATCAGCGGTGCGACGACGAGCCAACTGATCATTGATCCGCTCCGATCTGCTGATGCGGGCCAGCTTGATATTATGATCAGCAATGCATGCGGAAGCACATCAACGGGCGGCGAACTTTACGTGCTTTGCTACGCTGATTTCAATCAAGATGGCGGGATTGACGGCTCCGATGTTACCGAGTTCTTCCGCGCCTGGAGCGACGGAGACCCCGCGGCGGATGTTGATTTCAGCGGCGGCGTTGATGGTAGCGATGTTGACGTCTTCTTCGTGGCATGGTCTGAGGGCGGATGTTAAGCGAGCGAGGGCTGGCAATACTTCAGAACCTGGAGCATGATCGGAGGCTACATTCCGGAAAACACGAGGGCGGGTGGCACTTTTATCACACGCCGGATCGAGAGCAGAGAACCTAAGCCGATGGTAAGCAGGGTCGCCAAAAACGACCCGACGAGCAGTTCCCATGGTAAGTAGGCGGAGAGCTCGCTCTCGAGCTTGCGGGTGGTGATTGTAAACGCGCCCGCCGCGCCAGCTCCGATACCGTAGCCGATGGTTCCGACCGTCAATGCCTGCAGCATAACCATCGATACCAGCGTCCGGGTGCGAGCCCCCAGGGCTTTGAGCACCGCAAAGTGCCTTATGTTCTCCACCGTAAACTGATAGAAGATGGACGCTGAAAGTAAAAGCCCCACCACGAAGCCCAGCGCGATTGTAATTCCAAAGTTGATTCCGATGCCGGTCGCCGCGACAATGAACGCGATGCTCTTTCGGCGGAACTCGCCGGTGGTCATGGCCGACACATCTCCCAAAGCGGCGATCCGCTCCTGCACTTGCGATGCGATGGCGCCCTCCTGGAGTTTCACAAGTATATATGATACTCGTTTGCGGCCTACCGGGCTGTACCGCACAGCGTTATCAAAAGTAGTGTAAATGATCGCGTTGGACTCAAAGCCGCGCCGGGCTTTGCAGATACCCACCACTACCCCGCGGCGATCATTAAGTTTGATAACATCGCCCACCTGCGCGTTATTCATGAGTTTGGCCGACTGCTCCTCGATGATGAGCGCGTCGGGTGCCCATAGGTCGTCTATGCGCCCCTGCACCATAACGGCGGGCTGGCCCGCGAGGGTGGTGCGGGGAATGCCCAAGATCTGGCAACGTTTAAAATCACCGTTGCTTAACTCCGCGACGGCAAAACCATTATAAAATGGCTCGGCCCAGGCCACCCCCTCGACGCTGCGAACACGCGAGACCTGCTCATCGGAAAGAAAGCGGTACTCCGCGACCCACTGGATCCCCGGATCGGTGACCCAAAGGTCGGCTTGCGTTACATTCTGGAGCGGCCCGGTCGCTTGGTTGAGCAGGCCCATGAAGATCGCGCCCTGTTGATTCATCAACAAAGCAGCGAATGCCAGACCCATCACCAGGGTGAGGTACTTGGTTCGGTCCCCAAAGAGCATGCGGAGCGCAACTGCCAACATAATATTACAATCAGATTGCCCGGGTTGGCGGTAGCAGAACACAACTTACGGTGGGACAGGGGAGCGGGAGTGGGGTGAGAAGAGTCAAGGTTAGAGTCAGAGCCCGTACTTTAAGATACAACGCAACGCATCAACACCGTCGGTCCAGCGAATTTTCTTCCCCTCATCAAAGGTTCTCCCCGCGTAAGAGACTGCGACCTCATAGATGCGCGGCCGTCGCGACCTGGCGGGGTCGCGGTCGTCGGCCAGCCGCGACTTTGCGGCTTTAGCAATGAGTTCTATCTCGATGCCGAATCGATCCTCACGCAGGACCAAGCCTCGGAGCAAGTCAGACCGGAAGGCCTTCGAGCAGCATTCGACATCAGTTAAATTAAGATTGGTCGCGACGCTGCACGCCTGGCTGATGAACTTATTCGCGAGCGAGTGCCAGTAATATAACACCCTATGCGTGTGCCCTATGAACCGCGACCCGATGACCGCGTCCGCCCGGCCGTCAAGGATCGGGGCGAGCAACAGGTTATGATCAGCGGGGTCGTACTCCATATCCGCATCGTGAATCAGTACAATATCGGCTTTACCTTCGAGAGCGGCGGCGATTCCGGTCCTTACCGCGGCTCCCTTACCGCGGTTAGCGGCATGAACGAAAGTCCGAACGCCACGGGCGGATGCGAGCTGCTGGACGATGGCGTCGGTGCCATCGGTCGATCCGTCGTCGACTATGTAGAGCTGCTCGGGGGCGTGGTAGCGCAGCAATCGTTCAACGCACGGCAGGAGCCAGCGGGTTTCGTTAAAAACCGGAACTATAACCGCGGTCGTGGGCAACGCTAAGCTTTCAGAGAGAGCACAAGCGTACGCGAGCGGTGCCCGGCGCGGCATCGAGATTGGCGCGCGGCGCGGAGTCCCGCCGCGCGAGCACGATTTGGTCTGGCCACATCAAACTCGCGCGAGGGTCACGTGGGTTGCAGGCGCGGAAACCGCAACTACCCAAGAACGCGAGGTCAACGAGGACTTACGTTAGCAGGCCCCTCGGACAAGCGGATCCGGACCTCCCTTCTATCCGGGGCGGTCTGCTGCGAAAGCATGTTCAAAGAGCGCCTCGGGCAGCCCGCCGACGGGGAAGCGACTCTGACGGGTGAAGACAGTGCCTTGTCCGCGAGCAATCAAAGGCGATTCACTTTGCGCGGGTCAACTGCGCGTACGCATTATGATTATGTATCGACTCAAAGTTTTCCGAGGAGATCGAATACCACGTCACCCGGTCTTCGGCCTCAAGCCCCAGCGCCAGATCGCGGACGATGTCCTCAACAAACTTAGGATTATCATACGCCCTGTCTCTTATACACATCTGACG
>ENA-ORBV01010447-ORBV01010447.1-microbial-mat-metagenome-genome-assembly--contig:-NODE-10447-length-14866-cov-11.320576_pt1 | contig 14866 bp, 11 predicted proteins | sample MGYA00237777_ERZ505514 | MGnify/ENA primary metagenome ERZ505514 (study PRJEB26160, sample SAMN06269048) | microbial mat metagenome | isolation source: Oligotrophic lake microbial mat | place... | reverse complement strand
TTTAATGAGACGGCGACCACCGAGATCTACACCTCTCTATTCGTCGGCAGCGTCAGATGTGTATAAGAGACAGAGGTAATACTGGCCCTCGCCAAAGCCGGATGAGTCGGGCGAGTCGCTCTGATAGACATCGATGTCGTACGTTCGAACGGTGGGCGTCGAGTTGAGCGAGCCCTTGATCACGCTTCCGATGATGGACGTGATGACCGGGTAGTTCATGAACTCATTGGGTCCGGTGTCGGCATCGCCGACATCGTTGACATCCGGACCGTCGTCAAAGAGATCAATACCCAGATCGCCGTTGGAGTGGATGGAGTTGCCACGGACCCAGATGCCTTTGGGGTCCGCGAGGTCGCCAAAGTCCTCCATCACGACGCCGGCCTCGTGGTTGTGGGCGATGATGTTGCCCTTGATGGGGTCATCGGCGCCTGGTAGGTTGAAGCCGATGAAGTTGTTGGTATTGCTTTCTGTGAAATCAGTTGACACCTGGGAGAACCGGACGCCGTTTCGATTTGGAACAGGCGTTGCGCCATCGCTTCCGACACCGATGCAGTTGCCAGCGACGATGTTGCCGGTTAGGACGGTCCCGGAGCACAGCACGCCATCAAAGGTGTTGCCGGAGAGAACGTTCTTTTCTAGGTCGTCGCTGACACCGTCGGCATTGGTACCGATGCGGTTGTTGCTCGCAAATGACATTCGCACACCGCTGCCGGTGTTACTAAGGGCGGTCAGGCCGTTAACGGCCACGCCAATGAGGTTGCCGGCCACGATGACCTCATCGCAATCCTCGATCATGACTCCACTCGCGTTGGCTCCATCGCCATTGCCCGAGATCAGGTTGCCCTCCAGCTCGTCACTTACGCCATCGCCGTTGGTACCGATGACAGTTCTCAGGCCATTGGATGAGAGTCGCACGCCCGATCGCGCATTCGGGATCGCCGCGTTGCCCGCCGCGTTGGTGCCGATGTAGTTGCCGGCGATGCGTGTATCGATCGATCCCTGAAGGCGCACTCCGCCAACAACCCCACCGGCTCCACTATTGCCGGAGATGAGGTTCCGCTCGCGATCATCGTCTACGCCATCGCCATCAACCCCGATGATCGTTCTGCGCGCCTCCAAGCCGCTTAACCGGCTGACGAAAACGCCGTGAACCAGATTCCCCGCCGCGACTATGCCTGTGTGGTCGGTGCCGATGAAGTTGCACTGCACTTTGCAGTCGTCGCGGCCGGCGATGTGGATGCCTGAGTCGCTGAAGTTCTGGATCACCAGTCCGCGGATGATTGAGGCGTTCGCGCCCTGCGAGAGTACAAGTCCGGACACGTTGGCACCGGCATTGGACCCATCGAGCACTATCGTGAGGGTGGGCGGCCAGACATCGTGGGAGGACCCGGTCTGGGTCAGGCCGTCGATGGTGGTGGTTCGCCGGATCGGCGGCAGAGCGCTGGTCGGCTGGATGCGCCAGATGCCGTTGATAGCGTCGTAGCCGGGATCAACCGTTGGGATGTTGAAGGAGATCAGGTGCGGTCCGGGTGTGAGCGTGGTATAAAGAATCGCCTCCCGCAGCGACCCGGGACCGGAGTCGGCGGTGTTGGTGACCACATTCGGCTGTGAGAGAGCAATCGACCAGCCCGTGGCCAGCATGCCCATGTCCAAGCTTGTATCGTCCCGAATGTACAGCGACCAGGCGCCATTCACATTGGCGCCGCTCAGGCCGTTGAAGACGTTCAAGAGCAGCCCGTATGGACCCGCTGGGGCGGGCGCTTCAAAGACGTTGTCACCAAGGTTGTCAAAGTTGGCGGTCGGACGGTAAGTTCCGGGAATCCAAGGCGTGGGCGTACCGGCGATGGGGGGACCATTATCATCAAAGACGAAGGTGCCATTGACGATGTTCGTGCCGCCATCTGGATCGGTCGCCAGGAGGCATGTCTGACCGCCGGGACCAACGAGCAGAATGTCGATGTCGCCCGGCCATGTGTGCGAAAGGTCGTGGAGCGTCACCGTCACCTTGGCGACTGGCCCAACCACACCCGACACCAGGATGTCCGACGGGTAGAGGCCGCCCGGGCCAGGCCCGCTCCCGATGCCCGGAATGGCGATCGAACTGTTGTTCGTAAAGGTCTGAGTCTGCGCGCTCGCCGAGTTCGTCATGCCGAGCACCACCGCCGCGGCGAGCAATGCACGGTTCCAGCAGGTGTCAAGAGCGGACGATGAAAAGGTGTGCTTCAGCCCGGCCAGCATCGGTGATACTCCAGAAGAGGTCTCGCTCGCCACCGTCATCACCATGCGAAGAAGACATGGCAATGCTGATGCCCGAAATCAGGGAGAGTTTTGGAGTACACCAAAAATGGTCAACATAGTCAACGAAAATCACCCATACGGGTGATAAAACAATTTCTCAAAGTTAATTTAGGAAACAACCACCCTGAATGTGTGGAAGTAACTCAGGCACCGGCAGACGGCATGCCCGCCGCGGCCTGCCGCTTGGCCGCGACGCTCGCCAGGTGCTTCTTGGCCTCGCCGACCAGATAGAAGGAGCCGGTCACCACCACCAGGTCCTCGCGGGCCACAGCGCGGGTCGCCAGCGCGAACGCCTGCACCACATCACCGGCCACCTGCGCCATCTTGCCGTGGCTCTCGTTGAAGCGGCGTGCGAGTTCCTCCGGCTCCGCCGCGCGGGCGTTGCCCGTGGCCTTGGTGAAGACCACCTTGTCCGCCCCGAGGGCGAGTTGCGCGAGCATCCCGTCGATGTCCTTGTCCGCAGCGCACCCGAAGATCATCACCATCGAGTCGTAGGGGATATTCGCGCCGATCGCCTTGATCAGGCAGCGGATCGAGTCGGTGTTGTGTGCGCCATCGACGATGACGCGCGGAGATGACCATGCCAGTTCCATGCGGCCTGGCAACTTCACCGCGGCGAGGCCGCGGGCGATGCAATCTTCGGGCGTGTGGAACCCGCGTTCGGAGAGCTTGTCGAGGATTGCCAGGGCGAGGCCGCAGTTGGTGGCCTGGTGCTCGCCGCGGAGAGGCACAACGAGGTGCTCGAAGTTATTGCGGCTGGTGGTGAGGCAGACGCGTACCTGGGGCCCGTGGCTCGGGGAGGCTTCGAAGCGCATCGAGAAGTCGATGTCCTGCCCGACGACCTGCAGCGGGCAGCCGATGCGTGCCGCGGCATCCTTGAAGACTTCGAGTACGCCGGGCTTCTGGGGGATGGTCAGAGCGGGGACGCCGGGCTTGAAGATCCCGGCCTTCTCCGCGGCGATGAGTTCGACGGTGTCGCCAAGGATCTGGGTGTGGTCGAGGGAGATGCTGGTGATCGCGACGACTTCGGGGGTGATGACATTGGTCGAGTCGAGCCGACCGCCGAGGCCGACCTCGATGACCGCGGCGTCCACGGCCTCTTCGGCGAAGTAGACGAAGGCCATCGCGGTCATGAGTTCGAAGAAGGTGGGCTCCTCGCCTTGCTCGTCTTCGGGAAGATTGGCCGCTGCGTCGGCGACCTTCTGTGCGACGCGCGCGAAGTCGGCGTGTGAGATGTGACGGGAGTTGATCCGCACGCGCTCGCGGATGTCCATGATGTGCGGGCTGGTATAGACGCCGACGGTGTAGCCGCAAGCCTCCAGGCAGGAGGCGGTCATCTCGCAGGTGCTGCCCTTGCCCTTGGTGCCGGCGATGTGGACGTGGCGCACGGCCTTCTGCGGGTCACCCAGCAGCGCCATGAGGCGGTGCATGCGGTCGAGCTTGAGCATGTCCGCGACGGCGCGGGTGGGCCGCATGCGCTCAATATCGGTGCGGTCAAGGAGCCACTTGACCGCGCCGGGGAAGGCGGCGAGGGGGGGGCCCTTTCGAGGCGCTGCGGACGCGGATGCCTCTGGCGCATCGGCTGCCACATTCACGGGCCGTTTGACCCGCGCAGAGCTGTTTGGAAGCTTCCCCATAGGCGGACTGAGCGTAGGCAGGGCGCGAAAACAGCACAGGAGCAATGCGACAAAGCAGCCACCGGAGTGGCGATGCGAGGGGGATCAGAGGAGCTCGTGAGTCGTCAAAACCTGCTTCAGCCGTTCGATCGTCTTGTCGCTGGCCGGGGTCATCGGCAGGCGGAGCGAGCCGGTGTCGCGGCCAAGGAGCATCATCGCGGCCTTGACGGGGATGGGATTGGTTTCGAGGAAGAGTGCTTTGCCGAGGGCGGCGAGCTGGCGATGGATGGTGAGTGCATCAGACCAGCGGTCGGAGAGGAATGCATCGCAGAGCGCGCTGATTCGCGCGGGCACGACGTTGCTGAGGACGGAGACGACGCCAACAGCGCCGACAGCGGCCATGGGAAGCGTGAGGGGATCATCTCCCGAGAGCATGGCGAGGCGCGGGCAGTGCATGGCGATGTCGGAGCAGGAGTCGAGCGAGCCGGTGGCTTCCTTGACGGCCTGAATGTTGGGGTGGGCGGCGAGGCGCACGACGGTGTCTGTCTGGAGGGCGACGCCGGTGCGGCCGGGAATGTTGTACAGGATGATGGGCAGATCGGTGGCTTCGGCGACGGCCATGAAGTGCTGGTAAAGCCCTTCCTGCGTGGGCTTGTTGTAGTACGGATTCACAGATAGCGCGCCATCGGCGCCGAGCTTCTTGGCGAGCTTCTGCAGGTGGACCGCGTGCGCGGTGGAGTTCGAGCCGGTTCCGGCGATAACGGAGAGCCCGTGCTTGTGGCCGAGGCTGATGGCCTCCCCGACCAGCTTCTCATACTCGGGCTCGGTGAGCGTGGGCGACTCGCCGGTGGTTCCGCAGACGACGATGCCGCGGACGCCGCCCTTGGCCTGGTCGGCGATCTGCTGGGAGAGCCGGGTGTAGTCGATGGCGGAGGCGTCTTTGCTGAAGGGTGTGATGATGGCGGTGAAGACGCCGCGGAAACGCGGGTTGGGTGAGCCGGGGGAGGGATGATTGTGGGCGCTTGTCATATGGGCAGAGGATAGGGGGCGAGGCGGTCATCTGGCCGCGGTTTGGCGGGAGACGGAAGACGGCCACGTGCCGGCACGCGGCGGCCAACGTGGTGCGGGGAGAGAGGCGGGGGGCAAGGAAAAGAGGGATGTTGGATTGGGCACGAGGGACTGGGCACTGGGCACTAAGGGCAGCCGGTGAACCAGGCGCTGAGGAAGGCGAAAATATCGGGGACATCGGAGGTGCCGGACCCGTTGAAGTCGGCGCGGCTATCGCCCCTGAACCATGCGCTGAGGAAGGAGAAGATGTCGGGGACGTCGACGTTGCCGGAGTTGTCGAAGTCGGCGCTGCAGCAGTGGTCGGGGGTGCCCCAGCGGGCGAAGTAGGCCGAAGGGTTGCCGCCCGCGGTGGTGAACACTCCGGCGACAAGCAGAGTGCCATCGGCGCCGACGCCCAGCGCCAGGACCGCGCCGTTGACCGAAGCGCCGAGCGCAGACCAGCGCGTCCCGTCCCAGCGTGCGATTCTGCTCGAAGGCAATCCTCCGGCGGATGCAAACTGTCCTCCGGCGATGAGATCGCCATTGGGAAGCACGGCCAACGCGTTCGCGGTACTGCTCAGCCCCGCGCCCAGCGGCGACCAGTTGGAGCCGTTCCACCGGGCGATTCGATTCGCTGGCCCACCGCCCGCGTTGACAAAGCTGCCCGCGGCAACGACATCGCCGTTTGCCATGGCCGCGAGGGCCAGAACGGGCGCGTTCATGCCGGAGCCCAGTGGGGACCATTGTGCGTCGGCGATGTTCCATCGCGCGATCCTGCGTGCGGTGGTGCCGCCGACGGCGTCGAACCAGCCGCCTGCGACTAGGTCTCCGCTGGGCAAGATGGCGAGCGATTCGACGATGTTGTTGAAGGGATCGCTGAACTGCGACCAGGATTGACCGTCCCACCGGTACGGGATGCTCGAGAGCTCGAAGTTGCGGAACGCGATGAGGTCGCCATTGTGGAGCACAGCGAGCGGGCCGGGGGCGCCGCCGAGGCCCTCAGCAAGCGGGAGCCACGAGACCCCGTTCCAGATCGCGATGCCGTTCGCGAGGATCTCTCCCGCGGTGGTGAAGCGGCCAGCGGCGACGACTTCCCCGCTGGGGAGTACAGCCAACTCGTCGACCTGATTGTTCATTCCCCATTCGAGTACGGACCATTGTCCGGTTGCGCGGCTTTGCTGCGCGACGTAGGGCGCGGCGACATCCCCGGCAGATGTGAAGCTGCCCCCGACCATGATGTCGCCATCGGGCAGGAGCGCGACGGTTCGAACAAAGTTGTTGAACCCAGTGCCGAGCGATGACCACTCGTTGGTGGCTGGATTCCAGAGCGCGATGCTTCGGACGGGCACGCCGCCGGCATTCTGGAACAGGAACGCGCCAGCGGCGAGAAGCTCTCCGCCGGGCAGCGGGGTTAGCGTGTAGATGAGATCATCGACACCACCGCCCAGGGGAGACCACTGCGCGCCATTCCAGCGCGCGATGCGGCCTTGAGGAGTGAAGCAGCCCGCGGCGATGATGTCGCCAGAGGGAAGCGCGGTGAGCGCGCTCACACACCCTTCGAGTCCGGGACCCAGGGGTGACCACGATGCGCCGTTCCAGCGTGCGATGTTCTCGGCCAGGACTTCTCCGGCGAGATCGAAGTCGCCCGCGGCGATCACATCACCGTTTGGGAGCAGGGTGAGCTGGGTGATGGAACCGCCCGGCATTCCGCCTGCGAGAGGGAACCACGCTGCGCCGTTCCAGCGTGCGATGTTCACGGCGGTGACACCGCCGGCGGTGACGAAGGAGCCGGCGGCGATGAGATCGCCGGTGGGAAGGATGAGCAGGGCGACGACGTTGGCGAACTGGTTGCCAAGGTTGAAGCCAAGGGAACTCCACGTGGTGCCGTTCCAGCGGGCGAGGCCGCGCACGGTCAGCCCGCCTGCGGTGGAGAAGTTCCCGCCGGCAATGAGGTCTCCGCTGGGGAGGACGGCCAGCGCGCTGACGGAACCATCCATGCCTGTGCCCAGCGGCGACCATGTGCCGGTGGCGGCGCTGAGGCGGGCGATTCGCGCGGCGGGGACACCGCCGATGGAGGAAAAGTTTCCGCCGGCGATGAGGTCGCCGTTAGGCATGACGGTGAGGGATCGGACAGCGGCATCGGCCCCAGCGCCGAGCGGGGACCATGTGCGCAAGACGGGGTCCCATGCGGCGATGTTGCTTGCAAGTACATCACCTGCAACAACGAACTCGCCGGCCACGATGACCGTGGATGCGGCGGGGCCGGGGCCATCAGCGTCCCACATGGCGGTTGCGTAGACGGTGCCGTTGACACCGGGGACACCTTCCCCTGGGAGCCACTGGCTTTCGCAGAGGCCTTGCGCGGCGGCGGTGTGCGGGATGGCGGCGAGAAAGAGCAGCGCGGCGAGCAGGAACAGACTCATCGTGCGGTCTCGTATTGAAGGATGCCGCAGGGCACCCTTGGTCGGACGGACTGCGGATAGTAGGAGCGGGCGGGAGGTAATGAGGCTTTAGGCTGCGGGGCTGAGGTGGGGCGCTGGCGGTGTGTTGGCGTCAGTCGTGTTCGCCGGAAGACCGGCGCTTTTTGGTTTCGCCGCGGGACTTCTTCTCGGTGATTCGGCGTTCGACGCTGCCGCGGGTTGGTCGGGTTGCGCGCCGGTGCTTGGGTTCGTGCATTGCGGCGACGAGGAGTTCGCGGAGGCGGTCGAGGCACTCGGATTTGTTCTGCGATTGCGAACGGTGCTCGCCGCTGGCGAGGCTGATCTCGCCGCCGCGGAGGACTTCGCGGGTGCGGCCGTCCTCGAGTTCTTCGGTGACGGTCTGCGTGCCGACGATTCTGGAGCCGGCCAGACTGCGGAGGCGGGCTTTGGCGCGTGGAGGGAGGGGGATGGCGTCGAGGTCGATGCGGAGTTCTGCGCGGGTGGAGACTTTGTTGACATTCTGTCCGCCGGGCCCGGAGGCGCGGGAGAAAGAAAAGCGGAGGGCGGAGTCGGGGATGCGCACTCCTGGCGCGATGGCGACGCCGCCGGGGTTTCCGGGTTCCGTTGCATCGTCGCCTGAGTGCGAAGCGTCCATCGTCGGTATCCTCCGGGGCATTGAAGCCCAAGGAGAGCACGATGGCGAGTCTGGCGTTGTGGCGGTGGAACGGAATCGCGGCGGGCCTGCTGGGCGTGTGCGCGTCCGCGCGAGCGCAGCAGGGCGGCGTGGCGGGGGATGAGCCGGCTGCGGCGGGTGTGGAGGGAATGAAGGGAGAGGCGGAGGCGACGGAGGGGACGCTGAACTTTCGGTTGCCGTCGCCGGACTGGACTGTGCGGATTGAGCCGCGGGCGTGGTGGACATCGCCATCGGGCGAGGTGAAGCTGCCGGCGGCGAGCGGAACCGGGCCGGGGTCGTTTGTGGATTCGGGTCAGGCGGTGGATGTGAGCCGGCTGAATCTGGATACGCCGCGGCTGTCGGCGGCGGGTGAGGTGGAGGTGAGTGCAGAGCGGTGGCGGTTTGGATTCAGCGCGGGCGGCTTTGCGCTGGATCGGGAGGCAACGGTGGCGGATTCGGGGTTTCGGGTGGGATCGGTGGAGGTGTCGCCGGGTGAGTTGATGAACGTCCGGATGGAGTATTCGACGTTTGAGCTGACGCTGGGGTACGAAGTCTGGTCGCGCGATCTGAGGCGTGCATCGAAGGTGCCGGAGAATGCGATCGATGCGGGGTTGCGGGTGGTGCTGCTGACGGGCGCGCGGATTCATGATCTGGACTTTGAGGTTGCATCGGTGGCGGATGGGACGGTTACGGGCACAGATCAGACGTACTTTGAGTTGATGGGCGGGGCACGGTTTGAGCTGGAGTTTGTCGAGCAGATTACGTTTGCGCTGCAGGTGAGCGGCGGGGCGTGGGCGGAGGCGAACCGGTCGGTGTTCTCGTTTGACATGTCGGTGGCGTTTCGTTGGGAGCCGAGCCGGAACTTTGGCGTGGAGGTGGGATGGCGGCAGATGCTGCTGATCATGCAGGATGGGGAAGAGGGGACGGTGGAGGAGTTTGAGTACACGGGCGGGGTGGCGGGTTTGTTTGCGGGCGTGGTGGTGAGGTTCTGAGAAGATGCGGGAAGAGGGATCGAGAAGCGAAGAAGTGGAGGGGTTCGAGGGCCCATTGCGAGGATCGTGAACGGCGTGCGTAAACTGCGGGCGTGCCCGGGTAGCTCAGCTGGATAGAGCAGCGCTTTCCTAAAGCGCAGGTCGCACGTTCGAATCGTGTCCCGGGTGTTTGCGGCGATGGGGTGGAGGCCGCGCTAGACTTGCCCCCTTGCGAAGAGCGCGCCCGAGGTCCGGCGCATTGATGCAAGTTGGCTAAGGACAAGCACTTATGGAAGCCGGGATCGTCGGATTGCCCAACGTCGGCAAGAGCACGCTGTTCAACGCCTTGACCAAGGCGGGTGCGCTCGCGGCCAACTACCCGTTTGCGACGATCGAGCCGAACGTGGGCGTGGTGCCGATTCCCGATCCGCGGCTGGAGGTGATCCGGACGCACATCGAGAGCCAGAAGATCATTCCCGCCGCGCTGCGGCTGGTGGATATCGCGGGGATCGTGCGCGGGGCGAGCAAGGGCGAGGGGCTCGGGAACAAGTTTCTGTCGCACATCCGCGAGGTGGATGCGATCGTTCAGGTTGTGCGGTGCTTTGAGAAAGCGCCGGGCGGGGAGGAGATCACGCACGTGGAGGGAACGGTTGACCCGGTGCGCGATCTGGAGACGATCAAGACCGAGCTGATCATCGCGGACCTGCAGACGGTGGAGAGCGCCTTGCCGAAGGCGGAGCGCGCGGCCAAGAGCCAGGAGCGAGAGAACGTTGCCCGGTACGAGGTGCTCAAGAAGCTCTCGCCGGTGCTGAACGCGGGCCGCCCCGCGAGCGATGTGAAGATCGAGGATGCGGAGCAGGTGAAGGCGCTCAAGGGCCTGGGGATGATCTCATCGAAGAAGGTGCTGTATGTCGCGAACGTGAGCGACGACGATGTGAACGGGCTCGGGCCGCTGGCGATGAAGGTGCGCGAGTGGGTGAAGGGGCACGGCGGGGACCCGGAGCACGATGTCGTGCCCGTGTGCGCGAAGATCGAGAGCGAGCTGGCCGAGCTGAGCGATGCCGATCGGCTGGAGATGCTCGAGAGCCTTGGGATGAAGGAACCGGCGCTCAACGCGCTGGCGCGTGCGGCGTATCACCTGCTGGATGTGCAGAGCTTCTATACGGCAGGGCCGAAGGAGATCCGTGCGTGGACGGTGCCGGTAGGATCGACCGCGCCGCAGGCGGCAGGGGTGATCCATACGGACTTTGAGCGCGGGTTCATTCGCGCGGAAATCTACTCGGTCAATGACCTTGTCGAGATGAAGACCGAGAAAGCCATCAAGGAGGGGGGGCGGATGCGCATCGAGGGGAAGGGGTACACGATGCAGGATGGGGATGTATGCCACTTCCTGTTTAACGTGTAGCGGGCGGGGCGGATGGAACGATGACCTCCGTGTTGGCGATGCCGACATTCTCGGCCTGGATCAGGCGGCGGCGAAGCTCGGCAGCTTCCTTGGGGAGGTCGAGCAGGTCTTTGCACGCGAGCCGCAGGTTCATCTGAAACGAGATGCGCATCGCGCGGAGGTGTGAGTTGCTATCGAGTTCATCGATCGCTGCGCGGAGAGTGTCTGCCGCGGAGGAGGCTTCCTGGAGGGAGCCAGGCGCGAGGGGGACGAGCTTTGCCGACGCGGCAAGGCGCTGGATGGTTGCACAGGCGTGCATGCCGCGGCGCATCACTCTCCATGAATCATCGGGTCCCAGGAGGCGATCCCAGTGGGGATCATTCTCCTGGAGTGCGGCTTGGGCGGAGGCGTAGTCTCCTCCGCGGATTGCCCAGAATGCAAGTGCATCTCGCCACAAGAGGGCGTCGAAGTCGGCATCGCGACCCAACTCCTTGGAGCGTTTGAGCATCTCCTGAACTTTGACGACGCGGCCGGACCAGATATCGACGGCATCGCCCGCCATGGTCTCGCCGAAGAGAAGAGGGCCAGCCATGGATTCGAGGATGGTGAGCGGCGGGAACCAATCGAGCGTGAGGCCCCCGCGGTTCTGGGAGGTAACGACCTCGAGGGTTGTGGTGAGGTCGCGGCGTGTGCGGGCGACGGCGTCATCGGTTTGCTTCCGGATGGCTTGGGATGCGGCGAGTCGTTCGCTGAGGACCTGTTCGCGGCCGCGCATTGCGAAGTACACGGCGGTCGATGCTCCCGCGATCAGTGCGATGACCAACAGGATGCTCGCGGCGACGAGCGCGGGCTGGCGGCGGAGGAGGAGCGCGGTGCGGCGTGCGCGACCCGGGTTTCGCCATTCGATCGGTCTCGCGGCGAGCCATGCGTCGAGATCCTCGGCGATGGCGTGAGCGGAGGCGTATCGATCGGCCGGACGCGGCGCAAGGGCGCGGCGGCAGATGGCATCAAGATCGGCGTCGACTTCCGAGCGGAGGGCGCGGGGAGAGGGCGCCGGGCTATCGGGATGGTTGTGGCGGGCGGAGACCTGGGCGGGGTTCTCGCCGTTTGGGGCCTTGCCGATGAGAAGAAAATACAGAAGCCCGCCCAGGGCGTAGACATCCGCGGGGATGGCCTGCGAGCCGTCATCGCCGCGGAACTGCTCGGGTGCGGTGAAGGCCAAGTTGCCAACGGGGGTGGCATCGGGGATGCGCCCGGCATCGGAGCGGACTGCCGCGGCGACGCCGAAGTCTGCGACTTTGGGAACTCCGTCCTTGGTGAGCAGGACGTTGGACGGCTTGAGGTCGCAGTGAACAACGCCAGCAAGGTGGGCGGCGTGCACGCCACGGCAGATCTGCGCGACAAGCTCCGCGGCCTGGCGGGGGGGCAGAGGTTCGGTGCGTTTGGCGAACCACTGGGCCAGATCGCCATCGTCGATGTGCTCGTAGAGGATGTAGTCCATGCCCGAATCGTCGGTGGCGCGATCGAAGACGCGTACGACGTTGGGGTGGCTGATACGGCGGGCCTTGCGTGCCTCGGCCGCGGCCTGAGATGCGGCATCGATGTTGAGCACGGGCCGCATGCGCTTGATGGCGACCCATGCGGGGCGATCGGCTTCGGAAAGCTGACGATCGGCGGCGAGGTAGACCTCGCCCTGTGCGCCGACACCAAGTCGCTGACGGACATCGAACCGGCGTCGACCATCGGGCATGCGCGGACCGAAGTCGCTTGGCACCTGCAGAGGCACAGGGCGACCGGCGGAGCGGGCGAGAGTGGTGGTTGAGGCAAGGCCTTCCGATAGGGCGAAGGCGGTTTGGATGGCTTCGCGGAGGTTTGGGTGCGCCGCGGAGAGGTTGCCGACGGCATCTGCCTCCGACGTTCCGGCGTGGACTGCGGCACGGATGGCGAACTCGATCGCGGCATCGAGGGCGATGCGCAGGCCGGTGAGGCCGTGGACGGCGTCGAGGTAGCGGGCGAGGCTGTTAGGGAGCGCCTTGTGGAGGCGTTCGCGAGCATCGGCCTCGATGACATCGGCGAGTTGGTGATCGGAGTGTGCGCCAGTGGCTTCGAGAACCCGGCGCATGGGGGGATCGGGCTCTGAGATGTAGAGCCCTGCGACGATGGTCGCGGAGTCCTGAGAGGTGTGGACGGGCATCAGAGTTCCCCGGCTACGAGTTTGTCCTTGAGCAGGAGCCTGATCGAGTGCCATCGCTGGCGTGCCGCTGCCGGCGCAATGTTCATCGCTTCGGCGATTCTGAAGAGTGGCCAGTCGGCGAGCCAGAGGGTGAGGACGGTTCGGTCATCATCGGAACGGAGTGCGGCGAGGGCCTTCTCCAGAATGAGCTCAGCACCATCCTCGGTGCCGCTTTCGACCGCCTCGATGCGTGCGAGGAGTTCGCGGGCGATCGCACCGTCCTCGCCTTCGGCGATCTGGAGGCGTTTGACGATGCGGACTTTATCGATCACCGCGGCCTCGGCCATGCGGAAGAGGAGTGCCCAGAGCTGGGGCTCATCGACTGCCTGGAGTTTTCCGTCACGAACGTAGCTGTCGAATCGGCGTCCGATCGTCGAGAGGATGTCCATCGAATCGAACATCCGCCGGACGGAAACGCCCAGCTTGCCCCGCACGCGCCGCCTGATCAAATCGCCGTAGTTGACAAGGAATGCCGCCGCGGCATCGCGGTCGCCGGCGCGCATTCGGGAGAGAAGTTCGGTTACGGGGACGGGCGAGAGAGGGGCCACGAAAACCCGAGGGTCCCGAAAGGTCGAGGAGTTGGGTCGGCTTTCGAGCATGGGCGATCCCCCCGTGACCGGGTGACCCACAAAAAAAACTTTCGCGATGGCTCACACGGCGGTCGCGAGGCACGACTGACAGGTCAGAGGGCATTCCAGGTGACGCGAGAAGCCGCAGCGTACGCGGCAGCGGTCTTCCTGCGCCCGGAGAACGACTATGTCAGTCAAGAACAGTTGTGAGCGTACCGCAAAGCGGGCATGGATTCCATTGGTTTGTGCGCTATCGGTCCTGATCTGCTCGGGTTCGAGCGGGGCCGCGGAGTCGCGGGCCGCTGAACCAAGCTCTGAGCCGGTGCTTGTCTCGAACATCTCCCCGGAGCAGGCGTGGCAGGAGTTGATGAACTGGATCATCCGAAACCTGCTCGGCGGGCTGAACTGTGGGACGGAGACGGTGCCCGGGGATGTCCCGGTAGCGATGGAGATGGTGGCGGATTGCTACATGCTCAGCGGGCTCGCGGAGATGACACCGGAGGAGACGGCGGAGTTTCTGCTCACGGTTGAAGAGGCGATGCAGTTGACGAAGGAATCGCCGGAATCTGTCCCGCAGGAGACTCGAGAGAAGCTTCTGACGGCGCTTCGGTTGATGCTGGCTGAGATGGTGGTGCAGTAATGAGCGAGCAACACCCGTCTCCAACTGGGACCGATCTGAACGGGAACGGGGGGGATTCTTCAGCGCAGATGGACCCTGCGCTGCATCAGCGTCTTCGGGCGGTGACGAAAGATTTCAGTCATCGCGAACTTGCGGAGCTGACGGGCGTGTCGCTGGAGACGTCGCGGCGGTATTCCGAAGGTCGCGGCCCGAGCGTGGCGTATCTGAAGCGGCTATGCGAAGCGGTGGGCATCAGCGCGGATTGGCTGCTGCTTGGCCGCGGTTCGCCGATGTATCGGCCCGGGCTCCCCACGGGCAAGTTCGACTCATCGGTGGATGAGGTGCTGGAGGGCTTGAGCCGGTATCTCAAGCGACTGCACCAGGAGCTTGCGCGGGCAGCGACGGACCTGCACACCGGTGGGACTGGCGAAACGAGTCCTACGAACGCGCCGGGCGGCGATGCATTGGTACTGCCGCCGCCGCAAGAGATCCCGATGGAGGACTTTGCGGACCCGTTTGCCGAGCAATCGCGGGCGCTCGTACCGGAACATTCCGCAGCGAAGGTGCTACCTCCGCCGATGCAGGTGCGGCTGGTGCTTGGGCCGGCCAATGGTGTGCAGTTGATGCTTCCACGCGAAGCGGGGTCGGAGATCCTGGTGCGGGTGGATGTACCCGGTGAGGCCCAACTGCTGGATGAAGATGATGCGTGGAAAGGGGAATGTCAGCGGTATCGGCGCGTGTTTGACCGGGTCTACCGGTGGGTCGGGTCGACGCGTAGACCATGACGTCTCAGCGGCGGCCTCTCAAACCCCATCTCCCTGCCTCCCCGAACCGGACCGGCGCCGTGGCTGGCCGGGGGGGGGAGGGGGAATTGGATTGAAGGCTGAGGACTGAGAGGAAAGACGGGGAGTGCCCAGGCCGGCTACACGGGTGGTCGGTGAATTGGGCTAAGCTGTGGCATGGGCACGGAAGCTCCAACATCGGAAGAGGTCAGCTCGCATCCATTGAGCTTTACACCGCGATTGCTGGAGAAGGT
>ENA-ORBV01010443-ORBV01010443.1-microbial-mat-metagenome-genome-assembly--contig:-NODE-10443-length-14868-cov-6.573254_pt1 | contig 14868 bp, 12 predicted proteins | sample MGYA00237777_ERZ505514 | MGnify/ENA primary metagenome ERZ505514 (study PRJEB26160, sample SAMN06269048) | microbial mat metagenome | isolation source: Oligotrophic lake microbial mat | place... | reverse complement strand
GTCCCCCACCTTATCGGCGGTTTCCAGGGGCTTTTCGCCATCCGAAACCACGCGCGGACCCGAGACCTCGCCGCGATAGCCGTGACCGAGAACGCCGACCGCCGGTCCCCGTTCGGAAAGAGCGCGCGCGAGCTCGACCACCGTGGGGGTTTTCATGGAACCACCCATGGCCAGGGCGCCGACGCTGATGACGGGTGAGCTCAGCCTCTGCTGACGAAAGACGCCCGCTTCATAGGCCCGGCGCCGGAGCGAGGCTCCGAGGCCGTAGATCCACCCCAAAGGAGCGAGCGTCGAAAGAGCCTTCTGCAAAGCGCCTCACTGAATCAACGCCGACAATCCGTCGACGGTTCGGCCGAGGGCCCCGCGGTTAGGTTCAATCAGCGCACGCCCTTTGCCTCCCACTTCATCACGACGGGCCTTGTCGGTCGCGAAGGAAACGATTTCACGGGCCAGTTCCGCCGCGTCTTTCACAAAGATCAGAGCCCCTTCGCGGTGGAACTCATTGGCAATCTCCTGGAAGTTCTGGACGTTGGGTCCGGTGAGCACCGGCACGCCGCCGGCCGAGACTTCCAGCACGTTGTGGCCGCCCTGGGGCACCAGCGAACCGCCCACAAAACCAACCGTGGCGAGCGAGAAGACCGAAGCGAGTTCTCCCAGAGTGTCGAGCAAAAGGACGTCGCCCGCCTTCCACTGGCCCGGCTCGAGATCGGTTCGACGCACACACTTGAAGCCCGCCGCGGCGACGATCGCGGGAATTTCGGCGAAACGGTCGGGGTGACGGGGAGCGAGAACAAGGCCGAGACCGGGCACTTTTTCACGCGCCATCTGAAAGGCCTTGAGCACCACTTCCTCTTCGCCCGGGACCGTGCTGCCCGCGACCACGATGGGGCGAGACGGGTCAGAAAGAAGGATCCGGGCGAGACGCTCCTTTGGACGCGCGCGGTCCAAGGCGTCGAACTTCAGATTGCCCGTGACCTTCACCCGGGCTTCGGGGGCCCCCATGTATCGAATTCTCTCGGCGTGCGGTTCGGCCTGCATAAAGAAAGCATCGACCTTCTGAAGCGTGCCGCGAAGGAGCCCGCGAATTTTTTGGTACCGTGGGTACGAACGAGGCGAAATCCGGCCGTTGACCAGCGCGATCTTGGTGCCGCGGGCATGAGCTTCATGAATCAGGTTCGGCCACAACTCGGTTTCCACGATTACCAGAAGATCCGGCCGCAGAGTGTCGAGGACCTTCCGCACGGGCGACGGGAAATCAAAAGGGGCGTAGAAGAGGCCGTCGATTCCGTGGACGCGCTGGCGCGCCACGGCGTTGCCCGCGACAGTGGAGGTGGAGAGGAAGATGCGGTGCCTGGGAAAGCGCTTCTTGAGCGGCTCCACCAGAATCCGCGAGGCCAATACTTCACCCACCGAGACCGCATGGATCCAGATCGAGCGATCGCCATCGACGTTCAGGTAAACCGGAAGGGCTCCGAATCTCTCTTTGAAATTCGCGGTGTACCGGTTGGTGCCGCGGCCACGCCAGAGGAAGAAAGGCGCCGCAAAGGCAAAACCGAGGCCAAGAAGAAAGGTATAGATGGAAAGCATGGGGCAATTCGCGACCCCCTCGAGCGTCGCGCCGCGAACTATAGTCGCGGTATTAACGTCTTCGATCGAGCGGGTTTGGTTTCCTCTATCGTCTGAAACATGGGCAGCGCTTTGAACCACCGCAGCGGCACGACTCCGAAGACCCGCGGTCGGGCTCCTTTCGTCGCTTTTGTCGGTCGGCAGGTGTTCCGCCTGCTGGGATGGCGGTGTATCGGGCAAACTCCCGCCGCGAAGAAATACGTCATCCTCGCCGCACCCCACACGTCGAACTGGGATGGCTTCTTTCTGATTCTGGCATCGGCCATGCTGGAGCTGGATTTTTCGTTTTTCGGCAAGGACACGCTTTTCCGCGGACCGCTCGGCTGGTTCCTGCGAACCATGGGAGGCATCCCTCTCGACCGCTCCCGGCACCAAAGTTTTGTGGCCCAGGCGGTCTCCTGGTTCGACCGGCATGAGCGATTCGCGATCGGGATCGCTCCGGAGGGGACTCGAAAGCTGACCCTCGGCTGGAAAACCGGCTTCTACTACATCGCCCTGCAGGCGAACGTGCCGGTGTATCTCGGTTACATCGACTACGCGAAGAAGGAAGGGGGCATACTCCCCGAAGTCCTCGTGCCGACCGGCGACATCGACCGGGACTTCGAGAAGCTTCGCCGGGCTTACGGCCCCCTGACCGCCTGTCATCCGGAATGGAAAGGGCCTATCGTGCCCCTTCGATCGGATTCGGAGCCAAAACGCCCTTCAGACCAGAGCCTGGAGTAACCGTTTCCAGAACTCCAACATCTGAACCGGCAGACCCAAACGTAAGAGGTGAAACAGTTCATGGGCGACTCCACCATCCACCGGTTTTCGGAGCAGGCGATCCGATTCCTCGGTTTCGTCGATTTCGTCCCCGGAGCGCTGACCCGCCTCCTGGTCGGTTTCGCTTTTCTCGACTCCGGGCGGGGCAAACTCGAGGGCATGGAGAACACGGTTAATTTCTTCACGGACCTCGGCATCCCTTTCCCCGAACTGAACGCGATGTTTGTGGCCCGGCTGGAGTACTACGGGGGCATGCTTCTTCTCGCGGGCCTGCTGACTCGCATCACGGCCGCGCTCCTCTCCACCACCATGGTGGTGGCGCTCATCACCGCCGACCGCGAAAATTTCACCGGAGCCCTCGCCCGTTCCGCGGAGATCGGTCTGTCCGACATCCCGGCCTTTGCTTTGCTGGTGTTTCTCTCGTGGCTGGTGGTGCGAGGTGCGGGGGCCCTGAGTCTCGACCACCTGGCCTCGCGATTCCTGGCCAGAGGGGACAAAGCCGAAAAGACGGGGTAACGTTTCGAGGGCGACGCTGAACCCATACCGACCCTCGGGAAGGGACCGCCGGTCGGCTTGGTCAGGAGCCCCCTGGCCCGCAAGCTCCTAGAATGAACGGACGTGACGCACCCCATTTCCGCGGAGCACGAGCGACTCAAAGGCGAAGAGTGGCAATTTTTCGGCCCCTACCTGGCGGAACGGCAGTGGGGCACGGTTCGGGAGGACTATTCGAAGGACGGGGCCTGTTGGGACTACTTTCCCCATGACCACGCCCGGTCGCGCGCCTACCGCTGGGGTGAAGACGGCCTGCTCGGTTTCTCCGACCGCCAGGGTCTCCTCTGTTTCGGTCTCGCCTTGTGGAACGGCCGCGATCCCATCCTGAAAGAGCGCCTCTTCGGCCTGGGCGCACCCGAGGGAAACCACGGCGAAGATGTGAAGGAGCTCTACTACTACCTCGACTCGACGCCCACTCACTCCTATTGCAAGGGTCTTTACAAGTACCCTCTGTGGGCCTACCCCTATGAGCGGCTCGTACTCGAGGGCCGAGGACGCGACCTGCACACTCCTGAGTTTGAGATCGAGGACACCGGGGTTTTCGACCGTAACCGCTACGTTGACGTGACCGTCGAATACGCGAAGGCCGCACCGCGGGATGTGGCCATTCGCATCACGCTCGCGAACCGGTCGGGGGCGGAGGCGATTCTGCACGTCATTCCCCAGCTTTGGTTTCGCAATACGTGGTCCTGGGGACGCGATCACGAACCCGGTTACGCGCCCAGGCCGGACCTGCGGCTCGGCGCGCGGGGGTGCGTGACGGCTACGCACGAGGCGATGGGCCGCTATTTCTGGGTGTCTTCCGCTTCTTCCACCGGCGTCGAGCCGACGATCCTTTTCACCCACAACGAGACCAACATGGAGCGGCTCTTCGGCTGCGCGAATGGGCAGCCCTACGTGAAAGATGCGTTCCACGAGTATCTGGTGTCGGGACGGCAGCACGCGGTCAATCCGGAGAGACAGGGGACGAAGGCCGGGGCTCACTATCGGCTGGTCGTGCCCGCGCACGGAAGCGTTGTGTTGCATTCGCGATTGGCTTCGGAAGCAGACGTCCAATCGACGCTAGCAGTCCGTGGTGAAAGTCGACCGCGAACGAAAGCGAGAGATTTTTCGTCAGATCAAGGCGACAAACCGCAGGAATACCGGGAGTATTTCGAGGTTTGGCAACGCCGAACTGGCGGAAAAGATCCGCTTTCGACGCGGAGGGACTTTCGCCACGGGCTGCCAGGACTGAGACAGGTCGAGCAGACCCTGGCCGCGCGCGCGCACGAGGCTCAACTCTTCTACGACGACTTTCTGCCCAAGGCCGCTTCCGACGACGAAAGAAACGTCCTCCGCCAGGGATATGCATCGCTGCTTTGGTCCAAACAGTTCTATAACTTCAACGTCGCCGATTGGATCGTTGGGGATCCCGCACAGCCCAAACCCCCGGAGCAGAGGATCACCGGACGCAATCAGGACTGGTCGCATATCGTCAATCACGACGTCATCTCGGTCCCCGACAAGTGGGAGTACCCCTGGTATGCCGCCTGGGACCTCGCGTTTCACATGATTCCGTTCGGACGCCTGGACCCTGCTTTCGCGAGAGATCAGCTCACGTTGTTCCTTGGTGGTCGATACCGACACCCCTCCGGTCAACTGCCTGCGTATGAGTTCGCGTTCGGTGATGTCAATCCTCCCGTGCACGCCTGGGCGTGCCTCCGTGTTCATCGGATGGCGGATCCAGGAGACCGCGGATCGCGGGCTTTTCTGGCCCGCGCTTTCGAGCCCCTGGTCGAAAACTTCCGTTGGTGGCTAGGTCTTGAGAGCCCCCGCAAGAACCACCTTTTCTGCGGAGGATTTCTGGGCCTCGACAACATCGGGGCCTTCGATCGCGGCAAGGAGCCGCCTTCAGGGGGATTCCTGGAACAGGCCGACGGAACCGGTTGGCTCGCCTTCTTCGCCCTCACAATGTTGGAGATGGCTTTAGACCTCGGAAAGGAAGAGCCCGCCCGCTACGAAGAAACGGCGCTCTTCTTCTTCGAGCAGTTCGCGACGATCGCAGAAGCGGCGAACCGGATCGACGAAGGACTCTGGGATGAAGAAATCGGCTTCTATTTCGATCACCTCAATGTGGACGGCGCCGCGCGCACGCCGCTCCGCATCTTTTCGATGGCAGGCTTCGTACCCTTTTTCGCGGTGACGGTTCTTGAGCGCGACTCTCTTCTTCCCTTCCCCAGGCTCCGCGCGCGAATTGAGGAATACGTGGGGGGCCGGTCCGCTTCGCCCGTGCTTTCGCTTCCGTCCCTCGCGCAGGTCCAGCGACTGCTCCCGCACCTGGCCGACAAGGAGAGTTTCCTCGGCCCTACCGGCATTCGTTCGCTTTCCCGGCGGCATCGGCGTGAGCCGTTCATCCTGCGCGATCGCGGAAAGGAGTATCGGGTCGACTACGCGCCCGAGGAATCAAAGACCAAGGGCTTCGGCCCTAACTCCAACTGGCGAGGGCCGGTGTGGCTGCCTCTCAATCACCTCCTGGTGGAATCACTCGGGAAGTATCACCGGGCCTACGGTGAAGGCCTTCAGGTCGAGTTCCCCAAGGGATCCGGCGTGGTGATGAACGCGCTAGAGGTGGCGGGCGAGATCGAACGCCTTCTGGTTTCGACCTTTCTGGCCGACCCCAGCGGGCGCCGACCCTGCCATGGCGATAACCCGAGGTACCGTTCAGACTCACACTTCAAAGACCTGATCCTGTTCCACGAGTATTTTTCCGGTGACACCGGCCGTGGCCTCGGCGCCTCACATCAGGCGGGCTGGACCACGCTGGTGCTGAGTTCGATCGAGGACATGGCGAGAAGAAGGAGCACAAATCCATGAGGACGGTTTATGAATGGCTGGAGGCCGATGGGCTGGGTGGCTTCGCCTCATCGACCTCCGAGAACACTCGAACGCGCCGCTACCACGGCCTCCTTCTCGTCGCCCGAAACCCTCCCACTGATCGTCGCATGCTGGTGAATGGGGCCGATGTGGTGATGAATCTGGGGGAGCAGCGGCTCGCCCTCACGTCGCAGACCTACAAGCCGAGGGACGAGGGCGAAGGCCGGCTGGTGCGTCACGAGGGCCGGCCGGTGGAATTCTCTTTCACCCACGACCCCTGGCCTACATGGACCTATCGGCTGGGCGACGGCGTGCGCATCGACCACTCGATCCTCGTCCCTCGCGGAGCCCCTCTGGTCGTCCTGTCGTGGCGTCTCATCGGAGAGGCCCCGGGCTCGACGCTCACCGTGCGCCCGTTCCTGTCAGGGCGCGACTGCCACTCGCTGCATAAGGAAAACCCCGACTTCGATTTCAAACCCAGCGAAGATGAGGCCACGGGAAGGCTCACCTTCACGCCTTACCTGAGCGAGCCCTCGGTGGCCGCCCTGTCGACGGGGGCCTTCGCCGAAGAGCCCTACTGGTACCGAGACTTTCTCTACACGAACGATCACGGCCGGGGCCTCGACTGCACCGAGGACCTGGGCGCGCCCGGGACATTCACCTTCAACCTCGATCAGGGGGAAGCCCTTCTGGTTTTTGGGACCGGCGCGGCAACGGAGGGGCTCAACGCGGGCTCTCTTCGCGATCAGGTCACGGCCATTCGCAAGACGGAGTGCACAGGGCGAAGCGCCTTCCCCTCGGCGCGGGATCGCGCGGCGGCTTCCTATGTGGTGGCACGAGAGCAGGGGAAAACGATTGTGGCGGGTTACCCGTGGTTCACCGACTGGGGTCGGGACACGTTCATCTCGTTGCGCGGCCTGTGTCTGGCCACCGGCCGGTTGCGCGAGGCCCGGCAGATCCTGCTTCAGTGGTCGACCGCGGTTTCTCTGGGCATGTTGCCTAATCGGTTCACGGATTCGAGCGAGGCTCCAGAGTTCAACAGCGTCGACGCGGCGTTGTGGTTCATCGTCGCCGTTCACGATCTACGCCTTGCCGAGAAGCGGACAGGCTTCCTCCCTTCAACGATCGAGGAGTGGCAGCTCAACGCCGCGATCCTCGCTATTCTCCGCGGCTACGCGGCGGGAACGCGGCACGGCATTCGAAGGGATACGGATGGGCTGCTGGCCGCGGGGGAACCCGGGGTACAGCTCACGTGGATGGACGCCAAGGTGGGCGATCATGTGGTCACTCCGCGGATCGGAAAGCCGGTCGAGATCCAGGCGCTTTGGATCAATGCGCTTCGGGCGAGCGCCGGCCTCGACCCGCGTTTCGGGGATTGGGCCGACCAGGCGGAGGCTGCGTTCAGCGCGCGTTTCTGGAACGAGGAGAGCGGATATCTGTACGACGTCGTGGACGCCGATCACGTCGCGGGGCGGGTCGATGGCCACATACGGCCGAACGCCTTGTTCGCGATCGGCGGACTGCCCTTCAGCATTGTGCACGGCGATCGAGCGCGCGCGGTGGTCGATGTCGCGGAAGGCAGGCTCCTGACTCCCGCGGGTCTGCGTTCCCTCTCCCCTGAAGATCCGCAGTACCGCGGAACGTATCGGGGAGGAGTCTGGACCCGCGACACCGCGTACCACCAGGGGACGGTCTGGCCGTACCTGATGGGAGTCTTTGTGGAGGCCTGGGTCCGCGCGCGCGGCGAAACACCCGCGGCCCTCCAGGAGGCGAGAGAACGTTTCCTGGACCCGTTCCTGGCACAACTGGATCCGAATCAGATGGGTCACCTGCCCGAGATCGCGGAAGGCGATGCACCCCATGAGGCTCGAGGTTGCCCATTCCAGGCCTGGTCCCTGGCCGAGGCTCTGAGGCTCGACCGCGTCGTCCTGGCCCCGCGATAGCGGAGGGCGGGGCGCTTTCGGAAACCAGCGTGGTGCAGGCGTCATCCAAAGGACTGTCATGCGCCCGGTGCGACCTGAGGACGGAAAAACGTGCGTGCTAAGTTCAAGTGATGGCCTTCCCGCCCCTTCACGAAATAGAGCTTCTGGGAGCGCTTCGTGCCGGCCAGGAGGAGGCCTTCGAAACCCTGGTTCGAACCCACTCGGGCCGAATGCTCTCCGTTTGTCGTCGCATTCTGAGGAACGACGAGGACGCGAAGGACGCGGTTCAGGAGGCCTTTGTGTCGGCCTTTCGGGCTATTCACACTTTCGAGGGCCAGTGCCAGCTCGGTACCTGGCTTCATCGCATCGCGGTCAACGCCTCGCTGATGCGACTACGTTCGAAGAAACGGCGGCCCGAGGAATCGATCGACGCGTTGCAGCCCTCATTCCAGGAGGATGGCCACGCGAAGGTCGATCCCCGGGACTGGTCGCCGTCGGCCCTTCAGCTGGTGGAAACTCGTGAAACCCGGGAGTTCGTCCGCGACTGTATCGACCGTCTGCCCGAGATGTATCGCGTTGTTCTGCTCCTGCGCGACATCGAGGAACTCGACACCACGCAAGCCGCGGAGGTGCTGGGCGTGAGCGAAGGTGTGGTCAAAGTGCGCCTGCACCGGGCGCGCCACGCCCTGAGGCGGCTCATCGCCGACCGTTTTCAAGAGGCAGAGCGGTGATGATGACCTGCCGCGACCTGTACGGTTTTCTCGATGAATTTCTGGACGGCACCCTCGACGCCGAAACCCGGCAACGCTTCGAAGTCCATATCGATCAGTGCTCCGCGTGCCGCAGGTATCTGAGGACCTATCAGATAACTCTGAAGGTCGTACGTGATTCAGAAACCGTCGATGCCCCGGCACGGGCCGAGGCTCCGGAGGATCTCATTCGGGCGATCCTCGCTTCGCGCCTTCCGGGCTCGGGGTCGCGTTGATTCGCTCGTAAGTGCCACCAGTAAGAGCCGCGCCCCGCGCGCCGCAAATAGGGCCCCGCATTCCGCCTTCGGTCGTGAAGGCTGATCGGATCCCATGCTCCAACTGATCGAAAATCACCTTGTCGAATTGGAGCTGATACTGGCGGCGCTCCGGCAGGACCCAGAACTTTGTGTACTCGGAGTTTTCTCTTGCCTTCACCATGAAGGCGCCCATCTGTTCGACGATGTCGGGATGGCTGCCCGCTACATCACGTGTCTCTCCGCTGTCCACCCTGAGGTCATACAACTCAATCGGCTTTTGGGTCCCTCCAAAACGGACACCCTTCCACTGGCCCATTCTCACCGCCTGTTGCTTTCCCATGTGATGTTCCCAGTACAGGTACTCGCGGGATGGCTGCCGATCGGGACGGCCAAGCAGAGAAGGGACGAGCGAAATCCCATCGGCGTGATCAGGCCTCGGCGCGCCTGCCAGGTCCGCGAACGTGGGCATGAAATCCCAAGCGGCGCTTGGCAGGTTGCTGGTCTGGGACGGCCGGATCGTGCCGGGCCAGCGGGCGATCATGGGCACGCGCAGGCCGCCTTCATACAAAAACCGCTTCTTCCCGCGCAGCGGCCCGGTGGCCTGGAATCGTTTGGTAAATCCGCGTGGGTCGGAAAATAGATGAAGAAACGTCGATCCTTAGGCTAGGCATAGGCTAGGCACCCATGTATCCCAAGAAGTCCGGGAGCGGCGGTTTTTGATGGTCGCGAATCGAGGCATGGCCCGGGTGCCGGCCGGTCAGCAGCCCGACGCGAGAGGGGACGCAGACGGTATTGGCAGCGTAAAAATCGGTGAAGCGAATACCGTCCTTGGCCATCTTGGCCTCCGGATTCTTGGTGCAAAGACGCGGGCACGCCGCGAAGAGTCAGTGAAAAAAGCGCGGTTTGCTTGAATCGCCACCCTACGGTCGGCGCACCGGGATGTCGATGGGTGGATATCGAGCCGCGACTCGTGCGATTGTGGCTTGGGCACCGTTCTCGAAGGGAGTCACCCATGCGCAATTGGCGGTTCCACAAGACGAGTCCCACCGGCCTCTTTTTCCTGATCGGCGGCCTGGGAGTCTTGTTCAACCCCACCGCAACCGCCTCCGCCCAGACCGTCGTCGCAGGCCCCGGGCCCGCGGCGCGAATCTGGCACGCTCACCTTGCCGAAAAATGGGAGAACGCCATCCCCGTCGGCAACGGCCGGCTGGGCGCGATGGTCTTCGGCAAAACCGATGAAGAGCAGATTCAGATCAACGAGGACACGTACTGGTCGGGCGGTCCCTATTCCACGACGGTCAAGGGCGGCTCCAAGGCGCTGCCCGAAATCCGCAGACTCATCTTCGACGGCGACCTCGGCCGCGCGCACCAGCTCTTCGGACGTTCGCTCATGGGCTATCCCGTGGAGCAGCAGAAGTATCAGTCGCTCGGATCTCTCGTCTTGAAATTCGCGCCGACCGAACCGGTGCGCGACTACCGGAACGAACTCGATCTGGATACCGCGGTCACGACCACGACCTACGAGCAGGGCGGCGTGCGCTTCCGGCGCGAGGTCTTTGTCACTCCGGTGGCTCAGGTCATCGTGGTGCGCCTGAGCGCGGACGCGCCCGGCAAGGTGTCGTTCGAAGCGCAGCTCCGCGGCGATCGCAACCAGGCGCATTCCAACTACGCCACCGACTACTTCCAGATGGACGGCCACGGCCGCGACGGTCTGGTCTGCCGAGCGGCGCAGGGTGCCATGGGTGCGAAGACCGGCGCGGTCACTGCGGTACAGAGGACATCGTCCGGCTGAATATTTCAGCAAGGAACTTGGCGAACGTTGAAAGTACGGCGCTTTTTTAGAATCCCAAGACAGATTCAGCGCGTCAAATCATGCAGACTTCACCAAAGGCCCGTAGAGACATTTTCCCGGTCTATCCTGCCTTTGCTCTGCCTTAACCCCTTGAAAGCGCGCCTTGCGGCCTCTGCGTGCCGCTGTAACTCGTTTAGGGCGCGGTGCTGGCCTACCCTCTTCCTGATAAGCCCGCTTGACTCACCCGAGGGACAAGGGTAATGCTCCACCTGGTCAGGACATGGTCGTCCGACTCAAGCACCTTTGGATTTTGGATATCGATGAGGGACGACATCTTGGCTGCGGGTGAACCTCCACGAAGGTGCTGGGGGCGACCGTGGGTCCTCACGCTTCTGAGCCTGGTCACGGTTTTGTGGAGCGCCCGGGCTCACCCCCAGGGAGCCAAAGACCTCGGTTTGTCGGTGATCTATACCGGACGGAGCCTCGGGGCCCTCAGCTCCCTGCGCAGCCAGGACGAACACGAACTCCTCACCGAACGCGCAAATCAACAAAAAACGCCCTTCAAGCTGGTCAGCCACGCGTGCTGGCGCAGCGCCGGTATCTCCGTTTTTCTGCCCTCGGACGAACCCGATGACGACGACCTCAAAAAGTTGCTCAAGTTACGAGCCTCAGCGGAGAAGATAGGCGAAGTCGCAACCCTGGTGTCCGGAAACGCCCTGCTGCTGCAGGATCCTGACTCCGGCCCCACCCCCGTGGACCTTCTGGGGATGCTTCGGGAGAACCCACGCGCGGCTGCCGACTTCCCGGACCTGCGACCGGGCCGCGCCACCGTCTATCGCGTGAATCTGACCCGAAAGAAAGTCGCTTACTACGTCGAAGAGGCCGGATCCGAGACCGCGTTCTCCAAAGATCCCACCCGGTGGGAGAAGGGCGAAATGAATCGTGTCGACGTCTCGGGCGCGAGCCTGTTCGAGCTGCCGTTGAACCTGGCTCAGATCGGCCCTCGAGCCACTCTGGTCAGGCGCTTTGAGGCCGAGGCCCGCATGCTTGGATTCACCTCCCTCATCGTAGACCTCGGCGCTCAGAACGGAGACATGGGGGTGGACGATGGTGAGCGAGCGAAGATCGACCTCGCCGCCCTCGATCGGCTGGGCTATCAGATCGTGGTTCCTTACGAATTCGAACTGGGACTCGGGGCCGGGGCCCTTCAAGCCCTCAAGAAAGAGTTTCAAGGGATCGGGTTTCTGGCCTCCAACATCAAGACGAAAACGCCGGGCGTTCTGGAGGCCACCCGCACTATGACCGCGGGTGGCGCGCGCTTTGGCCTCGTGGGGCTCGTGGATCCAAGCGTCAAAAGTTCTCTGCCTCGCCGTGCGCTCGACAACTGGACCTTCGAAGACCCGGTGATGGCGGCCACCCGCGAGGTCAAGGCTTTGCGCGCGGCCGGGGTTGACGTGGTCCTGGCCCTTTCCAATCTGTCTCCCCAGCAAAACGCCGAGGTGGCCAGGCGAGTCGCGGGGATCGATGCGATCGTCGCAGATCTTCATGAGCGCTGGAGCCCGGAGAGTCTAAGAATCCGGGTCGATCTTCCAGACCGGCCGTACTCACGCCCCGGCTCCCCGGCACTCGTCGCCCGGGGATTTGCCAATGGTCTGGGCGTGGGTCGCCTGGAGGCGGCCATCGAGAAAGACGATCGGCCTGGTTTCCACCTCGCTTCACTAAGGCACGAACTTTCATCGGTGACCGACCGAATCCCCGGGGACCTGGCCCTCGCCGCCGAAGTCGCGGCCCTGAGAGAGGCGTCCAGTCGGGAGCGGGGCGAGATGCTGGTGCCGTCCTTCATTGAACTGGAGGGCGCTCTTCCAAAATTGAAGGACTACGACGCGACCACCGCTCAGGGTCGGATCTCCAAACGCATGTGGGAGGAATTCATGGCCCGGGTGCTGCGTCGACGCGCCTCGGGAGAAATCGCGATCATCCGCCCCCTGTCTCACTTCCCGCCTCTCATCGGCAAGCTCCACGAGGATGAGGTGCGGGGCTGGCTATGGACCGACGAGACCATCGTGACCCTCGACCTGCGCGGGGCCGACCTGCGACAGATTCTGGCCGAGGACACCGGGCGCGAACTCGTTCTATCCGGCCTCGATCGCGCGACTGGGCTGATCAATGGCCGAGGCATCGATAACGGCGCCCTTTATCGTGTGGCCACAACCGACCTGCTGTTCGAAGGTGCGCGCTTCCGCGCCTTTGAGCGGGGCCGAAGAGTGAGACGGGCCTTCCTTCTGGGGGCCGAAGGGTTGACCGTAGGCGTCGGCGGTTCGGTGCCTCTGCGTGAGCTGGTGCTGGACGAACTGCGAAGAGTGCGGGCGAAACTGAAGGGTGAGGCCCAGGTCCAAAGAGTGGCCGCCCTGCTCGCCCCGGATCTGCCGTTTGAGAGGCTGTCGAGCTTTTACTTCGATCGGCCCACCTTGTTCGGCTCATTCGTGCAGGGCTACGGTAATGAAGCGTACGGCTCGGTGCCCGAAAGCCGAGCCACCGCTCAGAGGAGTTCGCTGTTCGGTGGGTCCGGGCGCTTCAGGCTGGTCGAGGACCGGAAGGGATTCACCACGGAATACGGGTCGACCGTGGCGTACTCGCGCCAGACCAGCACCTCCATCTCGGGGAGGCGCAGCACCCAGGAACTGACCGATGATCTCAAGGCCGACGTCACGCTTCGCCCGAAGATCGGCTCAGGCATGAAGCGATTCGGACCTTTCGCCCGCACGATCTTCGATACGGAGTTCACCCCCACCGTGAATCCGAAGACGGCCGTGCGCAATCCCCGTCAGGCTGCGCTTTCAGGCGTCCTGGGCGTCATGAAGGCGCCTGGGCCAAAGTGGCGTGCTCTTGAGTTTGGTTCGGTGGTGGAGACGGACCTCGGCCGGCACACCCTGCTCGCCGGGGTTCTGGCCCGAGCCGAATACCAGGCCGGGCGACCGGGCCGGCTGAGCTACCGCCTGAGGAATGATCTCACCTGGTTCGCTTTCACCGGAGGTGCTGATGAAAGTGTCCTCAGCCTGCGTTACAACATGGTGCACGAGGTGCTGTTCCCTCTGTTCGATGAGTTGTCCTTGTCTGTGGCCGCCGATGGTTTCCTGTTCCGGGGCGCGGCCCAGAGTACGCACAAGCCGGGATTCAGTCTCATGCTCCGTGTGGGTCTCACCTACGACCGCCTCTGGAAACCCCGGTTCCAACCCTTGTTTTAGCAACGTCACCCAGGCGTTTTGCCGGGCGGTGCTCCACATGCCGCGGGAAGATCTCGGCATTCGGCGGGTGACAAGGTCGAGTCCGTGGACGTGGAGCCGCTGTTTCCAAAGATCGCAAATCGGGCTCGCGCGAGTACCGGGTGATCAGGTGTTGCCGCGCGGTGGACTTCGATGGCTATGGCCTGGCAGTCCGTGGTGAAAGTCTGCCGTCCCCCGAGGGGAGGCTCCGCGCTGGCACCGAGACGAGCGATGCGCCCGGCTGGCGATGAGTCGAAGAGCCGGAATATCGGGAATATTCGGGCTCCTGAGCGAAGGCGTCCAGACGGGATGCAGCGTTCGTCCCCCGAGGGGAGGCTTCGCGCTCGAATGCAGGCAGGCTTTCACCAAGGGCTGCTGGGGGCCTCGTTCGCCTTCACATGCGTGGGCCGCATGGCGTCTTCATGAACGGAGCGGGGCCTGCCGCCCCGCGTTGATTCAGAGGAGCCTCGCGGCCCACTCCGTTCAGGCGCGGCCCCTCGGCCTTCGCACGGAGTTTTTCGCGCGCAGACGGGGGCAGGGTAGGGACTCCGGCCCCGCCCAAGGCCTCGGTGACGTCCTACCAGATCGCGGGTTTGTAGTCCTTCAGGAACTTTCCGTAAACCTTTGTTGTTGCCGCGCGGTGGACTTCGATAGCTACGGCCGAGGGGCCTCGTTCGCCTTCACATGCGTGGGCCGCATGGCGTCTTCAATGAACGGAGCGGGGCCTGCCGCCCCGCGTTGATTCAGAGGAGCCTCGCGGCCCACTCCGTTCAGGCGCGGCCCCTCGGCCTTCGCACGGAGTTTTTCGCGCGCAGGCGGGGAATAGGGTAGGGACTCCGGATCGCCGGCAGAGTACCCGAGCCGCGCCTTCGGTCCCTGCGGAAGAATGGCTCACCCGGATGCGACGCCCAGATCTCAACAATTCTGCGAATCCTAGGGTTATCCCAGCGCCCCTGCGGAAAGCGCCGTTGGTCTCGGAGGGACTACACATGCCCTGCGCTTCGGGAGCCATGACCTGCACGGCCGCGTGCGCTGATCTAAAGGAGGGTGGACCCCGTTGCGCCGCGCAGACCGCGGTCGAACGTGTACGTG
>ENA-ORBV01010440-ORBV01010440.1-microbial-mat-metagenome-genome-assembly--contig:-NODE-10440-length-14872-cov-7.748699_pt1 | contig 14872 bp, 8 predicted proteins | sample MGYA00237777_ERZ505514 | MGnify/ENA primary metagenome ERZ505514 (study PRJEB26160, sample SAMN06269048) | microbial mat metagenome | isolation source: Oligotrophic lake microbial mat | place... | reverse complement strand
CGCATGTCCACGGTCGTAGGTTCTCCTGTTCGCGCATGAAAACACCCTTGGCAGGCTGTCAAGGGTGTTTCAAATAGTGGGTGCGCGAGCGCCTTCAAGGTCTCTCGTTAGGGCGAGGGAGTGCGGCGGCGGGCGCGGCGTGTTTGTTTTCCGCCAGCGCGACCTGTTTTCACCCCGGGGCCGGCGAGAACGGGTGTTTGGCTGGTGAACTCGCCTCTATGCAGTGTGTCGTCAGGCTGACGCTGGGGTGTCGCTTGCCTCAGATCGCATCTCAACGAAGTCTGGATGTTGCGCCCGGAGTTGGTGTAGCAATGCGCCAAGCCGACTGCCCGTCAGCACTTGAAGCACAAGAGTGTCGATTGCACGCGTCATCGGGATCATGCACCACCGCGCAGCGTGCTCTTTGGCGAGCGCATCCGCCGTTCGCAAAAGTCCGCTCTCCTCCGGTTTGGCGTGGAGTTGCTTGAGGTCGAAGAACCTATCGAACTCCAGGCAAATAACCGTCCATCCCTCAAGACCTCGGCAGGACTCATACTTGACCACTCGGTACTGCTCAGGATCGGTCGGGAACGTCTCTCGTGTTTCTGCCTGGGTGCCGTCCCACGCCCGCTCACCCCACGCCTCCAGCACGGCTGCGAACTTGCTCGATGTCGCCTCAGAGCCACCGGTCACACAAAATAGCGAATCTACGGGCGAGTTGCCTGCCTTACTGTGAGACTCCATCACGATTTGGTGGATCGCCTTTGTGTACTCCCCCTCAACGATGATAATTCGCCCGCCGGGGACTTCGTCGTTGACTTCCAGATCCCATTCAAGCCCGTGCAGCGATGCGAATGTTCTTGCGGCTCGGCAGAGGTTGGATTTCAGCCGCAACGATTTCCGGAGCGGCACCACCTGAGCTGCGCAGTTGCCGAACGGTTCGCCACTGCGCCAGTCGCACCGGGTCTGGTCGCGAACAAACTGGTCTACTCCGTCTGCGACGACGATGTTTTCGGGACCGAACAGCGAATAGAGCAGGTCCCGTTCGTCGTCCGGCCAGTCCTGGCCTTCATCCACTAGCACACAGTCCCATTGGAACAGGTCCGGGTTCTGCTGCCATGTTGCATCCTCTCGGAGTTCACTTGGTTTACTCAGGCGAAGCAGCTCCAACAACTGGGCCTTGTTGGCCTGATACGCCTCTGCCGGGTATCCATGCTCCTGTTCGTCAGAAGGAGCCATGTTCCAGGCTCGGAGAACCGAGAAGAAGTACTTCTCACTTGTCCGAATGCTGATCGACCGCTCCCCCAACCGATCGCCAACATTCAGAATAGCGAAGAGGCGGCGCAGGTCTGAGACAAGGGCACGATTGTAGGTCAGAAACAGGATGCGGTGTCCGAAGTCGTCATAGAGGTTTTTCGCTAGGCGTAGCAATGTTACCGTCTTGCCCGAACCTCCACGCCCTCGAAAAACCAACAGCTGCTTGCCCAGGCGCTGCACGTACTGCTGCTGCTGCTCGCCCTCCTTGATGAGGCGATCGCAAACACGCTCGACGCGCTTGCGATCGAGTGCGGTAGGCTGGATCTTCTTGCGAAAGGCCGCCGCGGCTTGCAGAACAGAGGCCATAGTCTCCGACCTACTGGCGCTAATCACAAAGTGACTCCACCCCTGCGCTGCTTGCCAGCGGAGACTGTCGCGATGGAGCTCGACAAGCCGTGACAGGAATGCTCGCCCCTCCAGGGGAGTGCCTAGCAGGTTGTGCGAACCTGTCGGGAGCTGGGACGCGGGGAAGTTCCGAAGCCAGAGGAACGGATGCCAGAATGGACTTTCCAGACCCAGACCCTCCAGGAACCCCTTCGCTGCGTACTTCTGCTTGAATGACTGCTCAGATAAATCAGACCAGGTTCCCCGGTATTCCCCGAGCACCTTGTTATGACCGACGATCTGAAGCCGCTCAGGGGGGAGGTCCTTGACCTCCACGGTCAGCGCAAAGCTCGCCAAGTATGCAGGGCGGTCACGAAACTCCGCCGGCAGCGCCTTCTGATCGATGACAAACCCCTTTGCCATCGACCCCAGTGCGACGATATCGACGTCCACCTTGCCCTGGCCCCAGAACTTTGCGCCGGCGACGAGCGTTACCGTGTCCGGAAGACGGAACACCTCTGACAGCATGTCGCTGAACTCGCACGCTGCATCCCACTCTGGCGATCCGTCTACTCCGATGATGTCTATCGCCATCTCTGCCCTTCACCTTCTGGCCCAGCGGCCTGACTGTCATTTATGCCGGAATTGTCATGTGGCTTGGCCGTGCGCACCGGTCAGACCCCGCAACCAAGCGAGCGGCACGGACCGCTGCAAATGGTCCCAATTGAACTGGTTGGAGTAGTTGCGCAGGCATCCGTAGCAACTCCCATTGGGGTCGCATTGCGGATTCTCGCACTGTTCGAGTTGGTGCTTGCCTCTCGCGAGCACCTCAGACAGTCGCTCTTGAATACGCTCTGCGTAGCCTGCCCCGCCTGGGATTTGATCGTAGAGATACAACTCTCCCTCTTTACCGGACTCCGAGCTCGCTCGGAAGCCGCACACCAGGTCATTTCTTGAGATCTCCAGGAGGTCGCAGGCCGCGTTGGCAACGGCGGCCGCAAGCGTGTGCCAAAACGCCTGGTCCGTTACTTCGGGTGCGCCGCCGCTGACGAACTGTACCTGCAGCACCGATGTCGAGAAGCTGTGCGCCAGTGCCAGAGGGCGGAACATGCCGGTGCACCTTCCCCCCCAAGGAGACTCGTGCGGCCCCCGTCCACCGACGGTTCTTTGCGCGCCGCAGCGCAGGCACAAATGGAAGCCTCGCTTTTCCTTTCCGAGGTTGGCACGGAACAGTCGAGACTCCGGTCCCAGAGCGGACCGGACTCCCAGCAGGCCAACGCACTGCACAAACGCTCCCTCATCAGCGCCCTCGGCCAAGAAGACTTCAGTGCTCGGCGGTGGGCGTCGCCGGAACAGATTTGGGGGAACCGGCCGTTCGGATGCGCTCGTCGTGAATCCCAGCGGCTGAATGAAGTAGAACGCCTGAGGACCGGCCGTAGCTTGGCCCTCTTGCGCGAGGGCTATCGCGATTCGATGGCCGGGAAGGAACCGGACCGTCTCCAGCCGCGGCTCACGCCTTTCGAGATCAATGCCGACGCTTGTCAGCGACAGACCGTCGACGATCACTTCGGCACCTGGTGCGTATTCGGAAATGCCTTGGTCCCGCGACCGTTCCAGTCGCATCTTGCTCCGAAAATCACCGGCCCGTACGGTCAGTTGCACAACATCCTGCGGGAATGCGTAGTTTGGCAGCCAGTGCTTGCCGGCGAGAAAATCGATCAAACTCCGGTCGCACACTTCTGCGGCTAACCGCTCCACGCGCTCGGAGGCGGCGGCAAGAGCAGTGGCCTGCTTGCGGTCACCGTCTTTCCAAGCCTTGTCGGCTTCTTCGCGGAGTTCGTTCAACTGAAGCTCGTAGGCCCGGAGATGGGCTCGCAGACCTTTATGCCACACCGTGCGATCCGCCTGCACAGAATCGCGATCGAACAGGCTGCTGCTTGCTTGAGCGATCGCGTCACCCGCGGAGAGTCCCGGTATGTTGGGCATGAACGCCCCAACTTCGGCGACGAGCTCGATGGCGTGCTCCCGGCACCAAGGAGCAAAGAGGTCCGCCGGGCGAACGGGACCATCAACGGTCTTTGGGAAGAAGCCAAGGTGCTTATCCGTATCCCCCGCCCGCATCTGTCCCAGCGACCGCGGTTGTTTGTCGAACTGACTCATCTCCCCCGATTCCAGCAACCACAGCAGAAACCGACCAAGCAGCAGGCTGTTCACGTGTCGCTGAGTCAACACACGATTCTGCGAATGCACAATCGGAACTGGCACCCGACCGGCCACCATGTCCAATGGCCGGAAGAAGTGGTGGAGATCGTGCGGCAGGGACCTGGCAAACGTCACCGCATGCGCGAGCGACTGGTTCCGCCTTCCCGCTCGACCGGCACGCTGCAGGTAGTTCGATGTCGATGGTGGAACATTCCGAAGCAGCACCGAGTCCAGGTCACCAATGTCTACGCCCATTTCGAACGTCGTCGAGCAACTTAGAACGTTGGAACTGCCAGCCTTGAACTCGTCCTGGTACTCACGGCCGTGCTCCAGGCTCAATTGCGCCGTGTGTTCTCGCACCCGCAAGGGCAGTGGCTCGGCCTTGTACCGCTTGGTGAGATGCCCACTCGGTGCCCCCGCCACCGCTGCGGTCACCTCCACCAATCGCCCCTTGCACTCAAATACCTCGCACTGCCCACCCATGGGGTGCACGGTTCGGGCGTCGCAGGAATGGCATCGGTACCACGGTCCCTTTCCGCTCGCCAGAATCGCGCCGGCAGGAACCTGAAACAGGCCCGTGCCAAGCCCGTTCAGTATCGCGCTACTCTCGGCCGTCAGCACGTCCCACAGCGCTTCAAGCGTCTCGTCCAAGAGCGTCTCTGACACCGGTCCATAAAGAGTCAGCGTCTTCTCAAGCACATCTCGCAGGTGGCTCCGCTTCACCGATGTACGTCGATAGCGGGCAGTTTGCCGGTAGGGATTCCATCGCATGATTTTCATGCCATCGCGGCTCATTCCTGAAGGGTCCTTGTGCACCGCGACCTGCAATGGTCCTTTGCGTCCGGGCAGAAGGTCGCGTGCCTGAAGGTCATCTGGCCAAAACGTTATCGCGAAACGACGCATCAAGAAGGCGCACATGCGTTGGACCGCATCGATGCCAACTCGGTCATCGCGGAACAGCGCCGGTACTCTGTTCCTTAGGGCATCGAGGTCGCCCGATCGAAGTTCCATATGCGGTGCCGCGAGCATGAGCCGCGGCAATCGCGTCCGTTGGAGTGGCGTCGAGGTCATGTGTTGGTACAAGACAAGGGCACACTCCCGCATGAGTTTGCGCTCATCAGCACCCCGCAACGTTGCGGACTCTGCCACGTCGTAACAGTCGTAGCCCTCCTCGTCGGTCGACCGCAGAATCACCCAGCGTCGACTCTTGGCGTGTCGGGCCGCAGCTTCCGCCAACTCCGGGATGCTGTGGAGTTCACCCTTGGTGTCGGATTGTGCGATCGCCGTCAGCACCGGCTCGACGAATGACGCTTCGGCAACCGTGCGGCTCAAATATGGTGCAAAGAAGGCCGCTCTTTGGCGACTGTCAGAGAATGCGAGCAACCGCCGACCACCAGCGGGCTTGGACTTGTCCTGGACAGGCATCTGCCGAAGTAACTCTTCCGCAAGTACAGCGGTGGGAGCATCATCGCCTGTGATGAAGGAGCGAGCAGCCGATGGGAAGGCGCCTCGTCCCGCTCCGCAGCATGGGCATTTCTGAATGTCCCCTTGTTCGTTCGCGGTAGGGACCAGGTACATCTGAACGAGTGAGTCGGCCGGAGTGGTCGGACTGCTACGAAGCAGCCCTCGTGACTGGGTGTCCAGCCACAGGGACGGCACGCCATCGCCGTCCCCTTCCGAAGCCTCCGTCTGGTCGTCCGGATCAAGCTCGACCATGAACTCTGGACTTACCCAGGTCAGCGCAAGTCGGTGTTCACCATCGTTCATAGTTGGGTAGGCCCAACGATCTCCATCCTCACGAATAACCACGAAGGGAATACCGCACGAGTGACACACCGACAGTGGTACGGGGTGTCGCCCCCGTTCGTCGGGGGTTCGCCGGTCTTCAAGCACGAGTTGCTCGAGCACCCCGTCCGGTCCAACTGCCCCACCCTGTCCTCCGGAGAGGTAGACAGAAGCGCCTGCCACCCCGCGAAAGAACTGGTGTACCCGCGCCGACAGCAGCGGCACGCCGTCGACTTCTGTTGTGCGTGCGTTGGTGGTCAGCACGACCAACCGTTCCAGACATTTGGACGAGATCGTCACTCCCTCTTGCAACAGGGCTGCTTGTAACTCGGAGATCGACCTTGGACTGGCGATAATCAGCTCGCACACGCGTCGAACTACGCCGAGCGGCTTCAGCGTACGGAAAAGGGCCTGCCGCGGCCCCTCGCCGGTCTGGCCGGCAAACCCGCACTGTTCGAGCATTCCCAGCATGGCTGCTGTGCTGCTCAGTGCGGAGGCGATCGCGTCATCGGACGCCACTGCCTCGAGAGACGTATGCACCGATGCTTGGAGATCGACGGAAGGGGCCGAGCCGAATAGGTCCTTCCTCACGCCCCGAACCACATCACCAGCGTCGAACGCTGACCCCGTCAGACGGGTCGCAAAGTCTGCGATCCTCTGCGAGGCTTCTGGAACATCATCTCCTAAAGTGGCGCTGGTGAGAATGAACCGGAGCGAGTCGCCGAACCGTCGCTTCAGTTTGCGCATCAGCAGGCTGATGTCGATACCCTGGGCTCCCGTGTAGCTGTGTGCCTCGTCCAGCACCACGTGCCGCACTTGTCCGTGGCGGAAGATTCGCTGGTCGTCCGGCCGCAACAGCAGGTACTCCAGCATTGCGAAGTTCGTCAACAGAAGTTGAGGAGGATCCTTCCGGATCTCATCCCGCGACCTTCGCTCGCTCGGACACACCGCTGGCCCGTCCTGGGCCTCAACCTCGTCTGGAGTCTGGCTCGTGTAGCGGCCAAACGTCACGCCTGAGTCCGCTATGAGGCTCTGCATCCGATCCAGCTGGTCATTGGCGAGCGCATTCATCGGGTACACGAGAATCGCCCGAACACCGGAAGGCACGCCCGACCGAATCGCCTCATCGAGCAGAGGGAGCAGGAAGCACTCGGTCTTTCCGCTACCCGTTCCGGTAGCGACAACCACGTTGCGCCCGCTCTGCACCGCTTTGATTGCCGCTAACTGATGCGTGTACAGCGGCCTGTCCGCGTGGAAGACCTGCTGATTGAGCCTCGCCATTCGGCCGGAGAGGCTGGGTGCTTCCGCCCGATCGAACAGTTGACGCGGCGTCTCCGCCGTTTGATAGCTTGGTATCGCCGAGATCAGCGGCTCGCGCACGAACGCGTCCGGAACGGCGAGCTGCTCTCGAAACTGCGTACGCAGGCGTCCCTGGGTGTGATGGATGGGTAGTGCCTCAACCATGTAGTCGAGGTACCGGGCCCTCATGGCACCGGCCACGCGAAAAGGATTGACGACGCTCACGTTTGACATAGGCCTAGGCTCCGCTGCCGCAACGACACTCGCTTCCGAACAACCACTTCCAGGCGACACTTCCGTCCGCCAGCCTCACTGGCCCGTAGACCACGCGATGGCACGTCTTACACCGCAGCGTCTCGTGGCGCTGCGCGTACTGTTCGGGGCGCAGCACGCAAAGAATGTCTCGCTCCTCGACCGATGACGGCGGTGGAGTCGACCTTCCCAAGATGTCGACGACCAGTTGTCGTATCGCTGGTCCACCTCGAACGTGCTTGACAAACGCCGCATCGCTGATGCGCCCAAGTCGGACGTCCCTTGGTGCAACATTCGACACCGGCATGACGTTGGAACGGGGCATAGTCATTTGCGGTCAGTCCCCGAGATGTTGTACGTGAAGCGTAGTTTCTCGTATTCGAACTCTCGGATGTCTCCGTCGTTGCCCGCTTGGCTCTGCGCTCGCGCTTGAAAGGTGAGGTCTCGCGTGAGCATGGTCGAGACTTCCAGCCGTTCACGGTCGAAGCCCTGCATCGGGACGGACACGTACCCAATGTTCTCGGTATCTGTCGCTCCGTGTGTGGAGCTTTCAAGGTCTCGGCTTCGGCAAAAGACCAGCTCCGCACTTCGCGCGTCCTCAACGATGCCGAGAACGTGATGTTCGGGGAGGCCGTCAAACGGATCACCCGGTTCGACAAGGGGGAGCGCCGAGGTGTCAGCGAGTCGTAGCTCAATCCGATCGAGGACCTTGAATTGCCCAGGGTTGTTGGCCAAGGCGGATGCTCCTTGGGCGACTGCCCACTCCGGTTCGCGTCCGTGGAACACCCTGCCGGAGAAGAGCTCTTCAAGCCGATCCTGCACGGACACTAGTTGGCTGCTGCCGCCTACAAGCACGATCTGGTCGACCACACGTGTTCCGACGTTCGCCGAATTCAGAGCACGCCGCAAAACCTCCACCGCTGACTCGACGATGGGATGCACAAGGTCGGCCAGCAACGGACGCTCTATCCGTACTGATGGCGCAGCCTCACCAAGGTATCCTGGCACGGTGATAGTGGTCTCTGTCTCGCGAGACAGAGTCTGCTTAGCCACTTCGCAGCGGTATCGCAGGCGGTCTTTGTCGCGCGGGCTGACATGCTTGAATGCCGGGGCATCCGGCATCCCCAGTGTCAACTGCCGATGGGCCCACTCGGCGATGTGGTTGTCGATGGCGTCGCCCGCCAGGGCCATGCCATCCACCGCTAGTTCTCGTATCTGCCCTCCGCCAACGGAGAGCACGCTCACGTCGAGGGTGCCCCCGCCCCAATCGAAGACGGCCAAAGTTGAGCAGTTCCCGAGGTCCTTCCGATACCTCAAGAATGCGGCGGTTGGCTCCGACACAAAGTCCGTGATGACCACCCCCGCACGCTGAGCCGCCTCGCGCAGGGACTGCCGCTTGGCACGCCGAAAGCCCACCGGGATCGACAGGACGGCCTCGCGCAGATCGCGTTTGGATTGGAGTCGGACATGGTTGACCAGGTGCCTGAAGAACTCCTCGGCAATGTCCACGGGTGTCCAGGAGCGATCTGGGGTGTTCCAGCGGTGGTCAGTGCCGAGGTGAGTTTTCACAGACAGGACCACCTCGTAGTTGGCGTCGCGGAGTTCCTCCTGTCTTTGCTTTACCTCATCGCCGCACACGACCTCCCCAGTGGCTCGGTTGATGGCAATGGCAGTGGGAATGGGCCCGTTCGACGGACCGCGCAGCAGCGTGGTTTCGTCGAAGACGACCGCAGTGTTCGTTGTGCCGAAGTCAATGCCAAATGCCATGGCTTATCCATTTGAGCGAGGTGTCGGAGGATGGAGTGCGCGCGTCAGCTCATCATGACAAGTCAGTAGTGCGGTTCGCTGCTTCTCCGACGGCTCCATTTGCAGCAGATCCTTCATGTTTTCTAAATGAATACCAGCCGTCCGTGCCAGCTCGTTTGCCATAGCTGCCCGCTCGGTATCTCGCGTGTACTCGACGTCCTTTCGCTTGTCTTCCCGGACTCGCTCCATATCCCGCTCGAGTTGCTCGTTCCGCTTCTTCGCCTCCGAATGCGATGCGTCCAGTTGAGCGGCACGCTCTTTGAGTTGACGAAGTTCCGTCTCAGCAACCTCTGCTGACCGGAGTGCGTGATGGCGGTGTTCGGTCACCGCGTCGAGTGAACGCTGCTGTTGTTCACAGCGATCCCTCACGATCTCGAGTGCCGTTGCGCGTTCATCACGCTCCTGCGTGCGCCGCTTCAGACTGTCGTCGAGCTCCGTCGCTTTTCGACGCAGGCTCGCGAGTTCTGAGCCATCCTCGCTGCTCCATCGCTTCAGCTCAGTTTGTATCGCCCGCAACGCGTCGGCGATGAGCACCTTCGGGTGTGCTGTCGAGCTGACCTCGCTGACCTGGGCAAGGTTGGGCCGCAGCTCGGGTTTAGATTCCGAAGTCCCGCTCGAAGGCACGCTGGGCACGGCCGTCGTGCTCAACGGAAGGCTCCTGTCGAGTGCGGTGGTATGGACGACAGAGTGAGGTCTCGCCTCGCCAACTTTTGCAGGCGCACGCACGCGACTCAGCGCAGATTCCACCGCAGGGCGGTTCTCGCTAGATGACTCCTTGGCGAGTTGGTCGACCAGCCACATGCACACCGCTTCGCGCGATGCCGGCGGCTGGCCGCTGAGCACGTCGTTCAGGAGCGAGTCGAACTCCAGTCGGACCTCTCTTGCTAGGTGGATGTAGCGGATGGCAAAGAGTGGAGCCGAGTCCAGCGGTTGCAGCCATCGTTCAAGCAATGCCTTCCGCACCGCTGCACGAACATCTGAGCTGGGCGGAGTACCTCCACCGCCGCCAGGCCGGGCTCCTCCGCCTGCCTTTCCGGTCACTATCTTAATGGCCTCGTCCAAAAGCCCGCTCGCATCGAGCGGATTGGACTTGGCGACCGCCGCACCCAGGTACATGCATGCCAATGCTCGGCCTTTCGGCTTGCGTTCCTGCCACTTCCATCTAAGTGCAACGACCTGAAGATCCTTCGGCAACTCCGCCCATCGCGCTGCGAGGAGTTCGGCGGCATGCTCAGCGTGCTCCTGCTTGTGCTTCAGGGCAGCTTCGAAGTCCTTTGCGTCAGCAGCTCCCAACGCGCCGCGAGCAAGCATCGCCTGAAGCGGAGATTTTGAATCCGATGATCCGGACCTGTCTGACTGGGGACCGTTCGTATTTGCTTCGCTCATTCCCATGTGACCAGCCTTCCGAGCTCGAGCTCACTGACGATCTTGTCACGGTCCTGCAAGGTGACCGGTATCTCATGCATTCTGGCTCGCGCACGCAGAAGCACGTCGGCTGCATCACCATGCGCTCCGGAGACGAGCGCTCGCCAGAGCAACCACAAAGTAAGCCACGACCCGGGATGAATCCCGATCTGTGGATCAGATTGCGCAAGCGCGACGAGAGCGACGTCATCCTCAAGTGGGCTGACATCGGCGAGGGCCCATGAACATTCAACGGCCGGATTGGCAACAGCGCCACCTCTCAGTCTGTTTACCACGCAGGTCAAACACGGGGGGAAAGCGCTGTGCGGATCGATGAGCGACGTTTCAACCAGGAAACGTGTGATGTTGCCGCTCCGGAGCATCGTCAACAAGTAGAACGATCTAGCCACCTCGCACCAGAGGTCCGTCGCCGCCATCCAGGCTGCTTTGAGCTGATGCAGCGCGGATTGCACCGCGACCCGCCGCGCATCGAATGTCTCCGCAGTAAACGCGGTCCGGTAGTTTCTGAGGCCGTTGAGTAGTCCATCCGGAACGTCGGACGGTGGCGGCGTCCGCTCAAGTACGGCTCGCCGGAGCTGCCGCATCATCGATGTCGCATCGGCCGCAGCGATCAGCCTCCGCTCGGCCTCAGCCAACAAGGTTCGCCATGCGGCCGGCCATGCGTCGCGCCGCACGCCGGTGAGCGCAAGCACAGACTCGACATCGAGCCCGCGCCATTCCTCAAGAAGTGCAGTGGCGTCTGATGGTCTGAGACGCTCCCGCGAGCGCCGTATGAGCGAGGCTGCGCCCAGAGCAGTGCCATCGAGAAGACGTTCGATTCCAAACACGATCCGTGCCCCAATCAGCCAGGGGTCGATGATGTTCTGAAGTGAGTCCAGAGGTGCGGGCACTCCGGAATCGGGAGGCCGGCAGCCTGCCTGGAGGTCACCTAGCCCCTTCAACGCGGCGATAAGTTCGGGCGGTGTGCCTATGGGTGCGTCGAGCGATGTATGTGGCCGCCCGAGAGCCGCCGTGTCCACAAGCACAACGTCGAGAGTCAACTGACGTCCGTGCTGGGCCAGCTCGAACAGGCCAACTTCCGCCTGAGCTCCTCGAATAGCGTCACATATCTGCGACCACCGGAGAGGATACCGAACGACCCCTGCCTTTTCGGCCGCAAAGTCAGAAACCTCGAAGAGCTGGCTGGTCCCGTTTGCGGTGCGAAGCGTGAGCTTCCAGCCCTTTCGGGGTGCGGCGACGATCGTGAAATCTCCCAGACGCCCTGTGGACGGACCCTTATCACGATTGTCGATGGCCGACATGTCGAGGAGTACCGGTGTCCCCTGCTGTCCCGGCACGACCATACGAGCCCGTGGCAGGCGCGCTGTGACCCGCAATTCATTGTGGTCGAGTCTCAGGAAGAACGTTGCCTCATCCGAAGGTGGCGCAACGTCAATGACGCGAGACGACAATCGTCCTCTGTGGTCCAGTACGTCGATCGCTGTAGACGTCGTGATGGTAATGGTGCCGGTGTCGTTAGCACCTAGGACGTTCGGTGACTTCAAAAGCCGGACTTCAGGCCACACTGCATAGGTGAGCGTGCTCTCGGACTTGAGCGATCCCGAACGCCGTCCTCTCCCCTCGATCCGCACGATTCCTACGTGCGGCCGATTCGGCATCGCGAGCCGATGTGAGCCCGAACCAGGACGTAGTTGCTTTGTTACGTCTTCGACGCGCCCTTCTGCCTCCCGAATGACGCGAAAGTGTGCGAGACGCTCGGGCGACCAGTCTGTCACGTGGACATACGGGGCGTCCAAAGAAAGTACTACGTCTACGTCCGGAGTGGCCCCGTCAAGTGAGTGCAATGTCTCGACCTCAAACCTGGGCACTGACGCCGCCGGTGACACCGAAACTCCGGGCAGTGCGTCGCACCCTTCAACCAACGCGACCTGCAGCAGAACGAAGTCTCCAACGGCGGCCCCATCAAACTCAAGTAGTCCCAAGTCAGCCCGAACCTCGAGTCCAGAAGCCCGCAGCGCCGTTGATGCCAGGAGATCACTCACGGCGATCAGGTACTCACCTGCTGGAAGCGACGCCATCTCCCCTTGCGACCCCACGATCGCTCCTCGTAGGTCAAACACTGCCCACTCGCTGCTACGCCTCGGCCAAGCCCTGATAGACCAGTCACCTTCGGTATTCCCTTGCTCAACTGTGCCCGTGAAAGTGCCCTCGTAGCGCACTGATTTCCCAAGGTACATGAGCGACTTGATGATCCCCGAGTAGCTACTGCTCTGGTTCCAGGTGTATTGACACTTCCTGTTCGCTACGAGCCCCGGGAACCGGACCGCCATTCGGCCCTGCTCTTCGAGGACGACGAGCACCGGCCAAAGCCCTCTCGATACACCGTGTTTGGGTTTGCGACCCTCGCCATCGAGCAACGGGTTCAGTTCCTCAACGAGTCTGGGCAGAAATCCAGCATGGAACCCAGGCTCCTGTGCAAGGCCACCAGCAACGTCTCGCCGCGCCGGCCAACCAGCGCGAGCGAGCACGGCACCGGCTGCTCGAACGAGCTCCTCGCCCGCCTCAGAAGAGAGGAACTCAGAGGCAAACCGAGTGCCCTGAAATGCGGCCTCTACTGAACGCTGAAGCGTCTCATTCGGCAGGCTGGCCACAGCCTCTAGTCCATGTTCACACGCGATGTCGAAAAGCAATCTCGCAAACCGGGGAATCAGCAGCCTGGGGACACCCGTGTGAACCCGGACAGGTCCGACGTACCTCCACCGAAATTCCGGTGCGAAACCCGCCCATTGTTCGATCGCTCCGCGTACTGCAGGTCCAACGTGCTCGGCCCACTCTCGCTTACATGCGTCATCGTCAGCAATGCCGAGCTGCCGCATAAACGGGACCACAAGGCCTCCGGAATCTTCGTGTTCAAAGCACACTTCGACGGCAGCGCGGGCCAACGCCAGCTGCGCGTCCCGTCCGATCCCCCATCCATGTTGGCGACGGAGGCTCTTCAAAAGTGACGTGAGGTTCACTCCGTCCGGAAGCGGCACTTCACAGAGATACTCAACTTGCCCCTGCTGTGAGCGGAGAGCCTTGGCGACCGCACCAATAGGGTCATCGCCATTGAGTTGATGTGTACTGGTGTTAGCCAACCAACACCTCCCTGATGGTGACACAGTCCCACCGATTTGCATCCTCAGAGCGATCGAATGCCGTCATGTTGCTGGCACCGAGGCCATGAATGCACGGTCGCCCCAGACGGACCGACGACGCGGCAGCTCGTTGGGGCTTGCCCATCGAGATCAGGTCGGGGTGGAATCGCTGCAGCGTCATGGGCATGGTCTCGGTTCACGTCATGTGTGGGGGGAGGGTCGTTCCTGTGATCCTCTTTGGAGCCATTTGTCAATAACGACGCGGCTAAACCGCCAGTGCTTGCCGACCTTCTGCCCAGGCACCTTGCCGCTCTGCGCCAGTTTGTAGAGGGATGACTTGGACACCTGGAGGTACTCCGCAAGGTCAGAAATGGTCATGACCTCGGGCGGAGGCACAACACGATCAGGCGCTCGGGACGTTCGAGCCATGCGGCCAGTGTAGCAGTTGTTATCCGTTCGTGGATCGGCAGGCCGTCACACCCCAGGGCTATCGCAAAGTCTTTCGGGAAGAGTTCGGTGAATGCCCGTTTTGAGCACGTAACGTCGGCAATATTTTTTGCTCTCTCGGATGGCCTACGTTCGCTTCTTTTTTTGCCAGCCAAATTTTGCTGGTTTTCAGGGATATTTCGAGCGACAATCAAAACCCAAACAACAATGCGATTGCCCTGCGTCACACCCCGCTGCGGAGTGCTTTGGTGCGATGACTCAGATCGAGTACGTCCCCGTCCCGCCTGACCCGCTCGAACTCGAACCGCTCCCGCTCCCCGAACCGCTGCTGGAATACGAGAATGACGAGCCGCTGGACTTGCTCCCCGAGCCGCTGCTGGAGCCGCTCGAAGACCCGGATGTTGATCCGGACCCGGAAGCCGTCCCCGAGCCAGAACCCGACGCCGACCCGCTGCCCGTTGTCTGCGCCGTCGCCTCGGCCACACCGCTGGTGACGACCTCCGCGGGCAGGTCATTGTGGGTCCACACACCCTCAGCCGAGTAGACATTGGTGCCGGGCACATAGATGGAGACCGTGCGCGTGGGCGCATCGACGCGATCAACCGACTGCACGAGTTCCTCAGCCAGTCGTTCGCCGATCAGGTAGTCGCCCTTCTTGATGAACTCGGCCGAGACGAAGCCCCACTCGTCGCCGCGGCGCACGAGGAACGGGTGCTCGGGCGTTGCCTTGATCCGGCGGTTGATGACCACGAACCCGTGATGCTCGCCAAGTTTCACGCTCCGCACGCGAGCGACTGTCGGCTTGGTCCCGCGCATGCCCCTGTGCGAGAGCCACTGATACTGCGCTTTGTACGGCACGTCCGTCTCAAGGCCCGGCACCTGGATCGAAGCGATCTGAT
>ENA-ORBV01010436-ORBV01010436.1-microbial-mat-metagenome-genome-assembly--contig:-NODE-10436-length-14875-cov-3.909177_pt1 | contig 14875 bp, 19 predicted proteins | sample MGYA00237777_ERZ505514 | MGnify/ENA primary metagenome ERZ505514 (study PRJEB26160, sample SAMN06269048) | microbial mat metagenome | isolation source: Oligotrophic lake microbial mat | place... | reverse complement strand
TTGCTCGTAAACACCACAACCGATCGCATACGTACCAGAGCCGCAGCAATTCGCGCCATGGGCACTTTGTACTTATGTGCAACTCATCAATTTAAGTCATACTGAGTAAGTGCGAAGCAAGGTCTTCATTGAAGGTCCATTTTCAAACCTTCTGTAGGCGGAATGCGGAAGCATAGGAATCGATGATCAAAACCGCATTCCGGTTGAATTTGTTCAACGTAAGTTACGTAGTCTACGTAAATGAGATGATCTGAGATGGCGCAACTTTTATCACTCGTCTGACAACTGATTCCTGGCTACATGTACATGACATGATCTTTGAGACTTGGATTGAAACAACATCAACCAGACATGGCATCGCTGTGTGCTGTTGTTCGAGACGTCGGAAACCAGTCGAGAATTACAGTCCGGGCCATGAAATCGCGATGCAGTACGGTCTGGGTCCTCGCAGTCTCGAAGTCAAAATCCGATTGTTGCAACAACGGTGCGGATACTCATGCTGTGATTGAAGGAGACAGCAAACTGCGATCAGTGCATCGTCACATGCTCCCTCCCTTCGCGGAACGCCGACGGTGCACAGCCCCGCTGGTGACGATACCAGATCTATGGACACGTGAGGATAAACAGTCAGGCGTGAGCTAATGTCGCATGCGTCCGCACATGCAGCCGACGAGCATACGAATGTGCTCTCGTTCAAGACGGCGACACGGCGGGTGCCAGCAGCTAGCGATTAACATCGACAACTCCAAGCGCGCGCGGACCGAGGGCAGCTGAAGTGCCACCAGAAGCAGCTGCACCTCCAATGGCAGCGAAATGCAAGGTAGACCGTTTGACCGAATGTGCACCAGCGGCCACGGCATCGTTCTCCACTTGAACTGATGCGGTGTTGTCGGCGGTGCTGTGAGCGAAACTGAACACATGCTGGTCACTTGATTGCGACTGATGAGATAAAGAGGCGTCGTCGTCGTCAGGTACTGATTCTGCATTCAGAAAATAAAAAGCCCAAGACGGTTTCAGTAATGCTACCCACCTCGACTCGAGAATTCGCGTCACGATGACAACCGTACCCGTAGCGTTCGTAGGCAGCTTAGACTCAACTATTTCGGGCACAGATGCATAGGCTTCATGCAACAGGCTGCGCACACGAGTTAGAGCTTCGTGCGCCTTCACAACCACAGGCCGGGCCGCAGGGTGCTCGGCCAGCATCCCGCATAGCAACTGCTCCAACTCTCCATACCACGAGGGAGCGTGATCCGAATTCAAAACAGCAGCGCTCGATATCGGCACACCCGCCTGAGACCAGATGTAAGAGCTGCGTACATGAACCACGCCATTGGCAAGCGTGTCAGGGTAAACGTCGCGTGTTTGCTTTGCCGTGAGGTAGTGCAATCAACGAGCATTACCTGAAGATCGCCGTGCGATAATGTTGAAAGCAATCCCGCACGTCGGCAGGAGTGTAGGCACGGGACAGGTAGATGGTGTCCTTGAACGGCAACTGCCCGATGACATGACGAAACAGCTGAAACAAGACTGAGCCAGCTCCAAACACATCCACTGGCTTGGGGCGGCCGCCATCGCCGGTCTGGATCTCAGGCGGCACCCAATTCCTGGTACCCGTGCCCTGAGACACCCATTGGTTCGAGGCATGCAACTGCGCCAGGCCTATATCAGACACAACCAGACTGCCTGTGGACCGATCGAACAGAACGTTGCTGGGCTTCAGGTCACCATGCGCCACGTCGACCCCGTGCATGTACTGCAGCGCACACAGCAGCTCCACACTCCGATCCGCCCACCAACGCAGATTGGATGCAGCGTGACGCACAGCATTCGAAACCTGCTCCGGTGTCGCCACACCTTGTCCCGGACTCGAATTCACGGCCCCGGCAACAGCAACAGCAACCTCGCGCAACGCCGTCAAAGGACGGCGCAGCACATGTAGCCGCGGGAGCACCAGGAGCATGAAATCGTCCACCCTACTTGCCGCTGCGTCCAGACGATGTGGGTTGTAGCATGGCTCGAGTGACAACACCCGGACGATACCACTGCTGCCGGCCGAGGACGCGCCATTGGCGATGCTAGCCTCTGAATGCCAAAACAGTAACTCCATTAAGTTCACCAAGCAACAACATTGACGCACTCCCGTTGCGCACTCAACTACCACAGATAGGCCGGCACAGCGAGACTCCATCGGTACCTGAGAGAGCCAGGTGTACTTGCACTGATCGCAGTGCCGTACTGCGCGAGCACCACTTGATCACCACTTCGACACCATCCGCAAGCCGTACTGCCGTCCAGACCTTGGAGCGCCGATGATCGTACAAGATGCGTAACAGCGCATAACGCTCGGGATCAACCGCGTCGAATTGCGTTGGAGAATATCGAAACGAGGCGGCTGTCTTTGCGGTTCCGGCGTCACCACCTTTCGGCTTCAATGGCACCAGAGTGCGCGGTGCCAGCTGCCGCTTGCTCTTCCCACGCCCTTGTGAACTAGTAGCCGAGCTGCTATCTTTCTGCGAACCACTTTGGGTGGGTGCGGACAGAGGAGTGTCGTCAACCGGATGGAGCTGCTCTGCAACCTCACCCGACTTCAAGTTGGGTTTGCGATCCTTCACCCACTGCAACAGCTGCTTCAGAATCGCATAAGCGGACAGAAAGACCGCCTGCAGTCCCAAGCTTCCTCGGTCGGCAAACTGGTCGGGCAAGATCGCCTCAGGCAGAACACCGTTGCCTGCGAACTGCCATGAATCCTCGAACCAATCCTTCAAATGGTCACGGTCTGTTCTGGTCGCGGCAGGGTCTTCGGGCCATACATCAACGCGAAGCAAACGGCAGACGAAGCAATACGTCTGCGACAGTGGCACCACCATGTACAAGCTCCACACGTTTCCAGAGATCTGAGCGCAGTACTTTGGAGCATGCACGTTGGAAGCGACAGGCTCTGAGCCGGTTGGCCTGTTGAACTTGAGTTTGTCCACGTCCTTTACAAAACCGCGTAGCGCCGTCTGGCAGAGCTTGACGAAGTCAGCTTGGACCTTACTCAAGTCTGCACTGCCGCCTTCTTGAAGCAATGCGGTCAAGCCGTACTCTGGCTTTATCTCTGCGTCCTCCTTTTCATCTGCTGCGTCGGCCGCCTCGGTCGAAAGAAAACCGAGCAGAACTTGCCCATCAGGCTTTTCGAAGACCCCCCGAGGTGTGCCATTCGCATAGCTGGATGCCTTGTGGATATTTTCCCGTTGAAACTGTAACACGGTGATCGGCTGGTCAATCGGAGCGCTCCTCTCGAAGGTGGCTGCCACCACTGTAGACGCATCTGAAGGCACGTTCCTATCCTCCAAACGGACAAGCAGTTCGTAAAACCCCAAGAACGCGTTGATCATGGCCGGGCTACAGATTTCTTGGGCAATGGTCTCGTTAGCGCGACCAGTCTGGCGAAACAGCCGCCAAAACAGCTTTAACTTGCGATTGCTGCAGGGTGGACCCGATGGCGCTGTCCCAGATTCTGTCTGCGCCAAGTGACGACAAGCGTCTCTCCGACATTGAAGACACTTCTGCAGCGCAAGTCGAAGAGAATGGAAGCTGTTGGAATCGGACGCAGCCCAGGTGCTGTTGCCGTTGTCACGCTCACGAAGCTGGGTGGCAGCCTCACGCAACCCAGCGAAGAAATCATTGCCGAGCCGCTCCAGATGCACCCTGACTCTTTCTCGAGTGTGGAGGTCGCGGATTTGATCGAGCCGAAATATGAATCGGTTCAACTGCTCGCCCATGTCGTCTTTTGCATCCGGTATTGTGAAGCGATTTACGTTGCAAAGCTCTTCGTCCTTGAATGGCAATTCAAGCCACAATGGAGCCTTAACGCTCGCATCAACAAGCCCGGTTCCTGCTCAGCCAGACACGCGTCGCTGCGACTCAGGCTTGCGATCAAACGCACAACAACAAGTGATCTGCCGTGACTTACCAAGTTCCAGCACTCGCCAGTGTTGAGAGGCAGGCAGCTCGTGATACAGGATCACGCTACCGGGCAAGGCCATGCCGAACCGTTTAGCTGCTGGATCCACGGCATACACCCTGCCGCTCAAAATAAGGGAGTGTTGCTTCGATTCGATTTCATTTCACGAATGCCGTTTCATTTCCTGCTTTGCGTCTGCCATCTCGATCCAAATCTGTCACGATCCCGGTGCCGATCGCCACCAAATCATGTAAGCAACGCGGAAGATCGCGCCCCCGGGGGCTCGATATGCGCCCGCTTACCTGTGTTGGAAGCAAAGGTTGCGAAGAACTGCAAAGCCAGATGACATTCACATCAGGGTCGAACGGCGCTTTTTGTGCTTCGTCGCCAGACACGGGGTGCTCAACTCGATTGGTTTCCCGGTTCACTTGACAAGCGTGAGTCCATCCTGGTTTAACATCATCGACAGTTGGCCAGGTCAGCAGGCTGTCCCATACTGCCTTGGGCAAGACCTTTCTTGTCGCTGTCGGCCAATCCTGTAATGCATGGTAAAACGCCAGATCGCAGGAGATCAGCGCCCGCTCAGCACAATAGTGGAAGATCGCAATGTACGGTACCTGAGGCAGAACTGGCTGCTCAGCCACAAGCGTTAAAGCGGCAACATTGTCTGCTAGATCTACATCCATATATGGTGTGATATCATGCTTAAGAGATCATAGGTGAGTGGAACACGGTTTGGAGTGAACCAACTCGGGATTACCTGCCGCTGATGACGATTCCACAAGACTTTCCGCCTTCTTCGGCAAACGACAAGCACAATTGACGCCTCAGAGCTGTGGTCGGCAATTGCTCGTGAACACCACAACCAATCGCATACGTACCAGAGCTGCAGCAATTTGCGCCATGGGCACTTTGTACTTATGTGCAACTCAGCAAAGTCATATATACTGACTGAGTGAGTGAGTGTGAAGCGCATTGCATTTTCAAACCTTCTGTAGGCGGAATGGGGAAGCATGGGAATCGATGATCAAAGTCGTATTCCGGTTGAATTTGTTCAACGTAAGTTCGCAAATGAGATGATCTGAGATGGCGCAACTTTTATCACTCGTCTGACGACTGATTCCTGGCTACATGTACATGACATGATCTTTTAGACTTGAATTGAAACAACATCAACCAGAAACGGCATGGCTGCATGGTGCTGTTGTTCGAGAAGTCAGAAATCCGGACACAGTTGAGAAAGTCCATGAAATCGCGAAGTATGGTCTGGATCCTGGCAGGTTCGAAGCCAAAATCAGATTGTGGCGACGATGGTCGCCGTTGCTGCCCTATATCGGCATGAGCCAGTAAGATCAATTCAATAGGTCTCCTCATCGTCACCACCGATAGGATGGCCATCCGCATCGGGCGGTGGAGCAGGCTTGGCCTGCGGTGCCTGTGTCTTGACGGCAGCAGCAGCGGGTCGCACAGTTGGCGCTCGAGCGGCCTTGTCCTTGCCCACAGTAGATTTGACTGAACTGGCTTGCTGGACACCGGTAGGGATGCTAGTTGAGGAGCGTGCTGCACTGTGTGCCTGTACTTGAGCAGGTGCTGACGCCGCAGCTGCCTTGGCTTGTTGGGCCCTGCCATGCGACATCCATCATCATACGGCTCTGGTGAGTTCTCACAAGCATGCATTCTCGCCGGAGTAACATATACCTCTGTGCGGCCTTGCGCATGTGATCGTAGAATTCGTTGAAGTCCAATCGCACCCGCAGGAAACGCAGGTCGCCAGATGGGTGCAAACTCAACGCCGACATGAACTTGTACAGCAACTCATGATAGGCCTGCTCCACCGACACCACCTGAGACAGAAACTCAGTTCGGATCTCTTTCGCCTTCTGTTGCTCGCGCGCGTCCGCGTTCACTTCTTTGGCGCCGGACACCCCCCATTTGCCTGAGCGGATGTGACGTGAGGTGGAGTGCATGTCAGGTAACTCCAGAACACTTGTCATGCTCGCTACTCAACGATCTCAGATAACACTCTGACAATGACCGCACCTGCTTGTGAGCGCTTGTCTATATCTGCTTTGAGCTGCGCCTGACGCTGCGTCTCTTCTAGTACAGTGTCGTAGAGCCGATCTTGCAGATGAACGAAGCTGCACACGCATACACGCACACACACAAGAGTCATTTACGAGCAATCTACATCATGTAAACGTTGTGTACAATCGACGAACCGCAGGATACAGTCGAAGATCCGTCTCAAGGGTGTAAGCACTGGTATCTTAGCATTCTGACCGCCCATCAGCGCTTTATCCACGATCTGTTGCAGGTAGTGCTCGTGCGCCTGAATCACGCTGTCCAGATCTACCGCCTGGACTCAACGCACAACGAGTACAGGAACAAGAAATCATGTGACCTCAGTGTGGATTGCTGCACAGAAGATGTGCAAGGTGGCGTACCTTCTCGATGCTGTTGGTAAGATCGGTCCAAGCACACTCCATGACTTCAAACATCATGTAGTTGTGCAGGTTGTGGATCAGATGCAACATTTCCGATCTCAACAGATAGCATTTCTGCAGCACGCCTACCATCAACGATACACCAGCCCACATGTCAGAAATGTGCTCGAACACAAGTGAGCAACCGCTGCGTTCGTATATGTGTACATGTACACTATGCTATGCGCATACCCGTGACCCCAGTCAAGTTCTTGCTCTTGGTCAGACAAGCTCGTGTAAGCTGCACGTGTCGACTCCACGTGTCGGTCAGCTCGTACTCAATACGCTTCATGCGCCAGAGGAAATTAAAAACTCTGTGTGGGAAGTGCAGGAATCCATGCGGAGACTGATTAGAACAGCGAGATCAAAATACACACGCACACACACACACACACACACACATACACACAAGTGAGCAGGGCAGCTACCTGAGGTACTTGTTGATCGCCTGATCAGTGAAAATGACGTTGATCGGCGAGCTGGTCAGGTAGTCCATTGAAAACACCTCCCAGCCCATATCTCCATCAGCAGCCTACAGCATACACCAACCGGCACACCGTAACCAGTCCAGACATGCAGTTAACGTTATCAGTACATCATTCAAGCCAGTGTGACCAATCAGGCATACAGTAATGGACAATCAATATATAGTATTCAAACCAGTATTCTGTGTAGTACCGACGCTATCCAGTGTGTCATTCCAGGCAGTGTCACCATACACACAGTACTTTACCTTGAGCATGCGCACACTGAGTCTACTGGTGATATCCTGCTCCTCATACTGCACGTTAGAGCCCTGGATAGCAGTCTCCAACACGGCCACTAGGCTGTGCTTGTAGAGGCTCTTAGCTGGCTTCTCAAGCTCGTCGCTGATAACACACAGTCGTAACCGCAGGTGAGTGCTGAATAGAAGCGACACAGAAGCAGCTGGATAATGCTACTTACTGCAGCAAATCCATGAGGTGCTGGATAAAGTCACCTTGGCCCAGCAATAGATATTTTTTAAGGGCAAAACAATGCTCTCGCAAGCGGAACTTGGAGAACATGATTTCCATAAGCCGTTGATTCGTCCGGTCCGCTGGTTAGTCACCAGATGGCAATGTCAGCACACGAAATTTTGCGATGCAGCCCACACACACACACACACACTCACTCGCTTCTCAAATGGTATTCGCATTACAACAGCACTCACATCCAAGGTGGCAAAATCAAACACACTCACGCACCCGCTTGATTGATCACACCCTCCAATGCGGATCGCGCAGTCTCAGCCGACACTCCAAATCCTGAGCTCTCCATGACGTCAGCCACAGATCTGACTGCTGATGAGCTAGCTACTGCTGCAGCACCAGCAGCTGCCCCCTGCACACCTGAGGGCACCGGTAGCGGAAGCGCGGAGCCAGCTGTCCGCTTGTCGACCTGCTTACCTGCGGTGCAGATTGCAAGGTATGGAATGTGAGCGAGTCGAAATGATCAGATGACGATACACGATGCTGATGGTATACCATCAGAAGAGGCAGGTCTGGATTCAGTAAACTCCACCATAGGAGCTTGCCAGTCAGTGGCGTCGCAGCATTGGCGAATGAAGTTGATTGATTTGCCAATCAACAGGATCTGGATCGTCCAGGGCAGGAATGACCACAGTGATCAGAAATCAACGGTGAACGTGCAAGCACAATGATCTGAGATGATCACCTTGTTCGCCAGCGCGAAATCCACAAAGGACGGCACCATCGTCTTGCGAATGCTATACTTGTCTTGCCCTGCACGATGCAGCGAGAAATCATCATGAGATTCGACACGATAGCATGCAATTTGAAACGAAACATTCAAGATGTGTTGTTGAGCACAGTATCATCCACACGCACATGCACTGGATGAACTCATATTGCACTAGCTGCTTCACAAAATCAAATTCGCGTATGGATGATAGTAATTGCCTACGGTGCAATAACACGTACATAATCGCTCTCTGGGCACCGCCGCGTCCGCTGCCACGAAGAACTCGCCAAAAGGGTCTGCAAGCTCACCAGCAGAAATCCATCGATCGATCATGCTATACAAGGGAGTGCACACCTGGAAAAACACAAACGCAGAAAGCACACGATGAGCACGATCGACGTGCAAGGCCCTTGCACCAACTGCCTGCATCCTGACCTGCTTCAGCAGCCGTTTCACCAGTCCGGTCACAAACGGGTCTCCGTGCCGGACGTAAGCCTCGATAGCGGAGATTAGCGCACCGCCTTTCTTGCCTAGTGTATGGAACGTGATGACCTTAGAGTTAGTACGCACCCTTGTATTGGTTAATCACATATTAGCAGCGGTCACGCTTTACCTTGCACCGCATCGCACAGCATGGCCATCAGACTCAGGCGCTGCAGGGGCTCCTGGGCAATTAATAGGCATTACGGTGATCAGAATCACGACCAGAATGGGTACCGCTGGCAGAAAGCCGCACCTGGATCCACACGAACACTCTGCGAAGCGTGAACTGGCTTTCACTGTTAGTCGATGATAACGCGGTCAGCGTGCTAAGTGAAGTGGCTCCCAATTGAACCGAAGCCTGAGTCTAAAAGAAATTAACAGTTGATTAAAAAAAAATTGCCTCTAGCACACTGGAGTAACAGCACATACCCTGTTTAGCGTTTGTGATAGATCTAATCCGGATCGTTCAGCCTGCAGAGCTACAGAATCCGCGAGTCTAGACTCCAGCAGCCTGAGCAAGCACAGTGCAACTCAATTGATTGCATCTCAAATGAATTAGAACAGCACACGTACGCTACAAAGCGGAAATAATCTGTGAGTTCTTGCTGCAGGGCGCCACAGAAGCTCTGTCGCAGAATAGACCAGAGCATGTCAACTTCAAGATTGAGCACATATACGCATGCATTTCAGACAAAGATACGCAAAGTAAGATTCCAGCTTCGTCTGCCTGATGACTTTGACTAATGCATAGATGTAGTAAGCTCATTACCTGCTCCACCAGCCCCACCCCAGGGGTCTCTAACGTGTGCTGCACGTGCAGTACGATCTTACGATATACCCATCCTAGTTCACAAACTCGCCGCACGAGCTGGCGTGTGGGCGCTGCGACTCCGTACTGCATATAGCACAGCAAGATTACATGAGTCATGCATATAACACACACACAAACAGACACACTCACACACAGACACCTGCGCACAGACACACACACACACACACAGACAGACACACACACACGCAGACAGACACACAAGTACCTGAGATGCCACCGCGAAGCCATCTAGGGCATTGTCATACTTGATGTACGTGCCATCGATGCCTTGGAATGTGAAGATCACATCTCGTAGCAGGATATCTTCGCTCAGTTCATATTGAGCTGTACGTGAAGTCAGAAATGAATTGTGCACGATAATCAGTTAGTCGCAGCCACAATGCATAGGGCGTGAACTGGACTGATTGTAGACTATGCAGAACCGAATGAATCAAGCAACAGCGGAGTCGTAAAAACACGCCCAGATAACATTTAGGCTTATCGCGTCACCGTGCACAAAAATGCTCACACTCCTATAGAGTGATAGCCACTTACTATTCTCTTTGGTGGTAGCCTTGACCAGCTCCTTGCGTAGCGTGGCCGCGCGATCACGTGAGTGCAATCGCAGTGTACCCGTGAGTTGAGTGGAGCCCAGATTGCTCGTGCCTCTTAGATCCTGGTCACGCAATCAACAGTGTTGAGCACGTCAAATCACGTGACACACAAAGATATGCCCCGTGACATCATCCTCACTCACCTGTGAGGTCCGCAGTGTCGTGCCCAGCTGCTGTTCACCTCGCTGCATAGTTAGCGTCTTGTTCATGGTCGACCCCAGATTAGCACCTGATCTAAGAGTTTGATTAAAGGCCCCATTCTCGCCGGAGCGGCGGCCGGATGGGTATCCAAACGTCTCGTGTAAGGGCATCTAACATCAGTCCACACAGGAATTAACGTCCACCGTGAGGCAAATCTGCACGCGAATATAGTCTGCACAGAAAAAAATACATAAAAAATAATCACGTACCGCGGGTAACGCAGCAGTGTCGGTCTGTGTATCTCCAGACAAGGAGTGAAGCAAGTACAGTATGCTCCATTTCTCCTTCAGAATGCCGTGGCTGGGCGAGGATAGTGTGCGAAACAGCTCTTCGAAGCGCAGCGAATCAGAGACCGCGCCAGGGGACTCAGATTTGGCCACTGAATATCGAACGAAGAAAACAGGGGGGCAAACGGACGGTCCGTGAGCAGAGCGCTGCGTTAGAGTGACCATATACTGCTAAACGGGCTACAACATTTCAAACACATGGCAACATACACAAGCATACATACACACACGCACACCGTCACCATCACCTACATTTCTTCTTGACCGCCTCGCATATCTGGAATTGATCACGCTCGGATGCGGGATACATGCGACTAGCCAATACTCTGAGGGAGTACTGCAGGAGCTGCTCTGCCTCCACAGGACTGTGGGCCGGATTACTGGTAGCAGCTGATCTGCCAGCGTACACCACCCGTCTGATCAATCGTTGCAACAGCTCGGTCACTTTACTCGAAGATGGCTTCTGATCGAACGAAGAGGCTGGCCCCGCAGCGCCTGTCGATGAAGCGGTCCAGCGAGATGCATTGTCCATCCCTGGAGGCGCGCCGAACAAACCCGTCTGGCTGGGCTGGACCTGGGAGAAGGCCTCACGAGGTAGTGTCGCTGCGCTGTGCAGGGAATCAGCTGTCATGGAGCGCGGGAACAAACCAGATTGCGACATGGGCAGTCGAGAGTCCGATAGATTGCCACCAAAGTTTGGTCCGGCGGCGAGACGGTTTGAACTAGCGGAAGGCTGCATGACTGCGTTGGAACTCGTCAGACCTCAGGCGTCAGCGTGATTCACCAAGCCAAATGAACAGATATATGCGCGGCTTAAACAAGGTAGCGTACGAGCCTATGCATAATCCATCAACCAATGACACAAGCAGAACAAAATGACTTCGTTGCTACAATCTGCAGCTGGTTGACAGGAAACCGCGCTCGAATTTGGTTCTGCTGCGTTTTTGCATTTCCGGAGTCACCTCGCCAAATGCGCTTCGGAGCTGGCAAGCAAATGGCGTCCGCTGGTACGAGCTCAGCTGAAGATCAAGCGGTTGTAGACGATTTCGCCATTGCGCTGGCCGAAGATGCAGCGAAGAAGCGATCACACGCGCGCGATGTGTATGGATTCATCCTCGGGGTTCTGATGCCGCCTAAGCAGCTCCGTGAGCCGTACGAAGCGTTCGCTACCAAACTCGCACAACTAGATGCCGGCATCTACGTGTATCCTGTCGACCATCTGCACTGCACGATCAGCACACTGATCATGTTCAAGTCCGACTGCTCGAAGGCGTTAGCACGCAGCGATCCGAGCATTCAGAAAGCGGTGGTCGATGCTTGGAAGACTGCACTCAGTAAGCACTTCCCCGCGATTGGGGTGCGAGAATTGGGACGACCAGACGCGGCCGATTCCATGACCGATGAAGTGAAGTGGCCATCATCGTCAGTGTTATCTCCTGGACAGACACTCAAGCCTTTAAGCTTCACGTTCGTCAAGCCGAGGATATCCAAGGCTGCTGCCTTCTTCGAGCTAAAGGACAACGCAGGCGTGATAGATTCCTTGCGCAAAGCCATTCGATTGGCCGCCACAGACCCCATTCTGGATCCTTACCGAGAAAAGCTCGGCGACTTTCGATTTCACGTCCCGGAAATCGTCCATTCTAGCTTCGCGCGGTTCAAGCAGCCGCTGCAATCCTCCTACTCACACTTTGAGAAACAGTTCGATCAATTGGCAGCCGAAGCGTGGAAGCCGGTCACCGTAACCGTGGATCGATTCTTTCTATGCCTTGAGGATACTGCGTACATGCACATCACGAAGGACTGGAAGTGCTTGATGATGGGGTACGGCTTTCCCGAGAGTGTCGTGTCGTGATATTCTCCAGCGCAATACAGATGGGTTCGAAATTCAGGAGGTGGGTGCATCTGCGTCTCAAGTTAAATATCATTCTATCCACGAGTTCAAATCATTTTTACAGCGGAATGGTTGTGAGGCATCGATACGGTGCGACTACATCGACTGAAGGGTAATTCAGTGTTTTGAGTCTCACAACCACTGCTCAAGCAAACAAGCACCTTCGGTGCAATGCACGGGTGCACTTAGCGACCGGGTGGTGGAGCAGCACCCGGGAACGACGGCGCGACCATGGCGTAGGATGTCTGTCGGTTCATCGCAGCAGTGCGAGGGGAGAACAATGCGCCGGCCGCACCGCTGTTGCTAGAGCCAGATGCTGTGCGCGCACTCATTGGACCCGTTAGGGGAGTGGGCGCGAACGAGCCTAAGCCCGTGCCCGTATCAGGATCTTGAGACGGATCAGCGTCGAAGTCCCGGATCGAGCCAGCAGAATCTTTACGGTTGACCACCGCGGCCAAGTTCATGTTGGAGCCCTGACTCATACGTGTGGCGGCTCGCTGCAGCTTGGTCTGAATACGCGTGAGCTCGGCACGGGGCGTGGTAGCGTTTGCACGCGATACCAATCGGTCGATCACAGGTGCCGCTGAGGTATCACTGCCGATCTTGGATGTGGTGGCTGCAGTGAACCAGCCAGCGAAGAAGACAACGTCAGCGGGAGAGACACAGATATATACACACAGCACGCTCGGGTACGCGAGACCAGCGCATGCAAACAAAATCGCATCAACATGCACCTCCGACCGATTTCACCCATTGACCACACTGATGAAGACGCAAGAAAGCGCATACCTCGGAACAGCAGCTTGGATTGACCAGACTTGACCAGCAGCTGCGTGACGGTGTCCGCAACATCAAAGGTCTGCCAGCTCTCGAAATACTTCAGCGCTGACATCACGTGCTTGCCGTGCTTGGGGAAGAGCACTGTGTGGGTATGCGGATGGCGCCACACCTCTGCAAACGAGACGCACAGAAGATCAGACAAAGCAGGGGACGTCTGGACTCAGCAAGCACTCAGCTACAAGAACGCCGGCCGCGTTGAAGATGATGGCACTACAGCATGCAGACTCAAATTACCTTCGAAATCGAGCGAATGATCCTTGTTCAAATCGTAATCATCGAAGATCAACTCGTATTTCATTCGGCCCTGATGAGGCAATCGACACACCAGGCCGTTAAATCAACGTCGCAGGTTCACGCAAATAGCTGTGGGCGCTAGAACAAAGGAGCCAGTTCACGACAAACTCCTGGAAAGACTCAGTAGATGATATATCCTGCCTGAGTATGGCTATGCCAAGGGTAGGCTTTCGTTGAGTGCACGAAAAAATGGGTCGACCAACCCAAAGAACGTTGACCAGCATCATGCAAACAACGTTCTGCGTTTACGAACCTGGTATAATTTGCAATATACGCACCACGAAGGAAATGCACTTCACAGAACACACAGTGACAAAGCAAGGGGAGCCTGGCAGTTCTGCTTATCTGATTCATAACTGAGCAAGTGCCCCAACGACAACCAGCACAAAAATCGGAAGATACATAAACTTCTGGAACGAGGCACGTTGTTACCCTCACTCTTTTGCGTATTGTGGCTACGGTAAGCGTAGGTACTCTGCATGCGTACGAAAAATGGGCCGACCAACCCAAAAACGGTTCCATCAGCGTAAATAGACAGCATCAGTCAAATTTTCTTTCCGCAACCGTGACAGCTGGCACATTCTGCAGTAAGCAAACAACGGCTGACGCACTCCGCTTTTGGTGAGCTCGCCGTTAGCAGGCGAGTAAGATACCACAGGGACACGAGAGACTTCATCGATACGATGGGCTGTGAAAAGAAAAATTCGAATCGATGCGCGCGCACGAGAACGTATAATCGTCACCATTACACACGGAATCGCCCCACTTGCTTGCTGAGTGTGGGCATGGTAAGGATGGGCGCCGCTACATGAGCCGACCAACCCAAAAATGTGCACTCCGTTGAATAGACAGAGTCACGCAAAAAATTCACTGAGACTTTGCAAACACGTATTACGGAATCCAAATGCACACCACTACGGCCTCCGTTCACCAGGGCACATGGTGAGTGAGCATCCGCGATACAGCAAGCGCGTAAAGGGACCTGATCAACGATCGAGATAAGCACGAACGATGGTCCGCCTAAAAATCGAATAGACAGGAATAATCATCAACCCAGGTACAATAGAAGGCCTTCACATTTCCTTGCTTTGCGTGGCCTATGCTAGGCACGCGCTGCATGCGCACGAAAAATGGGTCGACCAACCCAAAATCGTGGCAAACGAAAAACACTAAGAGGATCACTACCCAAGGTAGAAATAGCGTAACAAGTCGTAGCCCGACAAAACTCAGCTTTCTGTGGCGAGGAACGGCACTGCACTATCTGAGTCCGACCGTCTCTACGCGTGACACTGCCCCATAC
>ENA-ORBV01010435-ORBV01010435.1-microbial-mat-metagenome-genome-assembly--contig:-NODE-10435-length-14875-cov-6.093796_pt1 | contig 14875 bp, 12 predicted proteins | sample MGYA00237777_ERZ505514 | MGnify/ENA primary metagenome ERZ505514 (study PRJEB26160, sample SAMN06269048) | microbial mat metagenome | isolation source: Oligotrophic lake microbial mat | place... | reverse complement strand
TGTCCGCGCAGGCGCGCAGCGCCGAGCAGACATCCGAGAGGACGCCTTGCAGCTGGGCCACTCTCACCGGATTTCAGTGTTCACCTGATAGGTGAGAAGCTGCCAAGCTACCCACTGACGATGCCCAATTGGTTTGAACCAAATACATCGGCTCCACTACGGAATTGAGGGTGAGGGGTGAGGGGTGCGTGGTCCGTGGTCCGTGGTCCAGACAGCAATAGAAGACAAGAGATGGAAGGTACGCTATAAAGCGGCCCGCTCTCCTGACTCTTCCCATCTGACCACGGACCACGCACCACGCACCCTCAAGGACCACGCACCCATGACCACACCGCTGCGCGTTGCCATCGCCGGAGCCGGTAACATCGCCTGGGCACATCTCATCGCCTGGCGGCATGACCCGGCGGTGGAGATCTCCGCCATCGTCGATCCCGATCTGGCGCGGGCGAGCGCTTTGCGCGATCGCGTCGGGCTGCCGGCGAGCACGGTGATCGGCGCCAACGTCGACGAGGCGCTGGTGACCGATCCGCACTGCCTCGATATCTGCGCGCCGCCTTTCCTGCACGGATCTTACGCGCGCGCCGCGCTCGACCATAGCGCGCATGCGGTGGTCGAGAAGCCGCCCGCGGGTTCGCTCGCCGAATTCGACGCGCTCATTGCCCACTCGGCGCGCACCGGCAAGCGGCTGCTGCCCGTGCTGCAGAACCGCCTCGGCACTGGGCCGCGCCAGGTGTACGCGCTGCGCGAGGCCGGGCTGCTCGGTCGTTTCCTGCACGGCTCGGTCGAGACCCATTGGCGGCGCGGGGCCGATTACTACGCCGCGCCCTGGCGTGGGAAGCATGCCACCGAAATCGGCGGCCCGTGGGCCGGGCTCGCCATCCACACCCTCGACCTCTGTCTGCCCCTGTTGCCGGCGGTGGTCTCGGTGCAGGCGCATGTCGACACCCTCATCCACCGCATCGATGTCGAGGATTGCGGGGTGGCCATGCTGCGTCTGGCCGGCGGTTCCTGGTTCGTCCACACCGTCACCACGCATGCCCAGCGCGAGCACACCCGCGGCCTGCTGGTGTTCGAACACGCCCAGGTCGAGTTCGGTCCCGATACCTACCACTACGCGGCCACACCGTGGAAGATCGTCTCGGCCGATGCCAAGCGCCAGCAGCAGATCGACGAGGCGATCAAGCGCGTGGAGGACCCCGTCACGCCCGCCGGCCAGGACCAGCTCTGGTACCGCCAGGCGCGCCAGTGGTGCGAGTTGCTGCGCAATGGCGATCCAGCTGGACGCGACCTCGCCAGTTCGCGGCCCGCCTTCGAGACGCTGACCGCGATCTACGCCGCGGCGCGCAGCAACGCCACGGTCCAGCTGCCGATCACGGCCGCGCATCCGCAGTACCATCGCCTGGCGCCCTGAGAGGCTGGGCACGAATCGTTCCGACCGGTCTCGTCGGCGTCGACGGTCCTCCGTTTCGGCCTCCTCGTAGCCTGTTGGATTCGTGCCCAGCCTCTGAGCCGGTGCTGGCCAGCCGGCATTTCCCGCTTCTGATCCGGCATGACGCAAAAATCCGACGGCATGCATTACGCCCCGCAGGGCAAGCCCACTCCGGTGGTGAAGCCGGGCGAGTTCCGCTTCGCGGCCATGCATCTCGACCACGGCCACATCTACGGGCAATGCAATGGCCTGATCGAGGCCGGCGCCGATCTGGTCGCGGTCTACGATCCGGATCCGGCCAAGGTCGAGGCCTTCGTGAAGCGCTATCCCCAGGCCAAGGCCGCGCACACTGCCGCCGAGATTCTCGACGATCCGTCGATCCGCCTGGTCGCCGCCGCGGCGGTGCCCTGCGACCGTGGCCCGCTCGGGTGCCGGGTGATGGAGCACGGCAAGGACTACTTCACCGACAAGACGCCGTTCACCAGCCTGACCCAGCTGGCCGAGGCCAAGGCGGTGGTGGCGCGCACGGGCAGGAAGTACGCGGTGTATTTCAGCGAGCGACTGCATGTCGAATGCGCGGTGCATGCCGGTCTGCTTGTCGAGCAGGGCGCGATCGGCCGCGTGGTCCAGGTGATCGGCCTGGGCCCGCACCGCCTCGGCGTCGCCGGCCGCCCGGCCTGGTTCTTCGAACGTGCCAAGTACGGCGGCATCCTCTGCGACATCGGCAGCCACCAGATCGAGCAGTTCTTGCACTACACCGGCAACACCCAGGCCACGGTGGTGAACGCCAAGGTTGCCAACTACCGCAACCCGGCGCACCCCGAGCTCGAGGACTTCGGCGATGTCTCGCTGATCGGCGCTAACGGCGCCACCGGCTACCACCGCGTCGACTGGCTCAATCCGGACGGCCTCGGGACCTGGGGCGACGGGCGCACCATCATCCTTGGCACCGACGGCTACATCGAGCTGCGCAAGTACATCAATGTCGCCGCCGAGCGCACCGGCGATCACCTCATTCTGGTCGACCACCACGGTGAGCGGCACCTCGAGCTCGCCGGTCAAGTCGGCTTCCCGTTCTTCGGTCAGCTCATCCGCGACTGCCTCGACCGCACCGAGACGGCGATGACCCAGACGCACGCCTTCATGGCGGCGGAGCTGTGCCTGATCGCGCAGGCGTGCGCGGTGCGGGTCGCGGGATAGACGCCGCACGGGAATACCTATGACGACCTCCTGGGCCTTTGCCGGACTGCCGATCATCGACCGCTTCGCGGACATCGCCGACCTCGCCAATTACGCCGAGGTGCCGGCCGACTGGCACGTGGCGGTGGCTGATGTCGAGGGTTCGACCAAGGCCATCCGCGAAGGCCGCTACAAGGACGTCAATCTGGTCGGGGTGTCGGCCATCGCTGCGGTGGTCAACGCGGTGCGGCCGGCACTGATCCCCTTCGTGTTCGGCGGCGACGGCGCCTGTTTGTGCGTGCCACCCGAGGCCCTCGCCGCGACCCGCGCGGCGTTGGCAGCGCTGCGCAGCATGGCGCGCGAGGCCTTCGCCCTCGAGCTGCGCGTCGGCACCGTGCCGATCGCCGACCTGCGCGCGGCGGGCCATCGCGTGCTGGTCGCCCGGCACCGCGTCTCGCCGACCTCCATCCAGTCGATGTTCGCCGGCGGCGGCCTGCGCCATGCCGAACAGCTGGTCAAGGATCCGCGCGCCGGCTATGCCATCGTCAGTGATGCCCCCGCCAGTGCGCTAGACTGCACCGGCCTGGAATGCCGGTGGAACGAGATCCCCAGCCCGCACGGCGAGACGGTGGCGCTGCTGGTCCAGGCCACGATCGACGATCCGGCCGTGGTCGCCCGTATCTATCGCGAGACGTTGCTCGCGGTCGAGCAGTGCTATGGCGGCGACGAGAACAGCCATCCCGTCACCCAGAGCGGCCTGCGCCTGGCCCATGGACGGCAGGCGCTGGCCGGCGAAACTGCGGTGCGCGCGCACGCGCAGGCGTTCCTGGGGCGCTGGCTGTACTCTTTCGCCCTGCGTGCCCAGGTCGCCATCGGCCGGGTGCTGTTCGCGACCGGCATCCGATTCGCCGGTGTGCATTGGGGGCGCTACAAGAAGGAGGTCGTCAGCAACACCGACCGGCGCAAATTCGATGACACCCTGCGCGTGGTGCTGGCGGGAAGGCCCGAGCAGCGCCGTGCCCTGGAAGCCTGGCTCGCGGAGCGTCGCCAGCATGGTGAACTCGCGTATGGCTTGCATGTCGCCGAGGCGGCGCTGATGACCTGCCTGATCGGCGATCGGGGTGCGGGCGAGCACCTCCACTTCGTTGACGCCGTTGGCGGCGGCTACGCGATGGCTGCAGTCGAACTGAAGCGGCAACTCACCGCGATGGGCCGACGCTCGCCGTCGCAGGCGGACCTTCCCGCCCAGCCCTAGCGGGCCTAGCAGGCCCCAGCAGTGGATTAGGTGAGGTCGCACAACCGACGCAAACGGCCCAGATGCAAGGCGGAAGGAAGGAGTGTGGCACCACTGCGTGAACGCAGTGCTCCACATGACTGACGACCAACGCCGCAGCTGGGTCGTTTGCGTCGATTGGGCTAAGCGAAGGCGCGCAGGAGGACGTTGACGGTGGTGATGTAGATGACGTAGCCGCTGACGTCGTTGAGCATGGTGATGAATGGCCCAGCGGCGATGGCGGGATCGATCTTCAGTCGGGTGCAGCCGAGCGGAATGAGCACGCCAAGCGCGGCGGCGAGCATCACCGCCAAGAGCAGTGAGGTGGCCATGATCGCGCCCAGCACGGCGTTTTCGCCGTTGGTCCAGGCGATCACCGTGCCGCCAATGCCACAGAACAGGGCCATGGCGAAGGCGAGCAGCATACCGGTGCCGATTTCTCGCCCGATCGAGGCTAACATCCGTCCCGGCACGATCGCGCCGGTGGCCAGGCCGCGCACGGTAACCGTCGAGCACTGCAGGCCGATGTTGCCGCCCATCGCGCCGACCAGCGGCATGAAGCCGACCAGCAGCATCTGGGTGTTAAGGCTGGCGCCGTAGCCCGAGATGACCTTGGCATTGATGAAGCCGCCGATGGCAGTGATCACCAGCCACGGCATGCGCAGCCAGGCGCGTTTCCACAGACTGTCGTTGTCCTCGGACGACTCCGCCGTGCCGGCGATGGCCATGAGGTCTTCCTCGGCCTCGGCTTCGAGTACGTCGACTGCGTCGTCCCACGTGACCATGCCGCGGATGCGGCGCTCGGTGTCGACCACCGGGATGGTCAGCAGGTGGTACTTCTGCATCAGGCGCGCCACCGCCTCGCGATCGGTGTCCGGGCTGACTGACATGACATCGCGATCCATGATCGTGGTCAGGCAGGCGCGCGGCGGCGCGAACACCAGCTGGCGGAAGGGCAGCACGCCGACCAGGCGCGACTCGGCGTCGACCACGTACAACGTCGAGAAGTGGTGATTGCCCTCGTGGTACTGGGTCTGGACGTGGGCCAGGGCTTGGGCCCCGGTGAGAAAGCTGCGCAGGGTGATGATGTCCCGCGACATGATGCGGCCGGCGGTCTCCTCGGGCAGCTCGTACTGCTCGGAGAGGTGTCCGCGTAGCTTCTCATCGAGCCCGGCGAGCAGTTTGGCAGCGCGGTCGTCGTCGAGGTGGTCGAGGAAGTAGACCGCGTCGTCGGCGTCGGCCTCGGCCAGGATCTGCGCGAGGTGGCTGTCATCGCTGTCGCCCAGCAGCTCGTCGCGCAGTTCGGGACGCAGCTCTTCGAGTACGGTGCCGGCCAGCTCGGGCGGCATGGCGATGAACACCTGCAGGCGCTGCTTGGGCTCCATGGCGCCGAGCGCGGCGCCGATGTCAGCGGGGCGCAGGCTGGTGATGGCGATCTGCAGGCCGCCGGGGCCGTCCTCGTCAAGCAGGGTGACCAAGCGCTGGGCGTTGCGGCGGATGTGCTTGAGGGTTTCCGGTCCTGACGTCTCGTTGTCGTGCTCCACCGAGTCCATCGTTGTCGGTCTACGCGCGGCGATGGAGGGGGCAACCCCAGAAGAAGCCAGGACCGTCCGCGTTGATCCGCCCATCCGCCGCCCAGCATGCGCGCATGCGCCCGATCCTGCTGGTGGGCGGGGCCCCGCGCCTCGCGGTCGACGCCGTGCGCTACCTCAGCGTGCGCGCCAGCGGAGCGACCGCGCTCGCGCTGCGCGATGGGCTGGTGGCGGCGGGTCGCACGGTGGACCTGCTGCTGGGCGTTGCCGCCGCTCCCGGGGCGCTGGCGCTGCGTTATGACGATCGCGCTTCGCTCGAGTCGGCTCTGCGCCAGTGGATCGCGGCCCACTCGCAGGGGGTGGTGGTGCTGTCGGCGGCGATCAACGACTACCAGGTGGCACGGGTCGAACGGGTGGTCGACGGGGTGGTCGAGGTGCACCAGCCCGGCGATAAGGTGCCATCGGGCGCTGACGAACTGGTCATCCGCCTACGCCCTGCCGACAAGGTCATCGATCGCCTGCGCAGCGAGTTCGGCCTGCTCGGGCCGCTGGTCGCCTTCAAGCATCAGGACGCGGCGACGGTCGTGGTGGCCGCCCAGGCGTTACGCGAACGCACCGGGGCCGCCGTGGTGATCGCCAACAGCCTGTGCGGCGCGGTGCAGGCGCTGGTCGATCCGGCCGGGTCCACCCACTACGCCGATCGTGGGGCCCTCATCGACGCCCTGGTCGGCCGCATCACGGCTTGGTGAGAGCACGGCTTAAGTCGGCCCGGGGGCGACCGATACTAGTTATGGCGGACCCATTCCGCAGGGGGCTGCGATGCCGGAAGGCGATTTCTCGGCGGCACGGGCGCGCATCGAAACGGTCGACCTCCGCCTCGCGGCGCTGCAGGACCTGGGCATCGATACCGCGGGGCTGCGCTCGCAGGTGTCCTTGGCCCGCAGCCGCCTGGACGAAGGCGGACATGGCGATGCCCACGCCGTGCTCGACGAGGTCGCCGAGGCGGCACGCCGCCTGGCCTCCGGAGCCACCGCGCGCAGCAGCGAATGGCGCGGACTGCCGCGCGAGCGCGTGGTCGAAGAATTGCGCCGCATCGTCGCCGAAGGCGGAGCCGGCGAGGCGGTATCGGCCTTGCGCGAGCACGTCGACGACCGGCTGCGTGATTTCGAACGCAGGTTGCGCGATCAGTTTGCCCGCGAGCTGGCCCAGATCATCGCGGCGCGGCCGTGGGCCAAGGATCTCGCGGCGCAGGTGGGCGGAACCGATGCCAAGCCTGCTGAACATGATCTCACGCAGGTGCGGGCCGAGGTCGATGCCCTGGTGGCCCGCGTGGCCGGCGAACTGCACAGTGAACTCGATCAGGTGCGTCGCCTCGCCGGCGAGCCGCGCGGCGGCGAAACGGGGGTGGGTGCGCTGCGCGACGATCTCGAACGCGTCCGGCAAGAGGTCGAGCGGCTCAGCCGCGGGGCGCGGGGTGCGGATCCGGCGCACCTGCGGGCGCTGGTCGATGAAGCGCTCGCCGCCCGCGGCGCAGCCCCGTCCTCTGCGCCATCGTCGCCTGATGACCTGCTGCGCGGGTTGGTGGTCCAGGCGGGCGCGATCCAGGACCGTCTCAGTGAACGCCTGCTCGGCCTGGAACGCCAGCTCGGCGGGCTGGTCGATCGGCTGACCCCTGCACCGCCGTCACCGATGACGGTGCTGACGGCGATCCACATCGAGACCGGCAATGCCTCGGGCTCGCTGCCGCTGCCGATGACAGGTCGCATCGCGATTCCCGGCACGGCCATGCCGTCCGGCACCACCATCCCCGCAGCGATCCATCTCCCCGAACCTGCCGAGCCGCCATCGGGGTCCGATTGGATCTTCCCCAACGACGAGAGCGGCAGCAAATCACCGAACCGACCGACCGAGGTCGCTCGCGATCCCTCACGGCCGATGGTCGCCATCGAGCAGAAGCCGAATGCCGGCCCCCTCACCGATGCCAGCGAAGCCAAGACCGCCGCCATCGGGCTCGAGCAGGGGGCGGTGACTGGACCGATCATGCACGATGACCGCCCGCCCGCGATGGGCATCGACGAGGCGTTGGTGCGCCGGCTGATCGAGGCTCGCTTGGCGACGTGGCGTCCCTCGCCCGGCGACGACCTGGTCAGCGACGAGGCCGAGCAGGCGCAGCAGCTGGTTCGCCTGCTGCCAGCTGCGTTGCAGGATGCGGCGGTGCGCACCGGGCTGTTCGCCGCGCTCGCCTTCGAAGCCACCGCGCGTCCAGGCGTGCTGGCCGAGCTGACCGGCCTGCGCGGATTCCTGCGCCGCGAGCTTCGTCTGGCGGTGGAGGAGATGAAGAAGGAGCTGGGCGTCGAGGTGTAGCGGTCGACTGCTGACCAGCTTTCCTGCCGCAGGCTGGACGTCCCTGCCCCCGAGGCGAGCATTCCGTCCATGCCTCCAGCCGCCGACGGACCGACCATCCTGTCGCTCGACCTCATCCATCGGCTACCGCTCGGCATCCTCATCTTCGCCCTCGACGGCGTGCTGGTTTCGGCGAATCAGGCGGCCGAGCGCCTGCTCGGCCACGTCCTCGACCAGGGCGCGACCATGGCGGTGATCATCGACCGCCTCGGCCCCGGTTGTTCCGGCTTGAATGGTCTCGAACCCGGCCAGAAGGTCGTGGTGCTGGCCGGCGGTCTGCTGCTCGAGGTCGAGGTCCAACGCATGGACGCGGACGCCCAGCTCTGGCTGGTCGACGACAAGTCTGAAGAGCTGCGCCTGCGTTCGCAGTTGGCCGAGCAGGCCAGCCTGCTCGCGCATGGCAACGAGGCCTTCCTGGTGGTCGACCAGCAGGGGCTGATCCGCTACGCCAACGCCATCTTCGAGCGCGACATGCGCACCCAGACCGGCAGCCTGGTCGGCCGGGCGCTGCTCGACCAGCAGCGTGGCACCACCGACACCTACGACGCCACCCATGATCTCAACGCCGAAGAACTGCGCGCGCGCATGGCAGAGGTGTTCAAGGCGGGCGGGCCGCTGCGTTACAATGCCTGGCAGCGCCGCGCGGACGCGACCGAATACCCGGTCGAAGTCAGCATGCGCCCATACCGCCTCTCACAGGAGCCGGTCCTGCTGACCACGGTGCGCGACGAGAGCCGTCGCCTGCAGCACGTGCAGGACCTGATGGCCGCGAAAGCGATGGCCGAAGCGGCGAATCGCTCGAAGTCGGCGTTCCTCGCCATCACCAGCCACGAACTGCGCACGCCGTTGACCTCGATCATCGGCTTCTGTGACCTGCTGCTGCTCGAGCATGGGCACCAGCCAGGCGACCTGTCCCAGCACCTCAAGCTGATCAGCGAATCGTCGCGCTCGCTGCTGCGCATCATCAACGACATCCTCGACCTGTCGAAGATCGAGGCCAAGACGCTCGAGATCCGCGTCGAGCCGGTCGACCCCGATCGGCTGCTCGACCTGCTCGCCGAGCTCTGGCAGCAGCGCGCATCGGTGCGCAAATTGAAGCTCGTCCGCCACCCGTCGGTCGGCGTCCCACGTCCCTTCTACAGTGATCCGCTGCGTCTGCGCCAGGTGCTCGACAACCTGCTGAGCAACGCCGTGAAGTTCACCAAGCAGGGCGCGGTCGAGATGTCGCTCGAACACCATGCCGAGGACCTCGTCTTCAGTGTCGCCGACTCGGGGTCCGGCATTCCCGAGAAGGAGCAGCACCAGCTCTTCCAGCCATTCTGGCAGATGGCGGACGCGACCACCCGCCGTGAGGGCGGCACCGGCCTGGGGCTCTATATCTGCCGCCAGATCGCCATGCTGCTGGGCGGTACCATCTGGCTGGCCAAGTGCGACGCCTCTGGCACCACCTTCAAGCTGCGTCTGCCGCGCAACCTCGAGGGTCAAACTGGACTGCACCGGGCCTTCACCACCTCGGTGTTCAAGACCCCACCGCCGCGGACCTGAGCCGCCTACGCCTTCGGCAGGGAGATCCCCGCCGTGCGCGCCAGCCAGACCACGTGGCAGAGCCACTCGACGGTCTCGAGATGGCGACCCGCCTCGGCCACGGTGCGACCCCAGGCGTAGACGCCATGACCGCGTACCACTACCGCCGGCACATCTCGGTCGATGGCCGCGAGCGCCCGCGCTGACAGCTCGCTCATATCCTGGCTGTTCTCGATGATGGGCAGCGCCCGCACGCAGGCGTGGGTGCGGGTGCCCGCGAACGCCTTCTGCATCTCGATGCCAGTGGTGCGGATCGCCTGACCTGGGATCAGGCTGAGGGCAACGGCGTGGGGGGGGTGACCATGGCAGATGCAGCCGCATCCCGTGGCCCGGTAGAGCGCGAGGTGGAGCATGGTCTCGTCCGAGGGCTTGCGCGTCTCGCCCGGGACCGCGAGCCCATCCACATCGACCAGCAGGAAGTCCTCACCTCGCATGCGGCCCTTGTCGAGCCCGCTGGCGCTGACCGCGACCCGTGGCGGGTTGTCCGGAACCATGACGCTGAGATTTCCGCCCGTGCACGCCATCAGGCCGAGTCCAGCGAGGCGACGGGCCTCGTCGGCCAATTCGGTAAGCAGCAGGTGCATGGCGGCGTCTCCCTTGCGCACGTCGGATGATGGGACGTTGACAAGGGATTCCAGGGGCGCCGCCTATCGAGCCCATCGGCGGCACGCGCGGGGTCGCGCCAAAATCCCCATAGACTGTCATGGCAATGGGGGTCGTGTTTTCACCGTGAACCGAGTATCGGCTTTGGCACTGAAACCATGCCGCAGCTCGCTACACTGATTGGTGAAGGATCCCGCCCGACCCGTCGCTCACTGGCCATCCGGCCAACAGAGACGTGCCGGTTGCGTAAAACCGAACAGCCGTCTCGGCCGTACGTTCGTCGGGTGGAGGTCAAACCATGCCTAACAGCACTCCAAAGCAGCACGTGAACATCAACGAAGCGAGCAAGATGTGCGGGCTCAGTCCCAGCGTCCTCCGCATCTGGGAGTTGCGCTACGGTTGGCCGGCGCCGAAGCGCAAGCCGAACGGCTATCGCGCGTATTCCCTGCACCAAGTGCAGGAACTGAAGCGCATGAGCGAGCTGGTGAAGTCAGGATTGCCGGTGAGTAGCCTGATCGTCGAAGCCCTGCCACGCTGGCCTGCCCAGCATGCCCATGTCGCCGGCCCCATGCGCCTGCCGCAGGTGCGGCTCGCCCTGGAAGGCGGCCCCTACCGCTCCCTCCAGGACGAACTGCTCGATGCGCTCGAAACCCGGCGAGGCAACCTCGTGCGTGAGGCGCTGCAGCGTTCCATCTGGATGATGCGTCCGCGTGAAGAGGTTCGTTGGATGCTCGCGCCGGCGTTGACCGGGCTGGCTGAACTCGCGCGCGCCGAACGTCCGCTGACCGAAGCCGCCGAGATCCGCGAGCTGGTACGTGAACGTGGGCTTCAGTTGCTGCGCCAGCAACGCCCAGCCGAGGAGGCGATGTGGGTCGTGGCCGCTAACGACGAAGCCCATGCTCTCGCGGTGGTGGTGACGCTGTTGCTCAACCAGCGCGGGCATGCCGCTCGCTACTGGTATGGCGCGGACGTCCCCAATGAAGGCCATCTCATCGTGGTCGGCGAAGGCGATGCCGAGCTCGGTCACATTGGCGAACGGGTGGCGGGAAAGATCCCCACCTTGGGCGATCACGAGCATCCCGGATTGGTCGATCTGCTTACTCGCGACGATCTGCCGTGGCAGACGGCGGTCTGAAGATAGTGCGGTACTACAGCGAGTTGGTCGCCTTGCGGATGGCCGCAGTCCCTCTGTCGTCGCCCAACGACGAGTGGATTTCGGCAGCTTCGTCGAGCGCCTCGCGCGCCTCGGCGTTGCGACCGAGTTGGGCGTAGGCATTGCCGACGCCGACCAGGGCGATCGCGGCCGGCTTGCTTTCGCTGCGCGTACGGTGGATGCCCAGTGCCCGCTGGTAATGCGCCAGGGCATCAGCACTGGCGCCGATCTGCAGCTCGCTCGCACCGAGATGGCGCAGCATGCGAGCGAGACGTTCGTCATCGCTTGCTGCCTCGGCCGCGTCGAGGCCCGGCTCGAAGGCGTCGATGGCGCCGCGATGGTCACCCAGGCGGGAGGCTGCGGTGCCTTGCCGCAGTCGGTGATCGGCCCGCTCGGTCATGGTCAAGTCGCTGTCGCAGGTCGCCAGCAGGCGCTCCTCAAGTTCAATGACGCCTTCCCATTCCTCACGAGCGACGGCGCGGTCGATCAGCTCGTCGAGCGCCACGCGCAACCCGACCTGATCGCCGAGTTGGATCAGCACGTCGACGCGGCGTCGGCGGCAGGCATCGGCCTGGATCTCGTCGCCGGAGCGGGCGTGCAGGTCGGCCATCACCGTCAGGATCCGTTCGGCGAGGGTGCGTGAGCCGAGTTCGTCGCATACCGCCAGCGCCTGGGTCATCGCCGTGAGCGCCTCGGTCTCGTGATTTAATTCGAGCTGAATTCCGGCGATATTGTAGAGCGTCTGCGCCACCGCCGCACGCTCGCCGGCGGCAGTGCTCATCTGCAGGCTCTGGCGGTAGTGGTCGAGAGCGATGGCGTGTTCGCCGCGCAGGGAGTGGACGGTGCCGAGGTTGCCCAGGGCCTGGGCGATGAGGGCCTGATCATTGCGCAGACGATGCACGTCGAGCGCGCGCTGATACAGGGCCAACGCCTCATCGAGCCGGCCGCGGTGCCGATGCAGATCGGCCAGACGGGCCATCGTCTTCGCTGCGCCGCGCATGTCGCCGAGCTGCTGCTGCTTCATGGTGATGGCGGTGTCGAAATCAGTTACCGCAGCAGCGTCGTCGCCCCCCATCTGATGCGCCACCGCCATCATCTCGTGGACGTGAGCCACCTCGGCCCGCTTGCTGTGGCGGGTCAGGATGGGAAGGGCGGCTCGGTAATGCGCCAAGGACTGGTGAGGTTCGCGCTGGTCGAGGTGGACCGCAGCCAAGGACATGCGGGTCATCGCCTGGTCGATCTGGTCGCCGCCTTCGCTATGGATGGCCAACGCCCGCTCGAGGTAGGCCACAGCGAGGTCCGGCCGACCGAGCGCCTTCTGTGACAGACCGGCGGCTACGCCGGCTTCGGCGGCGTCCTTGCGCTGGTTGAGGTCGCGGAAGATGCGGACGGCCTCTTCGAACGCGTCGAGCGCAGTGATGTGGTCTTGGCTGCGCTGGGTCAGTCGGCCGAGTTCCATCAGCACTTCGGCCCGCTGCTGGGAACGCTGGGCGCGCCCCCAGCAGTCAGCCGCGCGCCTGAGATGAGGCACGGCCTCGCTCACGGCGCCCCCGACCTTGCCCGCCATCAGCATCTGTGCGAGGCGGTAGGCATCCATTGCCTCGTCGACCAGCTCTTGGCTCATGCGTGCTCCTGTCCGGTAGTATGCTCATCCCCGCAGACTGCAGCGGACAGGACCTGCCGGGCGGGGTGGGCGACGGGTACACCGTCGACTCCCGCACCATCCTCATAAGGGACGCACGGACCTGTCGAGGTTCACACCTCGTAGGTGGATTCGCTGCCGCTCTGACTGCGTTGATACAGCCACCAGCCGATGGCGAGGCCGATGCCGGCGGCAGCGATGGTCACCGTTGCCGGGTGCTGCCGGGCGTAATCGCGCGTCTGGCGCGCCACGTCCCTGGCCTTCTCGGTGGTGAGATACGGCGCGATACGTTCCTGCAGATTGGCGAACGTTCCGCCCAGATCGTGCAGCGCCTCATTGATGGTCTTGGCGGTTGCGGTAAGCGACTCGATGTGGTCGAAGGTTCCACTGCGTTCCATGACATGTCTCCAGAAGCGGATTGTACCAGCGGTTGGCCTCGCTGCGTGGCTGGGATGGGGGCACCCGAACAGCCGTAACGGCCTCGCGGTGGCACGCGCCCTGACGGCCGCCAGCCTAGCTGGCATGCACCTCGATCTCATGTGGCGACTCGAGCACGGCATCACCTGCGCATTCAGCACCGCCGCCGACGGCGACCTGCGCGATCCCCTCCTGCGGCGAGGGTGGCTGCAGCGGATCGGTGCGGTCGAACCCTGCGCGGTGATGCGACAGGTGCACGCCGTCGAAGTGATCGAGGCGGATCCGACAATGACCCCCCTGGCTGCTGCCGATGCGCAGGTCAGCGCTGGCGGGATGTCCTTGATGGTCTTCGGCGCCGACTGTCCCGGCTTGTGTGTCGCGGCGCCTGACGTGTTCGCAGTGGCCCACTGTGGTTGGCGAGGGACGGCGGCGGGCATCGCTGGTGCATTGGTGGCTGCGGTGGCCCGAAGGAGCCGCCAACCGCCGTCGCAGTACGCCGCTCTGATCGGCCCGGGCATCGCGTGGCAGGAATACGAGGTCGACGAGCCCGTCCTGTCTGCCAGGCAGTGGCCACCAGAGGCCATCCGACCGAGCCGCACCGGCCATGCCTGGTTGGATTTGACCGCGGCGATCGCCGCCGACCTGCGCGCAGCGGGCGTGGTCGCCGTGACCCGAGCCGTGCCCCGCACGAGCCGGGACAATCGACTCTGGAGCTACCGCCAACATGGACCCGGACTGGTGCAGGGACTGGTCGCGTGGCGAGGGTGAATGGTCGCGTGGAAATGGCCGCAAAGTTCAGTCGGATTCCCGACCGAGGGCCGCTCCGAGATGACGCGACTTGGTCCCTTGACACCCCCGGTGACCCCCACATAGTGCGCCTCCCCAACGACGATGGGTCCTCCCGAAAAGGGGGCCTTGAAGCGAGGGAAGCCCGGGCTTTCCGCTGAAAACAGCGGTCCGGTTTGACAAATCAATAGCTGGAGCAAGAGAGTGATCGACGTCGTCTTCGGACGATGTCAAAACCGGATTCTGCCATCATTTCCTTGGTGGTAGAGTGCGGGTTCAACCAGATCAGTATTCTTCTTATGAAGAGTTTGATCCTGGCTCAGAACGAACGCTGGCGGCGGGGTTTAGGCATGCAAGTCGCGCGAGAAAGGGGCAACCCGAGTACAGCGGCGTAAGGGTGAGTAACAGATAGTCAACGTACCTATGAGACACGGATAATTTCCCGAAAGGGATTGTAATACGGGATGATGTCATTGCTGGTACGCCGGTGATGATCAAAGGCTGGGGATCCTTCGGGACCTGGCGCTCATGGAGCGGACGATCTCCGATTAGCTAGTTGGCGGGGTAAAAGCCCACCAAGGCGATGATCGGTAGCCGGGCTGAGAGGCTGTCCGGCCACACGGGCACTGAGACACTGGCCCGACTCCTACGGGAGGCTGCAGTCGCGAATCTTTCACAATGGGCGAAAGCCTGATGAAGCCACGCCGCGTGCGGGATGAAGGCCCTCTGGGTTGTAAACCGCTGTCAAGTGGGGGGAAACGTACGTCGAGAATATCGGCGTGCTTGACTGCCCGCTAAAGGAAGCCCCGGCAAAACATGTGCCAGCAGCCGCGGTAATACATGTGGGGCAAGCGTTGTTCGGAATTACTGGGCA
>ENA-ORBV01010434-ORBV01010434.1-microbial-mat-metagenome-genome-assembly--contig:-NODE-10434-length-14876-cov-5.287452_pt1 | contig 14876 bp, 9 predicted proteins | sample MGYA00237777_ERZ505514 | MGnify/ENA primary metagenome ERZ505514 (study PRJEB26160, sample SAMN06269048) | microbial mat metagenome | isolation source: Oligotrophic lake microbial mat | place... | reverse complement strand
ACCGAGATCTACACCTCTCTATTCGTCGGCAGCGTCAGATGTGTATAAGAGACAGTCCCAAATCAGCTATAATAATAATGAAGAAAAAAAAGAAGAGAGGTAAGAAACACGACACACCAAAACCACTAATAATACTAATAATGATGCGGTTGTTGTTTTCCAAACCAATTACACATGCACAGATCCTTTACAGCAACACAATATAAAAGAACACAAAAGGCAAGTACAGTACAGTACGGTAGAGCACGGTACGTACCACTCGATGAGGAGGTGCTTGTGGCGAAGGTCCTCCTCCGACGAGGGCCATTAAATTGCACCGAAACAACATTTCCACATGACCGATGCCGCCTTGTAATTCTCGTTGCACGCTGACGGCATAGTGGGGATGCAAATTATGAACACTGAAGCCAGAAGTCGTACCAATGGCCAAACACCCCCCGTCTTGATTGAAGGAACAAGTCAACAAGGAAGCGGCCGGTTGCGGAAGGACGGTGCCAGCCGATTGTGGATTCGGGTGATGATGAGGATGTTGATGTTGATGATGATGATCCTCTTCGTGATTGGTTGTTGTTGCTGCTGCTGCGTTCGACATGGCGTTTTTGTTGGTGTTGGTCTCTATCTTTTGTGGTCTAGTGGTAGTAGTGGTAGTAGTAGTAGTAGTAGTAGCGTAGCGTCCCTTGTTCTACTAATGATGATGATAATAATAATGATGGTGCAGGAAAGTCAGTCTTGAAAGTGAACGAGAACGAATGCATGATCAACGAACGAATCTATCGATCGACACGCTGGATTCAATTGATTCATCGCATCGCTCCTGTTGTTGGGAAGAAGGATAGCAGATGGAGTGGCACAATTTTGATCCGGGACTTGACATCAGAATTCATGCGTTGAAAAAAAGAATGACAATTGTAACTAACCTGAACCCTGAACAGTAAATGTTTCGACAACTGGAAAAGTTGCGTATACTACTAGCTAGTAGTAGTAGACTACCAGTAGCTACTAGCTAGCTAGCTATTAGCGAATCAACACTTTAGGTTCTTTTGATATTCCCCTCTACAGTACTAGCTAGTCTACCACCGGAAGAGATAGTTAGCTGCCACTATAACTGGTAGTAGGCCAAAGAGGGAAACAAACAAAATTGAAACATACCCTCGTCTCTGTTTCTTGGAACTAGCTAGCTAGATGTGACTAAAGTCTGAAGGTTTCGAAAACACAGTGCTGATCCAACATCAAACTACTGTCCCTTTTCAAAATAACATCCTTAGTCTGTATTAAATTACCGAATGGAACTATTCGTAGTGCAGTGTCCTCAACGGTAAGTACCACCACCACGACCATCTACATTATTACTCTTTAGTTAGTGGATGACATCGACCAAAAAGTCAAAAATATCCGTCTTTTGAATGGCTTCCCGAATATCTTCTTTCTGAAGGGTCCGCCGCTTGTGCAACTGCGAATAATTCCAACTACGAATGCTCAGATCCAAAATGAACAGTTCACAAGCCTTGGCAAACAACACCGGTGCTTCGGCACTGATCATACGAACGTCTTCGTCGGACTTCATAATCCGCTTGATCCGTGCCAGTGGTAAATCGTTGTGATTCTTAAAGTCTTGTTCCGACTGATTCTCCAAGGCTTCAATGTTGCGCATCTCGTCCGTCCAAAAACTGCCCAAACTCGAATTCAATTGCGCCAAAAAGGCCGGAGAATTGCTCGACGGTGGTGGCGCCTGCTGCTGCTGCTGCTGGCCGGGGATCGTGGCCAAGGATTGTGCATCATAATGGCCTCCACCATGTGCCTGCTGCTGCTGTTGAGATGTCGTGACAATCGTCATGGGAGGTCCACCACCACCACCACCGGGTGCGGCAATCGAAATGGAGGGAGTATATCCGGCATGACTTGGTACCACAGCGGTCGCTGTCGTCGCTCTGGCCGTCGTAGTCGTATGGACTTGTCTCGCTGCAATGGGTGCCGGCAAGACAGAGGAAGGTGGAGCGGGTGAGATGATGGTCAAGGGTGTGGATGTCTTGGCTGTGACGGCGGCCACAGGATTGGGTACCGAAACAGCCGTTGGAATGGTTCTACTACTACTACTAGTAGTAGTAGTACTAGCAGTAGGGGCTGCTTTGAGAGAGGCCGCGTTCTTACTCGTTGTGGTGGACTGCTGCTGCTGCTGCTGCTGAAAGGACGTCTGGAGATCTCTGCGTTGCTTCTGATGCGTCCGATCCAATGCCTGCCGCTGCTCTTGTGTGGCTTTGGTTTCAATCAATTTTTGTGTTTCTTGTCGCTGCTTTTGTTTCAATTGATCCATTTTTTCCAATTGTGGTGGCGTCATGCTGGGTGCTGACTTTTTCTTGCTACTCTCGTTATTGTTATTGTTTGCCGCCGAATCTCCCTTGTAAATGCCCGCCTGGATTTGTGCTTGCGTATGGGCATGGACCAAGGCCTGCGCCTGCAAATGAATTTGTGTCTGGATTTGACTCGGCGTTCCTGGACTTTTGCGGGCATGGACGATGGCTTGCGCCTGAATCTGGGACAGGGCATTGATTTGCGAGGAATTCATCGGTACGAGCCCGTCGCCTCGTGACTTGGCGGCGGCTACCACCGCTTGTGCCTGCGCCGCGGCCTGCACCATGGCTTGGGCTTGTGCCTGAATTTGTTCGGGCGTGATATTGGCTTGTTGTCCTCGGGCGGCGGCCGCTTGCAACTGGGCTTGAAGCTGGGCTTGCAATTGTTGTTGAATCTGTTGTTGCAATTGTGTTTGCGAGGCCGTGGCAGGTTTCTTGGCCGGTGGTGCGGCTACCACGGGAGCTTCCCGCTTGGCACCTGCGGGAGCGGGTACTGCTGCTAAAGAAGGAGAATACACACAGACAGACAACCAATGCAATGGGATGGATGGGTGAAAACGAGTAGGTAGTTAGAGGAACAGATAAAGAAACGAAAGACATGCCCTTCTTTCCCAACCTCCATGTAGAAAGAAGTAGAATGAAATACATTGTAGTACTTTTTACGTACCTGCTGCTGCTGGAGTAGTAGTGTCCATTGGAACTGGCCTGGCCGCCACTGCAGGAGGTGCAGGAGCTAACGGCACAGGAGCTGGTTTGGCAACGGCAGCCGCTGGAGGCGCAGCTGTGCCATTGGTGGCCGGAGGAGGAGGATCAACTTCCATGATGGATGGATGGATGGATGAATGGTAAAAGGATATCTGTGTCTTGTACTAGTCCGTCCGTCAAAAGATTCTATTGTGGTTAACCACAATAGATAGATACTACTAGAAAGATGAGTTCTAGTAGCGGGAATGAATAAATGAATGAATGAAGCTGCGGGAGAAAGAGATTCCACAGTGATTCTTTATAATACAGAGGATGACTACTTCGTTTGCCTTTGGTGCGAAAGAGACAAGACTTGCGTTTCGTGGATACCTGAGGAGGATGAGATAAGATAGGACTCACTCAATTGAATGCACTCCTGATATATATAAGAAAGAGGGAGATTGCTGATGTGGATGTTCCTTCTTCTTTTCTTTGGAAAACAAAAAATGCTGCCAAGGATCTTCTTCCTTAATTTCAAATACTAAGTAGATTCTTCGCTGCTTCTTCGTCTTGATCCTGTTCCTTGTCAGAGTGGTTGGGTCGATGGATTATGAGCGCTCGAACCGAGAAGATCATCTGAAATTGCTCCAAATGGAGGTTGGATAGCAACCATGGCCCACAACGCCTCCAGTTGGAAGTCTTCCATTCGTTCGCTGGCACCAATCAAAAAGTTCTGATCGAAACGAAGCCATCCATGGATGACGAGATATTCGTGACACAAAGAGTCATGAATAAACCCCATCTCTAATGCGGACATTGTCATGGTTCTTGGGAAAAATATCAACGCAATCTTTTCTAACCGAACAGAACGACCTGCCTCCTCCAACGAACTGCCTCAACTGTTGACAGCTACAGTAGCTAGTAGCTAGTAGGTATCACCATGGTTGTATTAGCTACTGTTTAGCTACTTGGAGTAGCTAGCTAGGGGTCAGTTGCCCCGTTTCTGGTTTCTCCAGGTAGCAAGCTCATCGTCATTTCGTCTGAGTGGCTGGCTCACTGGATTGCAGTGGTGGCCCCTAGTTTTACCATGAGCGGTGGTGGGTGGGGTGAGGAGAGCAGGTATAGTCGGCGGGCTTTCATTTTTCCGGCTTGCATACTAGTATAGTATTCATTGGGAAAAAGTTCAAAGTTTTGCTCTACTTTATGGGGTCCATTCAAGCTACTACTGCAAAGCTGCTCTACGTCATGGGTGTCCATTCACGCTACTACTAGCAAAGCGAAGCTGTCCATCGACACTGACTCCCCAGTCCTACTACCCACTCCAGTCCACAAAGACTTGGGTCCACAACAATACTGTAGTTACAAAACATTCTCACCTGCTCTAGCCGCCCCAAACGTACGTTCTACGATTAGCTAGCAAGCTAGTAGCGAGGTCATTTTCTGGTTTTGGTTCCTAGAGTCATTTTGTGAGGAGAAAACTGAATTTCTGTTCAACCCTTTTTCTGGGTTGCCAAAATCTTTTCTAATCTTTTTCTGGGTTGCGCTTCGGTAGCTACCAATTCCAGAAATTATTTAGTACAGTAGTGGCTACGAGTAGTTAGCAACCCAGCGAACGAACAATAGTAGCACGCACCCAATGCGAAAGAACGAAGGCGTGAAACCAAAAAGAACTCGATGTGACTCGAGATGTCAAACAAAACGAAAACAAACACGAGGAGACTTTTGTGGCAAATGGCAGTTGGGGAAATCGTTTTCATGGAAGTTTTCAGGTGGTGTACCCCATCTTCCCCTGAACCAAAAGAGAGAAAGGAACAAACCATGAATCATAGAATGTCTTACCCACTTACAGCGATTTAACAGTCATGGGTCACTCCCACATGAGTTTACTGGAGTATGAAAAAAGAAGTACAAAAAATCATTCCCGTGCAGCGGGTGAATCGGATCTTTTGGAGCGAAGAATCGATCCATCCATCGATCGACAGTTTTCTAACTTGGATTTCGGCCCCAGCCCGAGCACAAACTATAGCTAGTTACCAAGCAAAACCATTGGAATATCAAGTCATAATTTTATCTTGTGTGTGTTTTGTTTGCAAAAACGTGCCGCTTCTCACACCCTACAAGTATTTTGATTCTTTTGCAATAGCCATAGTCATACTTACAGTATCAAACAAGAACCATGTTTTCTCCTACCAAGACTCTAGCGACCACCGTCGCCAAGGACGACAACGACGATGAGATGGACATGTTGCAACCACCCAATATTCATCGTCATCTTCGTTATCAAGACGATGCTTCCACGACATCGGTGACTTCGTCTTGCTTTGAAGCCATTTGGAACAAGGATTCGTCCGAGTCTTCTGAGCTTCAGAACATGAACAACAAAAACGAGGGATCCATTGTGATACCATCGCCCAGAGCATCGCCCATTCCAAGAGCATCCCCATCGCCGCCACCAGCCTTGTTGTCTCTGTCTTCGTCCTTGGCCCGGCTCGATCAAGAACATCAAGAACAAAAGAACAACCCGCAGACATTTTCCTCTCCTTCGGCTGCCTTGGCCGACCACCACAATAAGAACTGCCATCTCATTAGTGTGGGTGGTACGGCCATATATGAAGATGTGAGCATTGATGATTCGGTCAGCATGTTATCGGACGACGACGACGACGACGATGAGGAGCCGGAACTGGTGGCCATGAACGACGGATCGGCTCGTTGGAGTGATGATGGCGCTGCGGGTGGCAGCAATGGCGCCAAAAGTTCCGCTCCACCCACCAAACCCATTCCCATGCCTCCCTTGATTCCCATTGACCGCAGTCAAACGCCCACCAATGACTTTTTGACTCGGCGGTTCTTGTTGGATACTTCCAACCACTCGACCGGTCTCGATGATTTGACCAATGAAGACATTTTTACGACTTGCAAGACGACCACGAAGCACAACACTCGTAGCAACATGAGTGTGGCAGCTAAGAAGAAGACCGCGACGACGCCACCAACCGTTGGATCCTCGATAGTCGCCATGACCCCTCCTCGTCGCAGTAGTTCTCCAAATCCTCCCAAATCAAGAATGGTCGCCGCGATGGTCCCTCCTCGTCGCAGTAGTTCTCCGACTCCTCCTTCCAGAAGAACAGATGCCATGGTCCCTCCTCGTCGCAGTAGGTCGCCGACTCCTTCTCCGGGTCATCAAGACACTACCAAGAATACTGTCAGCTTGGATGACTACTTGGGCATTGGCAGCAGCAACAACAAGAAGACATCTCCTACGATGGTGAAATTCGATGCCACCAAGAACACTTCCTGTCCTACGAAAAAGAAGAAACCTGCCCGTTCTTCGGCGGCGCATTTCGTGCACCACCATCACCATCCTCCACCACCGCCGCAGCTGCAGCGGGACGGGAGTCATGTCTTGTCCTACCCCATGCCGAAAGACTACGTCAACCCGCAGCAACAGCAACACGATATCTTTGAGAAGCGACTGACATGTTTGCAGCGTAAAAACTCATTTGGAGACGAGAGCAGTCTCAGCAGTTTTACCAAATCGTTTAGTACTACCAAGTCATCTTCCAGAGAAGACTTGTTTGACGACGACGACGACGACGATGACGATGACGACGATGTCGCGAGCTGCCTCATGGGCGGCAATGCCATAGCAGCAGGGTCCACTCCCGCACGACGTCGTCCTTCTCCTACATTTTCGCTCTTGCAATACCAGCAACTGAGCTCCTCCAGCCGTACCACCAACTCGGAGGAAAACATGTTTGATGCAAATAATATGGATGCTTCTAGTAATAACAATGCTTCGTTGAACTCGATTACCTATGATATGCCTCCTGCGCCTCCCACACGCAAGAGGAGTGGAGCCGCATTGCCAGAAGCCGTATCCTTCTCAAGCCCCAAGAAAGAACCCGCTGTTATGCCTGCTGGTCACAGCGCATCCGCTCTCCCCAAGAAATTCCAGCCGTCGCGAGATCTTTTTGAGCCCCCTTGTGTTATGCCCCCCGTTGTCCTCGGCGAGAAAGAAACCATTGAGAAGACACTTGCCGAACTGCCCTTGCCGGCAGAGGACGGCCTATCCGTGTCCAAGAGCATTGCTAGTTTGACTCCGATCATGAACGACTTGCACGGCAGCATGCCCAGTCTCACGAGCTGCAATACTCCTTCTTCTTCGGGTGTCGTCAAGGAAGGGAGTACCACTGGAAGCAGTGACGACTGCGACGCCAAAGGAGGAGAGACAGGAGGAGGTACTGGCGGTGGCGGTGGCGATTCTTCCAGCAACGACGATGCCACGGATAAGGCTCAGTCTCCCACGCCACCACGTGCTGTCCGCAAACAGCACATGCCGGACGATGACAAGGCAGGTGCACGCCAGCCACGTCGAAACAAGCTTGAATCCAAACTTTCTTGGCCCTCCCTACCTTGGTCGTCGTCCAAGCGATTGAAGGATATTATGGAAGAAACTCCAGCCGAGATTATTCTGCACCGAAGACAACCAGCACCGCCAGTGTTAGCAACTGCTGGAGGCCATGCCATTGTCAGCCGTGATTTGGCGCTGGTGCCAAAAGGCCGCAGTACTGGTATGGTCCGATGCATTGTCCTCAATGATCCCCTCGGTGGTGGAATTGGCAGCCTCCAAATGCAAGGAAACGGAATCGAACCAATGGAAACCATTGTGGAGTTGAGCAAAAGGATGGACTCTATCTTTCGTGAAACAACGAGAGAAAATGGTTATGTCCGGGCCCGAGAACTGTATGATGACTTTCGGAGAAAAGTCGTCCGACTTCAGGCCCTCGAGCGAGCGCACACATTTGCTTCTGACAACGAGTGGATTTGCTTTTATCTTAATGCCTTCAATCTTCTCACTCGTCAGGTAGTTTGGGAAGGTCACACGGGTAACAATGTCATCCCAGCTTGGCCACATTCCAAAAGCACCCTCCACAAGTTTCTGGCGACCATCTCGTACAAGATCGGCGGCGAAATAGTTTCGGCTTTGGATATGCAGCAGGCCTTGCTTCAAGAGTCGCAGCAGCAAGATCTTCTCTGGTGCTGTAGTGCACAATCCGTGCCTGCCGCCTTGGCAGATCCCAGACTGCTGTTTGCCATGACATGGGGTACCTTTTCGTCCCCGCCCGTGACAACGGCAACTCCCGCAGCGCTCGCCGATCACCTTGATACGCAGGCTCGCTCCTTTTGCCTACGGCACATCAAGATCAAAGTGGATGAACACGGCTGTAACGCGGTTGTCAAGTTGCCGCTTATCTTCAAGCACCATCGCCAAATGTTTGGTAAAGATATCGTGACGACTATATTCAACCTCTTTAGCGACGAGCAAAAGGGGCTGCTCATGACCAGCGGTAGTTGGAGGGTTGTCTTCAGTAAAAATCACGACTGGAGTCGTCGAGCCCCCCACCAAACACCCCCACCTCCGACGCAGCAAGACATGATGAAAGACTGCAGTGCCACGCAAACCATGGATGAATCAAGTTCTAACGTTGACGTGGCCCGTTTGTCTCAAATTCAAGAACGGCCTTCCCATTTGCTCTGCCACCAGCCATCCGTGGGCAACCAGAAACCAATGGCTCCCTTTCGTCGCATCGATACTAGTCGCCGAGATAGGGAACACCACCACCACGATACGTTGGTGGATGATAGCAAGTCTGTCCAGCAGAGTGTCATGTCAGAAATGACGTTTGGATCTGAATTTCAAGCGCAAGGCGTGTATGAGGGGAATTCACCCGTCAAGATTCTCCGACCCGTCCCAGGTCGCCCTTGAACTCCACGTTTGCGGGTCCACCAACGCAAACGCAAAAAGTAAAAAGTATCCCACATTACAATGGGATGGGGGGTCGAGGGACCAACTAGATACACAACATCGGATTACATAAAAACATCGTATAAGTAGATTATTGAATATTTAAACAGTGGATTCTTGAAATTTTCCAGGAGAACAACACTCTTGTATGTATTTGCTGTAGTCGTCTTCCTCGAGCAGCTCTCCCATGGCTTGGGCTTTCTTTAATGTGTCATCATCTGTTTGAATTCGGCACAAGACGGTATCTTCATCGATCTCTTCATAACTGGGATAAATGCGTTCCACGTGCTCCACGACACCCGCGACGGGTGCTTGAATGACGGTCGATTCCGAAATCGTCTCCCATACGGTATGATACAGTTCATCGGCCGAAGTAATTTTGTGCGCATCCCAGTCAATCTCTACAATGCCATCTCCTGCCGATACCGGCCATTGTTGTTTTTGAGATGTAGAATGTTGGATGCCGAGCAGATTGGTAATGGAAGAGACATCTCCAATATCTTCCAACCCTCGTCGGGTAATGCCAACATCGACCAACAAGCCCGGCTTGTTGTTTATTTGAGAGCAACTAGATCCGTTAATAGTTGAGCTTGGAAATACAGTTGTTTCCTTGGAAGAAATCGCTCTCAGCCACAAATGACGGGGATGGAATAATTTCTTGCCAGCGGCCAAAGCTGCCATGGTTGTCATACTCTCTAAAAAAATCAAGGCCTGGATGGCTTTACTAAAGAAACCAAAAATTATATTCCAATGCTCCGTCGACGGATTTTGCTTTCTCTCCAAGCTTGAATCGGCCAACTACCACCTACAGCAAGGGGGCCAACACCGGCTGGCAAACTACAGAAGTACGTCGTAGTAGGTAGCATAGGTACAGCACGTCGACGGAGGATAAAGAAGAGCATACATACACTGCGAGTGATGTTCTAGCGTACAACAGAGCAAACAGATTCCTGCAAAGGAATCTTCCATCTTCTTGGATGAGTCATCACACTCAAATGAACGACGAAGATGGGAATGGCGACGACAACGGGACTGATTCTTTTAGTCATGAATCAATCGTTTCTTGGAGTGAAGTTTATTCCTGCCGGCGGGCGTTCCAATTGCCGTTACTGGTATGTATGGTACTGGCTCGTACACAACGTCGGTGGTTCAATGGATCTTTCTTAGCCCTGCCAGTCGTCAATCAGCAAACAATGCTTCTCCTTTCTTGATTGATTCATCACACAACAAACATTCACTCCTGTATTACAGCTGCATGTACGTCGTAGCTACTGGTAGTAGAGTAGCGTCAACAACAAGAATCACATCCAACTACTTACTAAAATTTTCCCCAAAAGTTGCAAGTAGCAGTACAGTACAGTACCGTTCGAGCTAGCTATCCAAAACACAAGAAGCAAAGTAAAACAACAACAACAAAATCAATCATGGGTATCAAAGGTCTCGCCAAGCTTCTCTCGGATGAAGCGCCGGATGTAAGTACGAATCAATGAATACAGTTTTGTACAGTCTTTCGTATAGTATGATGAGTTTGTCATTGCTGCTGCTGTTCTCACCATACTATACTCACAATGATGTCTTCCCCCCCAAATAAAATACACACTATATTATACACTGTAATTATTTATGATACGCCACTATGTTCACACAAGTGCGTTCGCGAAGTCGAATTAAAATCCTTGCACGGCCGTAAAATTGCCATTGATGCCTCGATGGCCATTTATCAATTCATGATTGCCGTCCGGACCGGCAATCAAACCAATCCGTCGGCCATGTTGACCAATGAAGATGGAGAACCGACCTCCCATATCCAAGGCATGTTCAATCGGACCATTCGGTACATGACCGAAGGCATCAAGCCCGTCTTTGTCTTTGATGGGAAACCCCCCGATTTTAAATCGGGCGAATTGTTGAAGCGTCGGGAAAAACGAGAAAAAGCCCAAGCCGCCTTGAAAACGGCCGAAGAAGAAGGCAATGTCGAAGAACAAGACAAACAATCCAAACGACTGGTCCGGGCTGGACAAAAAGAAAACAAAGATTGTCAACGACTCTTGGAATTAATGGGCGTCCCCGTTGTTTTGGCACCCTGCGAAGCGGAAGCGCAAGCCTCGTCTTTGGCCAAAGCGGGATTGGTCTATGCGACGGGAACCGAAGATATGGATGCGCTCACCTTTGCGACGCCTGTTTTATTACGGAAAATGACCTTTGCCAATGCCTCCAAATCCACCGTTCAAAGCATGTCGTATGCCAAAGCGGTCGAGGGCTTGGAATTGACGCACGATCAATTTGTCGATTTGTGCATCATGTTGGGCTGCGATTACTGTGATTCCATTCGGGGTGTGGGACCCAAAACGGCGCTCAAGCTCATCAAACAACACGGCGACATTGAAAACATTCTAAAGAATTTGGATCGACAAAAATATACCATTCCAGCGGCCTGGATTCCCAATGAAAAAAAGAAATCGAGCAAGGACAAGGACGACGATAATGGCAGTAGTGGGGAGGACGAAAATAGCAGTCCCAAAAAAGACGACGACGACGACGACGACAACGAGAAAGAAGAAGCATTGATTCCGGCCTATGTGGAAGCTCGTCGATTGTTCAAGGAACACGAAGTCCTCGACAACAAGGAGGTGCAACTCAAATGGAAACCCTGTCAAGCCGAGGCCTTGACCAAGTTTTTGGTGGAAGAAATGGGCTTTAATCCCGAACGCGTCGCGAGCAGTATTGAAAAATTGCAAAATGCCTACAAGGTCCATAGCAAACCCCAATCGCGGATGGATTCCTTTTTCAAGGTCTTGCCGCAAGATCCGGCCAAAAAGGCGGCGGCGGCCAACAAGCGTAAGGCGGCGGCCGCCACTTCCGGCAAGAAAAAGCCGGCCGCCAAGAAAAAGCGCTAACCAAACGGAAGAGGACACGGCGCAGCGAGGGTACTTTTTGCAACAGACATCCGTGAAAGAATTTATACAATGCAGTACAATACGGTCTTTTTCTTGGGCTACAGCATGGAACTGCAACAGGCAGGCGGGCGGGCAGGCAGGCAGGTGGAACGGTCCAATCCATGACTACTTTTTTCAATGCCGTTCTCGATTCTCGTTTTAGTTTGCTCGGATGTGGACAATACACGCACCACCGGGGTGGGTGGTGCTTGGTTGGTTGGCGGAGGAGGGATCGAACGACGAGCAAGCACAACAAATCAGGAATAATATTATCGATATACATATATATTATTTTTACGACCCAAAGTATTTCTGTTTATATATATTATGCAGTGTCCTTTGTTGTTGTTCATCCAGCAGTAAAGGCATATTTGGAGGTGCACTTCGAGTTAGTAGTAGCTACTAATAGCTAGCTAGACATGCTGTGTCACGTATGGGGTTCATGGGGCAGGGCTGCCCAAAGTTGAGCACACAAGTCAGGTCTGCGGGATGTTTGAGTGCACTTGTTGTATGGCCATTAGCTGTTATAAAATACAATATTACTGGATGCAGGGAGGGCTTCACACGATTGCACAAATCTGTTGTCAAATATTGCTTTTTTAAAGGGACAGGCGCTTCGCCCCCAAAGGAATTAACGGCTCGGAACCAAACGACTACAATACAAACTCGATCTGAACAGGTATCACAATAGATGCATTTGATTCGGCGCTGGTTTGTTGAGCCAAAGCAAAAGGCCAGCTTTGGACCCCGCCCGGCATGGCCGCCATGGATTCGGATGCCACTGTTTTCTGCGCGCTCCAGCCAGTCGTTTGGTATTACTAAAACCAATAGTGAATTGAATGAATGGAAACCCGGAAAGAGCTCTTCATCTATCCATGAATCGGGATTTCAAAATGAAGTCGGCATGTTCTTGGGATCACATTTTGCCGTATGAGGCCGCGACTTGCTCCTCTCATATGAAAAAGAAATCGGGGTCTCCCGAGAACTTGGGATAGCGGCCGGGGAAACATGACCAATCGTTACCATCCCTGCTTTCCTGAGGAGATTCGGCATTCTCTTTTTTCTCTGCTGCTGCAGGGGGTGTGCCAACATTTGTGTTGTCGTCTGGTTCTTTCCATTCATGGCCCGTTAGACCATCCACATCTATCTCCACATCCTCTGCGACAGGCGGTGTAATGCTACGTGTGCTATCGTCCCGTCCTGTCATTTCCTGTTCTGTCACATCATCCTCATCATGCCCATTTTGGGAATCGTCCTCTGCACCCTGAGGCGGCTTGTTCGACGAAGGACCATCTTCTTGATGCTCTTCCACAACCTCTAATTCCGTGGTCTTACCAGTATCCCTTCTTTCACCACTAAGGCCACTCAGCCTAGAGGAATAATCACCTTCCGCAAAGGAAGCGTCTTCTGGTTCCATTAGTTTCAGATCCTCCATGCGTTGTTGTTCCAAATCTTTGGCGGAAACTTTGACTGGCGCACCTTCTTTCTCGCCATTTCCCGTGTCCACAGAAATGCCATCGCCACCACCACCCTGGGATGATTCCACATGGCTGCTATTATTTTTATTATTATGATTGTGAGAACCAACATGCGACGCCTTGGTGGTGGTGGTCCATCGAGCCCATGCCGAATTCGTACGAGGGCGTCGTCCGCACAAGTACGAATTGGTGGGAATGACCGTGTGTTTGTATTGCCGCCAAAAGCCCCATTCGGGATGCGCCCGACGCGTGGCACAAAAGGGCAGAGCAAAGTAGGCGAAATGACTCCAAATCCCATAGGTTGGCAATAGCAACAAATTCAAATAAAAGATGGGATCGCCCGATTCGGCACCAAGTTGTTCATGATCTTGCTTTTTAATATAATCTCCGGCAATGACACTCCAAATGCCAAAAAACCAGGTAATTTCAAAGGCCAACACATAGAGGACGCATCGAAGGGCCGTTTGTCGCGAATGTTTGCGGGAGACTGCCGATCCACGTACGGCATATCGATCGGTGCGTTTTTCGGTCGAGTACACGGAACAAAAGACACACAACATGGCGACGGCCACAATGATTTGCGTGGCAAAGAGGGGACCGTGTCCCGTGGCTTTTCGCAAAAAATCCCAATTGGCACCACGTGCACACTCCACATCGGGATTTTCACTGCATTTCAATGGCGATTCGGCAATCCAACACAACCATCCCCCGGTAGGATTGTAGGCTTGATACACCAAAGGCAAAATGGCACAATACAGTGCCAGCATCAAGGGCAATATATGCAAGATGGGTTCATATTTGGTCAGCCACTTGTTGCCTTCTCGATATCGTACCATAATCAGGTACGCCACCGCCAATTCAGCATTGTACATCCACGACGACTTGCTGAACATTTGATCGCAAAATCCTTGAATAGTACAGGTCAGCTCGGTTCCAATATTGCCATAAATGTCCACTTCTTCCCCATAGGCATTCACAACCGAGGCGGGAACCATCCAGGTCGATAAAAAGGGTGTCACAAAGGTGTAGAGGCAATCGGTAATGGTGACGCCCAACAGCAATCGATTGGTGACTTTGGATAATTGTCCGGGGGTATTGAAAATGTGATGAATCAACAACCCAGAAAAGGGCCACGACAAAGCTCCCGTCACTTTGGGAGAAATCGCAATCAATTTGGCAAAGGTAGCCGAAGAAGGCATGCTGGTGAATATTATTGTTTGGATGTGGATGTGCCTTGTTATTCCTGGATCGTTGATTCCTGACTCTATCGCTTAGTAAGTAAGACGTATAGAAGATCACACTCCCTTGTGGCCCAAACTCCCAACCACAAACAGTCGATTGCGGTCTGACTTTCTTCTTCTACTTCTTGGTCGTCGTTTGTTGGATGCTACAGTACTCTAGGGAACTCAGCGGAGGTGCAAAGCAAAGGTGCAGTACGGGGCCTTCGCCACCACTTTCAAGTTTCAACCCTTGAATAATAGCAAATGGAGGAATGGAAGGGAAGACTAGCTACTAGTAGTTGACGTCCAACAAAACATCCCTCTAACAAAACGTGCGTGTGTCTGAATCGAACTTTGGTTTGTGTTGTTGTTGTCAGGACAATCCTGCAAGATCAAAGAAG
>ENA-ORBV01010432-ORBV01010432.1-microbial-mat-metagenome-genome-assembly--contig:-NODE-10432-length-14877-cov-4.517432_pt1 | contig 14877 bp, 16 predicted proteins | sample MGYA00237777_ERZ505514 | MGnify/ENA primary metagenome ERZ505514 (study PRJEB26160, sample SAMN06269048) | microbial mat metagenome | isolation source: Oligotrophic lake microbial mat | place... | reverse complement strand
CTTAGTCTCGTGGGCTCGGAGATGTGTATAAGAGACAGAGATATTCGTAGGCCGTGTACACCTTCGCGCCGTGCAGAAACGGCACCAGCGTCACCCCCAGAATCACCATCGCCAGCGGCAGCCCGAAATAGAACTGCACAAATCGCATCCCGTCGGTGGCGCCTTGCCCCGTGGTGCCAATGAGCGTGACCGCCGACAACTGCGTGGCCATCACCGACAGCCCCACGGCCCACCACGGCAGGTTGCGGTTGGCCAGGAAATATCCTTCAATATTGACGGTGCCCTTGGTGCGCCGCAGGCCGTCCCACACCACGTACACGATGTAGGAAACGAGGATGACCCAGTTGATCCAGTGCATACGGGGTCAGCTGGCGTAGCGGGCTTGCAGCGCCCAGAGCAGCAGCAGGGCGAGCACCTGCACGCTCATCACCTGAATGAGCGTACGGCGGAAGCGGGAGGGTTGAGGCATCGGCGGAATGTACCGTGCGGGGCGGGGTTGTGAGGTGGAAGCCAGGGTTTCCTACCCGCGGTGCGCCGAGCCGTCGACCGCGATCGTTCGGCGAGCCAGTTCCTGCTCGCGGGACCTGCCGTACCGGCCAACGCGCCAACACACTCTGGTGCGGCTCGCATCGTGACGACACGAATGCGGCCACTCGCCCTGAGCGGGCGTGCGGTGGAATCACCGAGCGTGAGCCTGACACAGCTCCTCAACGGCGGACAGTCCTGGCTGGCGGGGCACACGACGCTTGGCCTCAAAGACTATGCGCGCGAGATCGTGGCCTCGGGATTTCCCGGGCTCCGGCACCTCGATGGTCGCGCCCTCCGGGCGCAGCTCGACGGCTATCTGCAGCGGATCGTGGACCGCGACTTTGCAGAACAGGGTTACATCGTTCGTCGTCCGGATACACTGCGGCGCTGGCTCGCGGCGCTGGCTCGCGGCGTTTGCCGCGGCGACGGCGACCTGCACCACCTTCGAGAAAATTCGAACGGCGGCGGCCAGCGGGGCGGGAGACTCGCCCACGAAAGCAACGAGCACCAACTATCGCGCTGTTCTGGAACAACTGTGGATCGTGGATTCGGTACCCGGATGGCTTCCTTCTCGTAATCAGCTGGCACGACTCACGCAAACACCCAAACACCACCTCGCGGATCCCGCGCTCTCGGCGCGGCTGCTCGGCGTCGGTGAGGAGGCACTGCTTAGCGGTGTGACAGCGAACCACGCGTCGAGTGCCTCATACTCACCACGTGACGGTGCCCTGCTGGGTCAGCTCTTTGAATCGCTTGTTACGCTTTCTTTGCGCGTGTACGCGCAACACGCCGAAGGAAGAGTACGACACCTTCGCACGCGCGACGGACGACAGGAAATCGACCTCATCGTCGAGCGCGATGATCAACGAGTCGTCGCATTCGAAGTGAAACTGAGTGCGACTGTCACCGACGAGGACGTTCGGCATTTGCTCTGGCTGCGTGAGCAGCTGCATGACGACGTGCTCGATCTGATCGTCGTCACCACCGGCAGTCACGCGTACCGCCGGGCCGACGGCGTGGGTGTGGTGCCGGCCGCGCTGCTCGGTCCGTAACTCCTCTGTCGGCGACCATGCTCTACGCCGAGGCCAGCGCCACACTCGGCGCATCGGCTACGCGCCCGTCGAACAGGTGCACCTCACGGTCGGCGTGCTGTGCGTACCGCGCGTCGTGCGTGACCATGCAAATGGTGGCGCCGTTCTGGTGCAACTCCTGCAGCAGTTCCATGACGGCTTCGCCGTTCCTGGAATCAAGATTTCCGGTGGGCTCGTCGGCGAGCAGAATGGCCGGGTCACCGGCCACGGCACGCGCCACGGCTACACGCTGCTGCTGACCGCCGGAGAGCTGCGCCGGAAAATGTTTGGCGCGGTGCGTCATGCCCACGCGCTCCAGCGCCGCCTGTACGCGTTCGCGGCGTTCACTGGCGGCCATATCTCGATAGGTGAGCGGCAACTCCACATTCTCGAACACGGTGAGATCACCGATGAGATTGAAGGCCTGAAAAATGAACCCGATCTGCTGATTGCGCACGCGGGCGCGATCAGCCGGCGCCAGCTGTGCCACGGGCTGGCCGTCGATGAAGTACTCACCGCTGCTGGGCGCGTCGAGCAATCCCAGGATGGAAAGCAGAGTGGTCTTGCCGCATCCCGACGGACCGGAGATCGCGACGTACTCGCCGCGCTGAATATCAAAATGCACATCGGCCAGCGCATGGGTTTCCACTTCGTCGGTGTGAAAAACCTTGCGAATGCCCTTCATGTGAATGAGCGGCGTGCTGTGTGCGGACATCAGACGAGTACTCCACGGTGAGTCGTGAAAACGCAGGTGGCACGCACCGGGGAATGCCGTGGTGCGATGACGGGCAACTGATTGCTGACTAGCGAATCCGCACGCGATCGGCGGTGGAAAACGCCGACATATCTGACAGAATGATGCGATCACCGGGGGCGAGTCCCCTGATGATTTCAATCGTGTTCACCGAGTTGCGACCGAGCTCCACCGGGACACGAATCGCTTCGTCGCCGCTCGGCTCCACTTTGAACAGGCTCACGAGTCCGGTGCCGCCGGTCATCGCGGGACGCCCACTGTAGATCACATTTTCGAGTCGTTCGATCTGTATCGTGCCATCCACACTGAGATCGGGGACAGCGCCGGCGGGAAGCGGACCGTCAAGGGCGACATCGATGGTCACGCTGCCACTCTGCGCGGCGGGATCCTTGCGCACCACACGGCCTTTCACGATGCCATTGCGGGTGTCGATCGTGGCCGACAGTCCGATGGTGACGTCCTTCGCCTGTGACTCGGGCACGCGCAACACGGCCTTGAGCTTGCCCGGCTGCACCACCTTGGCGAGCGTCGTGCCCTCAGGTACCCACTGCCCGAGTTGCAGCGTGAGATCCTGCAGGACACCCGTCTCCGGTGCACGCACCTGCAACGAGCGCAAGCGTGCGCGCTGATTGGCCGCGATGGCTTCGAGTTGTACCACCTGCGATGCTTGCACGGCGATCTGCGAGTCGATCGCCTGACGCATGAGCTGCAACCGTTCTTCCTCGATGCGCAGACGGGTGGTGAACTCCTGCGCTTGCGCCTGCTTGTTGCGCGCTTCGAAACCGGAGATCAATCGCGACTTCACCAACGAGTCGGCGGCCGCGCCCTCCTGTGACGCATTCACAAACTGCGTGCGCGTTGTCGCCACCGTGCCTTCCTGCGTGAGCAGCGCGCTGCGCAGGTTGGTGCGCAAGTTCAGCAAATCAATCTGCGCCTGACGTACTTGCTGCTCCGCCTGCATGGTCTGAATTTGCAGATCGGGGTTGGACAACTCGAGCAGCACGTCATCGGCTGCGACCTCGCGTCCCGACTCGGACATCACACGTTCCACGCGCGCGGAAGCCTGCGCGGTGATCCACCGAATCTGTTCAGGCACCAGCGTGCCAGGTCCGCGCACTTCGCGCACCACATCGCCGCGGCGCACGGAGTCAATGAGCACGGCGGCACGTTCCACCGTTGGCGCGGCGGGAGACAGGCCGTTGAGCAGTACCGTCGCGACAACAACGAGTCCAATGCCGACGGCAATCATGATCGGGCGGCGACGTGATTTCTGGGGCGTGCGAACAATATCCATCAATCGTACCGGAGCGCCTGCATGGGATCGATCGACGCCGCACGGCGTGCCGGCAGGTATCCGGCCGTGAGCGCGATCGCCGTGAGCAGTGCAACCGCGAGTGCGAAGACCAGCGGGTCATGTCCTTCAAGTCCGAAGAGCAGCGACTGGGCCGCGCGGCCGATTCCGAGCGCCGCCGCAATGCCCACCGCGCCGCCGATCGCCGTCATCATGGCCACCTGTCGCAAAATCATTGAGCGCACGTGCGCACCATTCGCGCCGAGGGCCATTCGCACACCGATCTCGCGTGTACGCTGCGCCACCGTGTACGCGAGCACGCCATACAAGCCCACGCCCGCCAGCAGCGTGGCCAGCAGCGCGAACGCCACTGAGAGAATGCTGATCATGCGATCGAGGAAAATATTCTCGCGTACCTGCTGCAGCATCGTCTTGAGATCTTCCACGGGCAGGGTGGGATCCATCTGCTTGAGCATCGCAGGAACGGAGGTCAGCAGCTGCGCCGGCGGCAACGAGGTGCGCACGTAATAGCTCAGATTGCCCGTTCGCTGATCCTGCCGCCACGGCGTGAAGAACAATGGTGGTACGTCATCCTTCACGTGGGCATACTTGGCGTCCTTCATTAAACCGACAATGAGGATGTTCAGCGAGTCACCGCTCTCGCCGCGGCGCCCCATGTACTTGCCAACCACGTCCGTTCCCAGACCGAACTTTTTCGCGAACGCCTCGTTCACGAGCGCCACGCGGGTGTCGTTCGCACCGTCTGATGTGGTGAACTCACGACCCGCCAGCAGCGACATGCCGAGTGTGCCGAGATAGCCGGCGCCGACCTGATTGAGGCGTGCGTTGGAGTCGATGTCGGGGCCTGACTGAAATCCCTGCACGCGCACATCGGTGCCCCAGTTGTTGCCGGCGAGCAGCGGCACCGACGCCGTCGTCACCGCGGTGACGCCGGGAATATTCAGCAGTTCTTCTTCCACCCGCGTGAGAAAGATCGCGGAACGCGTGCTGTCATAGCTGTTGCGTGACGGTGAGATGGCAAAGGTCACGACGTTGTCGATGTCCGCGCCCAACTCCACACGGCTCACGTTCACAAGGCTCCTGAGAAACAGTCCGGCCGACACGAGCAGTGCCATCGAAAGTGCGACTTGCACGGTCACGAGCGCGTTGCGAAAGCGCGACGCGGCGCGGCCGCCGGTCATCTGACTGGCGCCGGCGCGAATCGCGCTGATGAGGTCCGCACGCGTGCTGTGCAGCGCCGGGAACAGACCGAACACGAGACCGGTCGCGATCGCCACCACGCCCGCGAACACGATCACCGATGGTTGCAGCGTGAACTGCAGCGACGACACGGCCTCCGGTGGCAACAACGACGCAATCAGCGAGAGCGTCCAGTGCGCAACCAGCAGACTGGCCACACCGCCGAGTAGCGCGAGCACCACAGCTTCCGTGAGGAGTTGCGTGAGCAACTGTCGGCGGTTGGCTCCCAGCGCGAGCCGCACGCCCATTTCGGTGGCCCGACTCGCACCGCGCGCCAGCAGCAGATTCGCAATGTTGGCACAGGCGATGAGCAGCACCACACCGGTGATCGCAAACAGCATCAGCAGCGGCGTTTTGGCCTCGCGATGAATGCTGCTCTGTCCGCGCTGACCGGGGTCAAGCGACAGCTGCCTGGCCGTGAACAGTTGCATGGTGGCGTCGCTCATGCCGTCCTGAAGCGGCGCCTCGACATCAGTCAGGATGGGCGTGTACAGCGTATTCATCGCCGTGGTCGCCTGCTCGAGCGACACGCCGGCCTTGCGACGACCAAACACGTACACCCAGTAGCTGCGCCGGTTCTCAAATCCGGTGAACCACGCAAACAGTTCGGTGCGCATGCTGATCGGGACGTAGACCTGCGGCAGCGTGCCGATGGTCGTGCCTCCGAATCCACGGGGCGCAACGCCGATGATAGCGAAGGACTTTCCGTTGATCACCATGTTCTCACCAATCACCGACGGCGAACCACCGAATCGTTCCTGCCACAACGCGTGGCTGATGACCGCAACAAAGTTGGCGCCGATGACTTCATCATCACCCGGCGCGATCAATCGACCGAGCGCCGGCGGTACGCCGAGCACATTGAAGTAGGAGCCGGATACAAACATTCCCGAGCCCGTCATCGGTTCGTTCCGCACGCTGAGGTTCGCGCCGAACGCGACGTGTGCCGCCAATCCCGTAAACACCGTTTGCGCGCGTTCGAGATCGCGGTACATCGGGTAGCTGAAGACGACGTCGCACTCGCCGGCCTGATTGCACGACGTGGACCCCGGCTTCGGCCCGGGCGCACCGAGATTCACGAGCTCACCGGGCGAGGTCACCGGCAACGGTCGCAGCAACATCTGGTCGAAGAGTGAGAAGATGGCCGCATTGGCTCCGATCCCGAGCGCCAACGAGGCGATCGCGATCGCCGTGACAAACGGCGTCTTTCGGAGCATGCGCAGGGCGAGTGTGAAGTGACGCATAGGCGGGAACGGAGCGGCGGTGGAAGCGGGTCGCGGAGGGATACGTGTCGGTCGGACACTTCCGTCGGACATCATGGATGGCCCGAAGGTTTGAAGTCGGGAATCGCCCGACTCACCGTACGGAGGCGGATCCCGGACGTTTCCGCCGCATCCGGGTCGAATGACCCAGCGAACCAACTCGGCGGTCCCGGGGTTCTACTATTTTCAGCCTGGCGTCCGTCAGTCGGACGTGGCTGCAATCCAACTCACCCAGACATCACTGACATCCATGTCCGCTCCTCGATTTGCTCTCCGTTCGGTATCTGCAGTTGTCGTGTTTGCAGTGGCCGCGCTGTCCGCGACCTCAGTGCAGGCCCAGCAGCCTGCGGCGTCCCCGCGCGATTCCGTGAAGACCACGATCGCGGGCGCCGCGCTCACGGTGGACTACGGCCGTCCCTCCAAGCGCGGCCGCGAGATCTTCGGTGGCCTTGAGAAGTGGGGCAACGTGTGGCGCACGGGCGCCAATCAGGCCACCCACTTCACCACGTCGAAGACGCTGAAATTCGGCGCCGCCACCGTACCGGCCGGTACGTATACCGTCTACACGCTGCTCGATCAGGGCGGCAAGTGGCAGCTGATCATCAACAAGCAGACCGGCCAGTGGGGCACCGTGTACGACCAGAAGCAGGACCTGGTGCGCATCCCACTCACCGTGGAGCAGACGCCGGCCGTTGTCGAAAAGATGGAGATCACGATCAAGCCCGCGGGCGCGGGTGGAGAGTTCGCCGTGCTGTGGGACCGCACCAAGGCGAAGGCGTCGTTCACGGTTGTGAACTAGGCGCGCCGGCGTTGCAAGGCCGGCGCGTCTCGGGGCGCGCCGGTTCGGGGCAGGTGCGGGTGTCGCGTCATTCAGGCGGCGCTGTTCGGGGGAGGTGCGGCAGGCGCTACATTAAGATAGGTTGGCCTTGGTAACAGTTGCCGACACTCCCCCGTTCCAATCCCGCCAGTTCATGTCTGCCCATACGGTTTCCCGAGGGCTCGACGTTCCGATCACCGGCGTTCCATCGCAGGTGATTCACGCCGCGCGTGATGTCTCGAAGGTTGGCTTGCTCCCACCCGACGCCCGAGGGGTTCGTCCTCGGCTCATGGTGCAGGTCGGCGACGCAGTGCGCGCCGGTCAGCCCATCTATCAGGACCGCCGCGACGAACGCCTCCGGGTGACGGCGCCCGTGGCCGGTCGCGTGGAGGCGATCCATCGCGGTGATCGTCGGGTCATTCAGTCGGTGATGCTCGCCGTGTCACCGCCCGACTCTTCCGATGCCGTTGCTCCCTTCGCCTCCTGGAGCCACAGTATCGGGCGTGATCCGGCGAAGTTGCGGGCGCTGCTGCTCGAGAGCGGCCTGTGGACCGCGCTGCGAACCCGCCCCTTCAGCGAAGTGCCGTCGCCCGACGCCACGCCGCACGCGCTGTTTGTGACCGCGATGGACACGCAGCCGCTCGCGCCACACGTCGATGTCATTATCGCCGAACGCAGCGAAGATTTTGCACGCGGACTCGAGGCGCTGGTCGCGCTGACAGATGCGCCTGTGTATCTCTGTCGTGCGGTGGGATCACACAGTGGTGATGGCGTGAAGGGCGTGCATGTGGCCGAGTTCACGGGCAAACATCCGGCTGGCACGGTTGGCTATCACATTCACAGGCTCGCGCCCGTCTCGCGCGAACATGTGGCGTGGCATCTCGGTGCGCAGGATGTGATGCGGTTCGGGGCGTTGCTGCGCACGGGACATCTTGACGCGACGCAGGTCGTGTCGCTCGGGGGGCCGTTGGTGCGGGAACCGCGACTCCTGCGAACGGTGCTCGGCGCCAATGTGCGCGAGTTGTTGCGCGGAGAACTGACCGCAGGCGACACACACGCGGCCTCGTCGAACGGGCACGCCGCCACCCGCGATCACCGCATCATCAGTGGCTCCGTGCTGACCGGACGACAAGTCGACGACGACATTACCGGCTACCTCGGTCGCTTTCACCAACAGATCTCGGTGATTCCCGAAAGCCGCGCGAGCGATTTCATCGGCTGGATGCTCCCGGCGTCACGTTCGTACACGTACCTCCCCGTGTTCCTCGCGTCGTGGGCGCGCCAGCGCGAGCGCGCGTTCGACACCCGGTTGCACGGTGGCCGTCGCGCGATGGTGCCAATCGGATTGTACGAAGACGTGATGCCGATGGATCTCATGCCCACGCACTTGTTGCGCGCCATCTCGGTGGGTGACGCCGAGTGGGCCGAGTCACTCGGTGTGCTCGAACTCGATGAAGAAGATGTCGCACTGTGCACGTTCGTCTGTCCCAGCAAGTACGAGTATGGCGCGGCGCTGCGGCGCGTGCTTGATCTCATCGCGTCGGAGCGATAGATGAAACTGGTTCGTGGTGTGTTTGACAAGCTCGAGCCGTATGTGGCACCGGGCGCGAAGTTCGAGAAATTATATCCGTTCTGGGAGGGGATGGAGAGTTTCTTCTTCACGCCCTCCACGATCACGACCGGTGGACCGCACATTCGCGACGGGATCGATCTCAAGCGCATGATGCTGCTCGTGGCGATTGCGCTGATCCCGTGCATTCTGATGGCGCTGTACAATACCGGCTATCAGATCCATCATGTGGTGGAGCAGGGCGGGACGTTGCTCGACAACTGGCAAACGGCCGTGTTCACGGCGACGGGTCTGAAACCCGAGGCGGGTTCGATACTCAGCTGCATGGTGCACGGCGCACTCTATTTCCTTCCCGTGCTGATTGTCACGCTGATCGCGGGCGGCACGGCAGAGGTGGTGTTCTCGGTGATTCGCGGCCATGTGATCAGCGAGGGGTTCTTCGTGACGGGCACGCTGATTCCGCTCATCATGCCGGCCACGGTGCCGCTCTGGATGGTGGCGATGGGCACCGTGTTTGGCGTGGTGATCGGCAAAGAGATTTTCGGCGGCACCGGGATGAACTTCCTGAACCCGGCACTCACGACGCGCGCGTTCCTGTTCTTCGCGTATCCCGCGCAGCTCTCCGGTGACGTGTGGGTGGCCGCCACGCAGCCTGACGGACGATCGGGTGCCACGTGGCTCGCCTCGTTTGCCGAAGGGTCGGGTCATCTCGAGGGACTCACGTACATGGATGCGTTTCTCGGACGCATTCCCGGCTCCATGGGCGAAACGTCGGTGCTGGCGGTACTCATCGGTGCGGCGTTCCTGCTCGTGACGCGCATCGCGGCGTGGCAAACGATGCTGGGGGTGCTGGTTGGCACTCTGATCACGGCGCAGGCACTGACGATGCTTGACGCCTCGACCAATCCGATGCTGGCGATGCCAGCCACGTACCATCTTGTGCTCGGCGGCTGGGCGTTCGGTGCCGTGTTCATGGCGACCGATCCGGTGTCGTCCGCATTCACGCGCACCGGCAAACTCGCCTACGGGTTCGGCATCGGACTGTTGTGCGTACTGATCCGCTCGGTGAATCCGGCCTATCCCGAAGGCATGATGCTGGCGATTTTGTTCATGAACATGTTCGCGCCGCTGATTGACCATGCGGTTGTGACCGCCAACATTCGACGGAGGGCGGCGCGCCATGGCCAACGCACGGCGTGATTCCACAGCGTACACGATCGGCTTTGCCGCCCTCGTGTGCCTGGTGTGTGCAGTGCCCATCGCGGCGGCGGCGGTCATGTTGCGACCGCGTCAGGAACAGAATCAACGACTCGACCGACTCACCAAGGTGCTCACCGTCGCTGGACTGATCGAGAGCGAGGAACGGCTGTCGCCCGAACAGGTCGAGTCGCGATTCAACGAATATGTCGTCGCGCGACCGATCAATATCACCGATGGCAGCACGGTCGACACGATCGACACCGAGATGTACGACCAGCGCCGGGCGGCCCGCGATCCGGCTCTTAGCGTGGCCGCGCCGGAGAACGCGGCGCGAGTATTGCGCGTCCCCAAGGTGGCGGTGGTGTACGAAGTGCGGGAGAACGATCAACTGCGCTCGATCGTGGTGCCCATTCAGGGTTATGGGCTGTGGTCCACGATGTACGGTTATCTTGCGTTGGAACCCGACGCGCGCACCGTCTCCGGGATCACGTTCTACGAACACGGTGAGACCGCAGGGCTTGGCGGCGAAATCGAAAATCCTCGCTGGCAGGCTCGTTGGATCGGGCGGCAGGCGATCGACGAAACCGGCGCTGTGCGGCTCGAGGTGATCAAGGGCACCGCCGGCGATCCGGCCACCGATCCGTATCGCATGGACGGACTGTCCGGCGCCACGATTACGGGGCGCGGGGTCTCCGCGACACTCGATTTCTGGCTGGGCCCGAACGGGTTCGGCCCCTATCTGGACAAAACACGCGCTGAGCGCGGGCGAGGAAACTGATCATGCTCGACAAAAAAACTCGCGGTGTCCTGCTCGATCCGTTGTTCGAAGACAATCCGATCGCGCGTCAGGTGCTTGGCATCTGCTCCGCGCTGGCGGTGACCACGCTGGTGGCGCCCAGTGTGGTGATGACGCTGGCCGTGATTGCAGTACTGATCGCGAGTAACGTGAGCATCAGCATGATTCGCAATCTCATACCATCGAGCATTCGCATCATCGTGCAACTCACGATCATCTCGTCGCTCGTGATCATCTGCGATCAGGTGCTGAAGGCCTACGCCTATGGCGTGTCGCGACAACTCAGCGTGTTCGTGGGACTGATCATCACCAACTGTATCATCATGGGACGCGCCGAAGCGTTCGCCATGCAGAATGGTCCGAAAGCGAGCGCACTCGATGCGATCGGGAACGGGATGGGATACGGACTCGTCCTGCTCTTCGTCGCGGTATGCCGCGAGCTGTTCGGCTCCGGCTCCATCCTTGGCTACACGGTGCTGCCACTCGTGCGTGACGGCGGCTGGTACGTGCCGAATGGACTGATGGTGCTCTCACCAGCCGCATTCTTCCTGATTGGCGGCATGATCTGGGCACTGCGCGCGTGGAAGCCGTCGCAAGTTGAAGTGGAGAAGGTGGTGGAAATCGAGATGGAGCATGGTCCGGACGTTGCTCGCCACGCGGCCTGAGGGCGCTTCCATGACCAGTCATTATCTCAGCTTGCTGGTGAAGGCGGTGTTCGTCGAGAACATGGCACTGGCGTTCTTCCTTGGCATGTGCTCATTCCTCGCCGTGTCCAAGAAGGTGGGTACCGCGATCGGACTCGGTGCCGCCGTCACCTTCGTGCTCGCGATCACCGTGCCCGTGAATCAGCTACTGCTGCAGAACGTGCTCGACGAAGGTTCGCTGACCTGGCTGCATCCCGCGTTCGCCACCGTTGACCTGTCGTTTCTCGTTTTTCTCACGTTCATCGGAACGATCGCCGCCCTGACGCAAGTCGTGGAGATGGTGATTGATCGCTTCGCCCCCGCGCTGTACTCTGCGCTCGGCGTTTTCCTTCCGCTCATCGCCGTGAACTGCGCGATTCTGGGAGGCAGTCTCTTCATGGCCGAGCGGGATTACACGCTGGGTGAGAGTGTGGTGTTCGGCTTGGGCTCGGGAATCGGCTGGATGCTTGCGATCGTGGCGCTGGCCGCTGTTCGTGAAAAACTGCGCTATGCCAATCCGCCGGTTGCGCTGCGTGGCCTTGGTCTCACGTTCATGGTGACCGGGCTGCTCGCGGTATGCTTCATGGCGTTCGGCGGCATTCAGCTATGAGGAGCTGACCACATGTTGACGGCTGTTACCGGTGTTGGTGCCTTCCTGCTGCTGGTGTTGCTGCTTGTGGCGCTCCTGATGGTGGCGCGCTCAAAGCTGGTGAGTACCGGCGAAGTCACCATCAGCATCAATGACAATGCGGAACGTTCGTTGCACGTGCCGAGTGGCTCGACGTTGTTGTCGACGCTGGCGAACAATCAGATCTTCATTCCCTCGGCGTGTGGCGGCAAGGGCACGTGTGGCGTGTGCAAGGTAGAAGTGCTCGAAGGGGGCGGGGCGCTGTTGCCAACGGAAACGAGTCATGTCTCGCCCGGGGAAGCTCGGCATCATGTGCGCTTGTCATGTCAGGTGAAGGTCAAGCAGGACATGAAGGTGCACATCGACGAAGAGATTTTCGGAGTGCGCCGCTGGACGTGCCGTGTTCGCTCCAACGAGAATGTCGCCACGTTCATCAAGGAGCTCGTGCTCGAGTTGCCGGCCGGCGAAACGGTGCCGTTTCGCGCCGGTGGTTACATCCAGATCGAATGTCCGCCGCACCTGGTGAAGTATCAGGACATCGAAGTGCCCGAGGCGTATCGCGAGGACTGGGAGACGTTCGGGCTGTTCAAGCTCACGTCCACGTCGGCCGAAGCGGTGCAGCGCGCGTATTCCATGGCCAACTATCCCGAGGAGCATGACATCATCATGCTCAACGTGCGCATTGCCACGCCGCCTCCGCGCACGTCGGGGCTGCCGCCGGGATTGATGTCGTCGTACATCTTCAATCTCAAGGCGGGAGATGAGGTGGTCATCTCCGGTCCGTTCGGCGAGTTCTTTGCGAAACCCACGACCAACGAGATGTGCTTCATTGGCGGTGGCGCCGGCATGGCCCCCATGCGATCACACATTTTCGATCAGTTCCGCCGGTTGCACACCGAGCGCAAAGTCACATTCTGGTATGGTGCGCGCTCGCTGCGCGAAGCGTTCTACGTGGAAGATTTCGACCAGATAGCGAAGGAAAATCCCAACTTCACGTGGACGCTCGCGCTGTCAGAGCCACGCCCGGAAGACAACTGGACCGGCTCGAAAGGATTCATTCACAACGTGCTGTACGAAGAATATCTGTCCAAGCATCCGGCCCCGGAAGATATTGAGTACTACCTGTGCGGTCCGCCCATGATGCTGCAGGCGTGCATGAAGATGCTCGATTCGCTTGGTGTTGATCACGAGAACATCGCATTCGACGATTTTGGCTGATCTGGTGGGATGATGGCGCCGGCGAACGCTGCAGGTCCGCTTCGTCGGAGTCGGCGCTGGTGGCTGATGCTGTTGGTGTTGGTGGGGATGGCCGCGTTCACCTATCTGCGTCCGTCGCGCAACGCGGCTACGGCGGTGGCGTTTGACGGCCGTACCATGGGCACGACGTATCGCGTGGTGCTCGGACCGTCAGGATCAGCCGCCGACGCGGACGCGCTGCAGCAGAGCGTTGATTCACTGCTGCTGGCAATCAACACAAGCATGTCCACGTACGACCCGCAGTCTGAGCTGTCGCGCTTCAACGCGTTTGCGGACACCACGCCGGTGTCGATTTCGGCGGCGTTTCGCAGTGTGGTGCAACAGGCGCTTGATGTCTACACGGCATCCGACGCCCACTTCGATGTCACGGTTGGTCCGTTGGTGGATGCGTGGGGCTTCGGGGCAGTCGAACGTAGTCCCGATCCGCCGAGCCGCGCCACGCTCGATTCACTGCGCGCGTTTGTCGGATCAGACAAGCTGCGGCTCAACGAACAGGGATTGTCCAAGTCTGATGCGCGCGTGCGTGTGGATCTGTCAGCGATTGCGAAGGGATTCGCGGTCGATCAGGTGTCGGTGATGTTGACCGCGCGCGGCCTGCCGGAGCATCTGGTGGAGATCGGCGGCGAGCTGCGGGGGCGCGGGCTCAATGTGCACGGCGAACCGTTCCGCGTGGGTATTGAAGAGCCCGATCCTGATCGCATCACTGTGCGCCTGGCCGTGGCGCTGGATGATCGCTCACTCGCGTCGTCGGGCAACTACCGTAACTTCTACGAAGTGGATGGGGTACGATACGCACATACGATTGATCCAAAAACCGGCGCTCCGGTTCGCCACACGTTGCTCGCGGTGTCTGTGCTGCACGTGGAGTGCGCGCTGGCAGATGCGTGGGCCACGGCGCTCATGGCGGCGGGAGCCGATAAGGCGTGGTCGCTGGCGCAGGCGAACGGAATCGATGTGTTGTTGCTCATTGACGGTGGCGACGGACGAGTGGACGAGCGGCTGACCGCCGGATTTCAGCGTGCCGTTCGTCGCATACCGAACTAGCGAGGAGTTTGCACCATGATGATGCTGGCACTGACAGTGGCCGTGATTGCGATCGCCATGGGCGCGATGGCGCTTGGCGTGATGATTTCCGGTAAACGCTTGAAAGGCTCATGCGGCGGAGAAGGTGGTGCCGATTGCGCCTGTGAGCTCGCCGGCCTCAAGCGTGATGGTCGCGCCTGCGCGAGTGCTGACGCGGCGCGCGAGCCCGCCCTCAGGGATCGTTGACCGCAATCGGGCAGGTGAGCGGCTCGGAACCGCCCTGCATCCCTTCCCGACGCGGCAACACCGCATTCGTCAGCCGCCAGTGCGCCGCGGCCTCGCTGCGGGGCGTCGAGGGTGTCTGCATCGCGCCCAGCGCTGCGCGGCAGCTCACCGGTGCGTTCGACAGCACTATCGAAAAGAGATCGACGAGCGCCGACGCTTCGCGACGAAGGGCGTGGTGGGTGTCGGCCCATGGCCCGAGCCAGAAGGCGGCCGCTCGCCCATCGGTGATGTCGACGACGTGCAGCGTGGACGGCCAGCGCAGATCGGCCTCCAACAGCCCTGCGCGTGGACGGCCGTCGTGGATCGTGCCCGAGAGTTTGAGTAGCATATCGTTGCGCGCGCCGTACAGCGTCACCCGGGACGATTGTGCGCTCGCGCTCGGTACCACCGAGTCGCGAAAGTACTCGCGTTCAACATCCGGCGAGACTAACGCAAGGCCGCGCAGCGGAGTAC
>ENA-ORBV01010431-ORBV01010431.1-microbial-mat-metagenome-genome-assembly--contig:-NODE-10431-length-14877-cov-6.693243_pt1 | contig 14877 bp, 10 predicted proteins | sample MGYA00237777_ERZ505514 | MGnify/ENA primary metagenome ERZ505514 (study PRJEB26160, sample SAMN06269048) | microbial mat metagenome | isolation source: Oligotrophic lake microbial mat | place... | reverse complement strand
GGCCATTGCCTTTCCGCGCGCGGCCGTGCAACTGGCGTTGAAGGCCGGGGAGAAAGTCAGCCTGGGAGGTGTGACCGTGCGCTCCGATGCCGACGGCCTGCGCGCCTACGTTGGCGATGCCGAGGTGCCCAGCCAACAGGCGTTCTGGTTTGCATGGAGCCAGTTCAGAGCGGGCACGCTGTTGTGGGAGCGTGGGCGCTGATCCGGTGTATGGGAGGCTTGAACCACCCTTTATGTTGACGGTCATGCCAACGCCGTGACGTCAAGCAACCAGTCGCTGCCGCCGATCGCCTTTTGCAGGCGACTTAGATCCGCGCCTTCGCCAGCGCCTCATGCACCCGCTGCAGCAATTGCGCATGCTTTCCTTCGCCTGCCACCGCACCGTTCCCGTACGGACGTTCGGTCGGCGTGAAATTTCCGTGACCGTCACGCCCGCGCACCAGCATCGCAATCGGCTTCTTGCCGCCTTCCTGGCGGACCCGCGGTGACACATACCGGATGGCGATGCCGATGCGCGGCACGTCGGAGCGGTTGGCGTTCGATCCGTGCACGATCCACAAATGGTGCAGCGACATCTGGCCGGGTTGCAGCACCAGGTCCACCGCCTGCGCTTCGTCCACGTCCACCGTGATCTCCTGGCCGCGCGAGAGCACGTTGTTGTCGGCAGAGGTTTCACGCTGCGGAAGATGCGTGGTCTGGTGCGAGCCAGGAATCACGCGCATACATCCGTTCTCCGGCGTGACCGACCCCAACGCCACCCAGGCAGTAGCCACTTCCATGGGCGACAGGCCCCAATAAGCGCCGTCCTGGTGCCAGCTCACGAAGGCCTCGTCGCCGGGCATCTTGACGAACCAGCTGGTGTTCCACGCCAGCAGGTCGGGCCCCAGGATTTGTTCGACCGTATCCAGGATGCCCGGTTCGCGCGTGAGCGCGTCCACCCATTCGAAAACAAAATGCGTGTCGGCGTTGATCTGCCAGTGTTCGCGCGGCCGCAGGGCGTCCAGGCGGCCCTGGTGGCGGCGCCGGAAATCGTCATAGTGCGCGCGGTAATGCGCCGTCTTTTGCGCGCTCAGGGCCGACAGGGGGCAGATGTAGCCATCGCGCTCAAACTGCGCACGCGACAAGTGCGCGGTCAACTCTTGGTGTGCCATCGTGTCGATTCTGATGCGTCAGATGGAAATGCGCCGTGCCCGCGCCACCACCGGCCAGCGCTGCGCGGCGACGCCGTCACGCACTGCCATCACCTCGCTGTGCAAAGCGACGGTGGGGCAGATATGGCGTGGGATGCCGTACAACACGTCGCCCACCTGGTACTGGTCGGCGCGCGGCGTCTGCAGCACCAGATGCTCTTCGCTGTGTGTCACCGCCGCGGCATCCTCCAAGCCGAAGATTCGCACACGCGGGTGAGGCATTTCGGATCCCACCGCCTTGTGCCCCAGGTCGAAACACAGCCGGTCCGGCGTGGGCTTGCTGATGACACGGGTAAGCAGGACGGCGGCGTGGAGAAAGTGGTGGCCTGGGCAGACGCCTTCCTGGCCAAAGTCCCATAACACGGTGGTGCCGGCACCGACCTCCACGTCGCCGCGCTGGGCGAGCAAGGCGAAGGTGGGTGTTCCGCTGGCGATCATGTTGGGTACCGGGAAACCTTCGCCGCGCAACTGCTCGCGCATCTTCCATACTGGCGCGAAAATCTGCTCGGCCACCTGCTCCAGTGCGCCCGGGTCGGCCTCGCGCACATGGCCATCGTAAGCATGCAGGCCCGCAGCCTGCACCCCCGCCGTGCGGCAGATCGCGCGGTACAGGGCGGTCGCTGCGTCACCAGGAATGATGCCGGTACGGTTCATCCCCACGTTCAGATCCAGGTACAGGGGAATGACCACATTGTGCGATCGCGCCAACGCCGCTATACGCTCCAGGTTGTGCGGATCGTCAACGATGGTCGAGAAACGCGTCTTCGGGAAGCGGCGCATCAGTTCCACCAGCCGCCCGGCATTCGGCCCCACGGGCTGGTAGGCCAGCAGGATGTCCTCGCCGTCGGCGGCGGCGGTCATCTCCGCTTCAGCGATGGTCGACACCTTGAACTTGTGGATGCCGGCAGCGCGCTTCATTGCGATCACCTGCGGCAGCTTGTGCGTCTTTACGTGCGGTCGCAGCCGGTCCGCGCCGCCCGCCATGGTGATCATGCGCTGCAGATTCTGCTCGATGCGCGCCGGATACAGCAGCAGCGTCGGCGAGGGAATGTCGTTCGCGTTGGAGATTTCGTACCACTCGGCCATGCTTGTGCTTTCTTTAGGGAAGGGTTGTGTCTGCACTATCGTGCCGGTACCGTGGCGCGTCAAGCACGGTGCCGGTTCGGCAGGCGAAATGTGCATTGCCGGAATTTAACCGACGAGCGGGCAGGCGGCCAGAAAGTGCGCTTCAGCATTTGCCGAAATCCACTGGCAACCCAACATAGTTCTCGGCCAGTGCGCGGGACGCTGCCTCGGAATGCACCAGATAGTCCAGTTCCGCATCCTGCACCTTCTGGCCAAAACCTGCGCTGTCGGGAAAGCGGTGCATCAGCGAGGTGAACCACCACGAAAAGCGCTCCGCTTTCCAGATCCGGCGCAGGCAGCGTTGCGAATAGGTGTCTATGCCACGGTCGGAGCGGTCGCGGTAGTGCTCGATCAGCGCCCCAGACAGAAACTTGACGTCGGTGGCCGCAAGGTTCAGCCCCTTGGCACCGGTGGGCGGCACGATGTGCGCAGCGTCACCGGCCAGAAAAAGGCGACCAAAACGCATCGGTTCGGCGACAAAACTGCGCAGGGGCGCAATGCTCTTTTCGATGGATGGTCCGGTTACCAGTTCTTCGCGCGCCTGCGGGTCGAGTCGGCTGCGCAACTCGGCCCAGAACGTGCCGTCGCTCCACTGCGCCAAAGAGTCGTCCAGGCTGCATTGCACATAGTAGCGGCTGCGCGTGCTGCTGCGCATCGAGCACAGCGCAAAGCCGCGTTCGGTATTGGCATAGATCAGCTCGTGCGACAGCGGCGGTACGTCGGCCAGGATGCCGAGCCAGCCGAACGGGTAGACCTTTTCGTATTCGGTGATGGCCGCTGCTGGCACGCTGGCGCGGCAGATGCCATGAAAGCCGTCGCAGCCGGCGATGAAGTCGCAATCGAGCGCGCGGTTGGTGGCCTGGCCGCCTTCACCGGTCTGGTAACGCACCTGCGGCGTGGCGCCGTCGAAATTGTGCACGCTGACATTGCCCGCGCTGTAAATCGTACTGAGGCCCGCAGTGGCACGTGCGTCCATCAGGTCGCGCGTGACCTCTGTCTGCCCGTAGACCATCACGCCCTTTCCGCCGGTGAGCCGGTGCAGGTCGATGCGGTGCCGCCGACCCTGGAACAACAGGGAGAAGCCGCCATGCACCAGCCCTTCGTGGCGCATGCGCGCACCCACACCAGCCTCGTCGAGCAGATCGACGGTGACCTGTTCGAGCACGCCGGCGCGGATCCGGCCCAGCACGTAGTGCGGACTTTGGCGTTCGATGATGACATTGTCGACACCCGCCCTGGACAACAATTGCCCGAGCAGCAGGCCCGACGGACCCGCGCCAATGATGGCTACCTGGGTCCGCATGGCATGTGCGGCAAGCTACGCAATCTCGGCCGACAACAGGCAACCGAACTCGCGCGCAAAATCGACCGAGATGCGGGCGTGCACCGCACCTTGCTTGTCGAAGAAGCGCAGCGTTCCCTGCAAGCCGAACACACCTTCGTGCCAGACATTGGGGTGGATGTACAGGCCGCGCTGCCCGTCAAAGCGGAAACACACAAACTGTTCGGGCCGCACATCGTCGCCAGGCAGGGCCAGTGGCACCAGGAAGGGCTTTTTCTCCAGCGGGAAAAACAGCTGACCACCGTCGGGGTGGTAATTGGCATGCCACAACAACATCCGCGCCGGCTTACGCTGGTGCCGTGTATCGGCATCTTCTGGCAAGGTGGCGTACGCCAATATGTAGTGCCCGCCGACGGCGGCATTGCGCCCGTACAGGACGTCGCCGCGCCATTCGCTTACAAACACGCCTTCGGTGGTACCGGCCTCGTCGCCGGTATCGGTGTCCACGGTGCGCCAGCCGGTCGCGGGCCAGCGCACTATTTCAACCTGGCACTGGTTCGGGTCGTCCACCAGACGACCGTAACCACGCAGGTTCTCGTCGCTGGCGTCGACGACCGGGATCGCCACCGTGTTCAGCCCGGGCGGCAAGTCGGGGTTCAGATAGTTCGGAGGTGTGGCCATCGCGGTGCAGGTTTACGCCAGACGGCTACAACATGGCGGCACTGCGCAGGGCCTGCCCGCTGAACCGTGTACCGCGGTGATGGGCCCCAATCATCTTGCACATCGCCGCATTGTGTGGCGTGGCAACGCCGTGACGCCGACCCAGGCGCACCACGGCGCCACACAAGTCGTCAATCTCGGTCATGCGGCCATGCTGCAGGTCTTCCCACATCAGCGAGCGCTCGGATGCATGCATGCGCAAGATGCGCGCCGCCAGCAGCCGGAACAGCCAGTTCGGCAGGCCCAGCAGGTGGGGCAGCAGCCACGGCCGTACCGCCGCCAACGTGGCCGGCACGATCCCGGCGGCCTTCATGGCGCTCAGCGCCTCGGATTGCAACGCCGCCAGTACGCGGCGGTAGTCGCGGTCCATCAGCTGTGTTCCCACGGGCAGGTCAGACAGCGCGTTGACAGGGTTGTTCAGGTTGAGCAGCAACTTGCCCCACAACACCGCACGCATGTCGTTGGCCAGTTCCGTGGCCAGGCCACAGGCGTTGAGCAGCAGCGCCATCTCCTGCGTGGTGCTGTTGCGTGCCAGGTAGAGTCGCCCGGCCGTGGCGCGGTGCGTGTGGGCGGACGATGGCATCACCACGCTGTACGAGACCACGGCGGCCAGTACCTTCTGGCGCGGCGCAATCGCCGCCAGGCGTGCCACGTTGTCAATGCCGTCCTGCAACGACACAACTGTACATCCGGGCGGACAACACACCGACAGTTCCAGTGCCGCAGACTCGGTGGCGCCGCCCTTGACACACAGCACCACCACATCCTGCCGCTCGATATGCAACTGCGCCAACGAGCTGGCCAACTGAAGGCGGTGGGGCGCAAGTTTGACGCGAAACCCATCCAGGTCGCTCACCGCCAAGCCGCTGACGGCGAGCGACTCGACACTGCGCGGGCGGCCCACCAGCGTGACCTGGCGTCCGCCGGCCGCCAGCCGACCGCCGACGTAGCAACCGAGTGCTCCAACTCCCACAACAATGAATCGCATGGGGTCTATGCTAAGCGCTCTTCGGGCCAAGCGCCAGTACCAATGATCCCGCGCAGGTTGCCATGGCGAGCAGTTGCAGCGGCCCCAATGGTTCTCCAAGCACCACCGCGCCCGAGACCATGGCGACCACCGGCACCAGCACCGACGACAGCCCGGAAACATTGGCTGGCAGCAGCCCCACGATGGAAAACCAGCAGACGTTGCCGATACACATTGGTACGAGCATGATCCAGGTGACGACGGCAATGGTTTGCCAGCTTGGCATGAACCACTGGCCGTCGCCCAGCACAACCGCCCCAAGGGTCATCGGCACCGCCCCCAGCAGCAGTTGCCAGCCGGTGAGCACCAGTACCGGGACCAGTACGTTGCCGCGTTTGAGAATCAGGGTTCCGATCGCCCAGCCAATGGCCGAGGTCAGCCCCAGCGCCAGGCCCAGCGGGGCCGACGCATAGACCGAAAAGCTGTCCACCATGAGCAGGGTCACACCGGCCCCACCCAGCACAATCGCCAGCACCAGGCGCGGCCGCAGGCGTTCGCCCAGTGCCAGCCAGGAAATCAGTGCCGACCACAGCGGCATGGTGAAACCCAGCACCGCTGCCTGGCCGGACGGTATCAGGACCGCCGCATACGTGCTGGTCAGGTTCCACACCACCAGGTAAAAAAGGGTTCCCAGCGTGACGGTGCGCCAATATTTGCGTGGTATCGCCAGCGGTTGCCCAAGCAGCCGGGCGATGGTCAGCAGCAGGCAGCCGGCGCCGACCATCGAGACCGAACGGAAGGTCCATACCGAAATCTCCCGAACGGCCAGTGGAAACAGTGGCCAGTTGGTTCCCCAGACCAGAGTCATGGCGACCAGCAGCAGGATGGCGCGGCGCGGGACGGTGGAGGCAGACAAGCTTTGGCGGTCAGAAACAGTGCAGCGCCTGATTGTCGTACCGAAGCTGCAAGCCCGCTGCAGTCCGTCCCTTGGTCGGCCGACGTTGCAGTACAGTGTATGACCCGGGCACCGGCCATGGCCACTCAAGAACTTACCCATCGACTCGCTGCGATCCTGGCTGCAGATGCCTGTGGATTTGCGCGCCTGATGGCGGCCGATGACCGGGCTACGGTTGCCGCGCTGGACGCGGCGCGGGAAGTGTTTCGTATCCACATTGAGTCGCGTCGCGGCCGCGTCATCGACATGGCTGGCGACTCGGTGCTGGCGGTGTTCGAGACAGCGGGTGGTGCCGTGTCCGCAGCCATGGCAGCGCAGGAGCAGTTGGAGGAGGCCATGACCGAGATTGCCCAGGAGCGCCAGTTGCGTTTTCGGGTCGGTATGCACCTGGGCGATGTGATCAGCAAGCAGGACGGCTCGGTGTATGGCGACGGCGTGAACATCGCCGCGCGCCTGCAGGCGCTGGCCGACGCCGGAGGCATCGTGGTGTCGGAGTCGGTGCGGGTGGCGGTGCGTGGCAAGCTCGGTGCCGGCTTTGAAGACCTCGGCGAGCAGCAGGTGCGCAACATCTCGGAACCAGTGCGTGTCTGGCGCGTGCACCCGGGCGGGGAGGCGGCTTTCGCCCACTCGACCAAACCTGGGCCACTGAGTCTGGCCCAAACCTCCGCTGATGCAAGGCCTGCGGGGCTACCTGAGCGGCCGTCCATCGTTGTGTTGCCATTTACCAACTTGAGTGAAGACCCCGGACAGGATTATTTTGCCGATGGCATGGTCGAGGAAATCATCACCGAGTTGTCGCGCTTTCACCGGCTGCTGGTGATCGCCCGCAACACCTCGTTCACCTACAAGGGCAAGGTACTCGACGCCAAGCGGGTGGCGCAGGAACTCGGTGTGCAGTTCCTTCTGTGCGGTAGCGTGCGCCGCGCCGGGCAGCGCGTGCGCGTGACGGCGCAACTGGTCGAGGGCCACAGCGGCCACCAGCTCTGGGCAGAACGTTACGAAGACGTGCTGAGCGACGTGTTCGAGTTGCAGGAGCGCATTACACACCAGGTGGTGGGCACGATGGTGCCGGAGATTGAAGCCGAGGAGATGCGTTTGTCCGGTTACGGCAAGCGCCGATATGCTGCCGCCGACGACATGGCCTGGCGCGCTGCAAAGGCCATGTCAGACTCGATCTTCGGCGCCGGCCCGGCGCGCTCGCTGCAGGCGATTGAAATTGCCGCGCAGGCGATTGCGCTCGACTCCGGTTGCGCACTCGCCTGGTACGTGTTGGGCAACACCCATTGCTGGCGCGTTTTCATGGCCTGGGCGCCAGATCGCACGCAGGAACTCGCGGTGGCGCGGCATGCCGCCGACATGCTGCTGTCGGTGGAACCCAATGACAGCCGCTCCTACTTCCAGCGCGGGCTGGCGTACGAGTTGTCGGGTGACGCCAGCGCCGGCGCCGCCGACCTGCGCCGTGCGCTGAAGATCAATCCGAATGACGCAACCGTGCTGTTTTACCTGTCGTTTGTCGAGGCGGCCGAGGGCAATACGCTGCGCGCCAGGGAACTTGCCGACGAGGCTTTGCGCATGAGCCCGAAAGACCGTTGGCTGGGCACGGCCTACATGGCGCGGGCGGTGTGCGCCTTTGTGGAGCGCGACTGGCAGGCCCTGCACGACTGGGCCGATCTGGCCATCCAGGCCCAGGCCAGCCACCCGATGCGGCGGGTGCTGATGATCGCTTTTGCCGCAGAAACCGGTGACCAGCCGTTGTTGCAAAAGCACCTGGGCCGACTGCGCGCGGTGGCGCCGGATTTCATTCCCAACCTGTTCCGCGGCGAGTACCGGGCGTTGCATCGGCCGCAACACATGGCGGAGTTGCTGGACAGCCTGCGCAAGGGGGGATTGACGGGTTGAGCGGGCAGGCTGGCAACAACGTACATTTGATGCTAAAGTGCGGAATTGATGCGATGGCATCTTTTCTTGACAATGCATGGAGTTGCACATGAGAACCACCCTGGCCCTGTCTGACGACGTGGTATTGATTGCGCGCCAGTACGCGGCACGAGACAAGGTGTCTCTGGGCGAGGCAGTTTCGCGCCTCGCGCGGCAAGGGGCGCGCTTTCAAATGCAACAGCCGGCGACGAAATCCGTATTCAAGAGTCGCTATTCGGTCTTGCCAGCGCGCGACCAGATCGTCACCACAGAACACGTGCGCCGGCTGATGGACGAAGAGGGGATTTGAGCAGTGCGCCTGCTGCTCGACGTCAACGTGTGGGTGGCGCTGTTCGACGACGCGCATATCCACAATTCGGAGGCACTGAAACTTTTTCGGCAACCCAGGCTGGCTGTTGCAAGTTGTGCCTTGACAGAAAACGGCGTTCTTCGGGTGCTAAACCTGCCGGGTTATGCCAACCGCGCGCCACCGGGCTTTGAAGCAGTGCGGCAAAAGCTCTCAATGGCCTGCGGCGACGTGAACCACACGTTCTGGCCGTGTAACCTCAGCCTGCGAGATTCGTCTGTATTGAACTGGTCTCACATCATGGGGCACAACCAGATCACCGATGCCTACCTGCTGGCATTGGCTGTCCACCACGGCGGGGCACTGGCTACCTTTGACCACCGTGTCACCCCGAGCGCGGTGCACGGGGCAACGGCGAAACATCTCAAGCTGTTGTGATGCAATTCAGCGCAGGTGTTTGCCGAAGAAAGCCATCGTCCGCTCCCACGCCAGCTTGGCCGCCACCGGGTCGTACTTCAGCATCGCCAGGCCCTTGGAATCCGCCGTCTCGTTGGCAAAGGCGTGCTTGGCCTGGTAGCGGTGGAACTCGAAGCTCACACCCGCGGCGCTGAGCTTGTTTTCCAGCTCAGCCACCTCGGTAATGGGGAAGGGCACGTCTTCTATCGCCCAGTGTCCCATCAGCGGGATCTTGATCTTGCTGGCGTCGATGTAGTCCAGCGGCGGGTAGCCGTACCAGGCCACGCCGACATCGAGTTCGGGTACGAATACGCTGGACAGCAGCGTCAGCGCGCCGCCCATGCAAAAACCGGTGACTCCAACCTTGCCGCTGCCCGAGCCCTTGAGGTGGGCCACCGCGCCGCGCACGTCCTGCCCGGCCGCATCGGCAAAGTTCAGCGCGTTCATCAGGTGTTCGGCCTCATTGGCGGCCAGCGCTACCTTGCCACGGTACAGGTCGGGCACCAGCGCCCGGTAGCCCTGGGCGGCCAGTGTGTCGGCCACGCCCTTGATCTGGTCGTTCAGACCCCACCATTCCTGAATTACGACGATGCCTGGCGCGTTGGCGCTGGCTGCCGGTTCGGCGAGGTAGCCGTCGACGCTCTGGCCGTCTGGTCGTTGGTACTGGATCATGGTTCCCATGGCTTGCTCCTTCGTGCTGTGGGTGGCTGCGTTTGGGAACATTGTGCACCGAGGCCGCCGCCGGCCAACTCGGTAGAAGCCCTGAGGCGCCGACCCTTAACGCGGCTACACTGATTTGTAGCCTGCGGGCGACCGCGGTAGCTGTCTGATTCAAGGAACCCCTTACATGGCGATCAAGGACAAAACTGCGGCGCGGCCAGTGCGTCACGCGCGCGGCGCATGGACCGTACGTCAGCTCAACCGATTCAGCGCGCGCCTGCATGGTCGAACCAGCCTGGCCGCGCGCGAAGACTTTGTGGTCCAGGAGGTGGCGCGTGTGCTGCGCGCACAACGTGTGCTGCTGGTGCGGCAAGCGCCAGACGGCATGCAGGTGGCTGCGTCGCATCTGCCTGCGGGAGAAACGCAGGCCGAACTGCTGCAGGCGATTCTCCCGTGGCTCGGCGAAGCCAGCCGCACTGGCAGAGCGAGTCTGCGGCATGGGCCCGACGGCGCCAGTGCGACAAATCAGCGCTCGTGCCTGATCGCGCCCCTGCTGATTGGCCGCAAGCCCATCGGGTTTTTGTATGGCGACGTGCAAGGGTCGATCGGACGATTCGACGACCAGGCGCTTGAGCTGCTGGAAGCGCTTGGTGTGCAGGTGGCATTGGCTCTGGATGGCGCGCGCCGCGCGCACGCTCTGGAGGCTGGAAAGGAGCAAACGTCGGTTGCGCTGCATACCGCGCTGGAGCGCCAGACTGCCACCGCCGAAGTCCTCAAGCTGATCAGCCGCTCGACTTTCGACCTCGATGTAGTGCTGCAAACCCTGACCGAGAGTGCGTCCCGGTTTTGCGGAGTGGACGCCGCGGTGCTGTTCCGTCCGACGGGCGACGGTGGCTTCGTGCCAGTCGCACCCTACAACATGCCGAGCGGCTTTTTGGCTGCGCTGAAGGCCCGGCCGATCCGCGCTGGGGATGGGTCACTGACCGGGCGCGTGATCCAGGAGCGGCGCGTGCTCCAGCTGGAGGACTTGCAAAAAGACACTGGCTACCGACCCGATCTGGCCAGTGCCGCGACCTTTCACACCATGCTCAGCGTGCCGCTGCTCAGGGACGGCGAGATCGTACTGGTGCTGACGATCGCCCGGCTTGGCGCGACCCGCGCCTTTACCGGGCAGCAGATTGACCTGCTCACCACCTTCGGCGACCAGGCCGTGATTGCGATCGAGAATGTGCGCCTGTTCAACGAGACCAGACAGGCACTTGCGCAACAGACGGCGACCTCGGATGTGCTGCGCGTTATCAGCGCCTCGATCACCGACACCCAGCCGGTGTTCGATGCTATCGTGCGCAGCTGCCAGACCCTGTTCAAGGGCAGGGCGGTAGCGCTCGCCATGCCGAACGAGGGCATGATCGAGACTGTGGCGTTCGCGCGCGATGGCACGTCCGCCAGCGAGGGTGGTTTCCTGGTGCCCTGGCCGCTGGATCGGGGCAGCGGTGCCGGCGCGTGCATTCTGGATGCGCGCTTGATCGTGGTGTCGGACACGAAGGTGGGGTCGCAAGAGTTCCCGCGTATGCCGCAGCTTGCCCTGGCGCTGGGCTACCACTCTGCCTTGTTTGTACCGATGATGAAGGGAGACCAGGCGATCGGGTCGCTGGCAGTGCTCCGCGCCGCCACAGGGGCATTTTCCGAGCAGGAAATCGTGCTGGCGCGCACTTTCGCCGACCAGGCCGTGATCGCGATCGAAAATGTGCGCCTGTTCAATGAGACCCGCGAGGCACTGGACTACCAGACGGCCTCTGCCGAGGTGCTCAAGGTCATCAGCGAATCGCCCGATGACGTGCAGCCGGTGTTTGACTCGATTCTGAAGACGTCCTCGCGCCTGCTGGACATTGCCGGTGCGGCGGTCATGCGCCGCGACGGTGACAGCTACAAGGTGGTGGCGATCTCGTTCGGTGCCCATGCGGGGCGGAAACCGACCGGCATCCGTCACCCCATCGACCCGACTGCAGGCCTGCCCGCCCGCGTCTTCCTGAGCGGGAAAGCCCTGCACGTGCCCGACTGGGGCGCCTATGCACTGCCGGATTTCGAGAAACGTGTTTTTGAAGTCGACGGCATCCGCTCGTCGTTGATGTTGCCGATGCTGCGCGGCGAGGAATGCATAGGCGTGATGACCGTGATGCGCACCGCGGTGAAGGCATTCAGCGAGAAGGAGATCGCGCTTTTGCAATCCTTCGTCGATCAGGCCGAGATCGCCATCGAGAACGTGCGCCTGTTCAACGAAACCCGCGAAGCGCTGCAGCAGCAGACGGCCAGTGCCGCCATCCTGAAGGTGATCAGTGAGTCGCCCACCGATGTGCAGCCAGTCTTCGTTGCCATTGTGGAGATGGCCTGGGAGTTGTCAGAAGGCATAGCCCTCGCCAGTGTGGTCTGTCGAGAAGGCACCAGCATGCGCCAGATGGTTTTTCGGCATGGTGCCGAATTCAAGCGTGAACCATCGGCAAAGACCCACCCGATCAACGCCGCCGCCAACTTTCCGTCGCGCGTGATCGTCGGCAAGGCCGTGCTGCACATACCGGACTGGTCGGCGATCGACCTTCCGCCCCATGAACAGGCCGTGTATGACGAGACCGGTACCCGCTCAGCGCTGATGCTGCCGATGATGCGTGGCGATGAGTGCCTTGCCGCGCTGATTGTGACGCGCACCATCGCACGCGCCTTCACGGCCAAGGAGATTGCCGTGCTGCAGTCCTTCGTCAACCAGGCCGAGATTGCGATCGAGAACGTGCGCCTGTTCCACGAAACGCAGGAGGCACTGGAGCGGCAGACCGCGACGGCGGACATCCTGACCGTCATCAGCGAGTCGCCCACAGACGTGCAGCCGGTGTTCGATGCCATCGCGGAGCGGGCTCGCGTGTTGTGCGGCGCGGCGCTGGGCTTCACGACGCGTTTTGATGGCGAGAATATGCACCTGGTCGGTTACCACGGCACCTCGAAACAAGCCGAAGCGATCATGCGCTCGTCTTTTCCGCGCAAGGCGGATTCCGGTTCGATCAACGGCCGCTGCATTCTGGCGCGCGCTCCGGTGCAGATTTTCGACAACCGGGTGGAACCCGGATACCAGCTCAAGGCGGAAATGGGCGCTGCCGAGTTGCGCAGCATGATGGCGGTGCCCATGTTTCAGGGCACGAAAGTCATCGGCGCCATTGGCGTGGCACGCCATGAACCTGGCGAATTTCCCAAGAAGGCGTTCGCTCTGCTCAAGACTTTCGCCGATCAGGCCGCCATTGCGATCCAGAACGTGCACCTGTTCGAAGAGACCCAGGAGGCGCTGGAGCAGCAGACCGCCTCGGCCGAGGTGCTACAGGTGATCGGCAACTCGGTGGCCGACACCGCGCCGGTGTTCGAAAAAATTCTGGATAGCTGCCAGCGCCTGTTCAAGACCGACCAACTGGCGATCTACCTGGTGCACGAGGACGGACAGGTGCACGTCGGCTCCTTGCGCGGCGAGTGGATACAGGGCATGTCGGCGACGTTGCCCAAGCCGTTCGACCAGACCGTAACCGGGCTGGCGATCCGGGAGCGGCGCGCGGTCTACATTGCAGACGCGGCGGCGAGTCCGGATCTGACCGCGACCGTTCGCGACGCGCTGCAGCGTCTTGGCAACTATTCCGTCGTGTTCGCTCCGATGGTCTGGAACGGCCAGGGCATCGGTTCGGTGGCGGCATTGCGCCATCCGCCCAGCCCGTTCACCGAGAAAGAGATCGCGCTGCTGCAGACCTTCGCTGACCAGGCCGTGATCGCGATCCAGAACGCGCGCCTTTTCAACGACACCAAGCAGGCGCTGGAGCAGCAGACGGCTACGGCCGAAGTGCTGCAGGTGATCAGCAGCTCGGTGGCCGACACGGCGCCGGTCTTTGACAAGATTCTGGACAGTTGCGAAAGGCTGTTCGACTCCGACGAACAAGGTGTCGTGGTGATCGGACAGGACGGCCTGGTCGCGCTGGCCGCGCACCACGGCAAGGCGCTGGCCGTGCTGCAGGAGTACTACGCACGCGGAATTCCTGCTGCATCTTATGCCCGTAGCATCCTGCGCGGCACGCCAATCCACTTGGTCAATGCGCTCGATGCGAAGGTGCACTCCGGCATGCGCGAGGTGGCCGAGTTGCTGAACCGGCCTGGCGTCGACTTCGGCGCCTATTCGCAGGTCCTCGCGCCGATGGCGTGGGAGAACACGGCTGTTGGTTACCTTTACGTGATCCGCAAACCCGCGACTGGATTCAGCGCCAAAGAGATCGCGCTGCTGGAAACCTTCGCCGACCAGGCCGTCATCGCGATCCAGAATGCGCGCCTGTTCAACGAGACCAAGGAGGCTCTGGAGCAGCAGACCGCCTCGGCCGAAGTGCTGCAGGTGATCAGCCAGTCTGTGTCGGACTCGCGCCCCGTGCTGGAAAACATCTTGGGGAGCGCGCAAAGGATCCTGAACACCAACTACGTGAACATCGGACTGATCGGCGACGATGGTCTGGTGCATCTGGACGTCAACCCGGTGCCGCAGTTTCCCGGGGATGCCCTGTTTCCCAAGGTGGTGGAATACCTGCAGCGCAGCTTTCCGGCGCCATTGCGCTCGTCGATGCACGGGTACGTCGCGCACAAGCGGGTCGTGCTCCACTATCCGGATGTATTGCAGGGCGAAGGCGTTCCGGCCGACGTGCGTGAAGGGACCAGGTGGATGGGAAACCATTCCCAGTTGTATGTACCCCTGGTCTGGAAGGGCAAGGGCATAGGCGCATTCGGCATTGCGCGTTTTCCGGTCAAGCCCTTCAGCGAGAAGGAGATCGGGCTGATCAAGATCTTCGCCGACCAGGCGGTGATCGCGATCCAGAACGCGAACATGTTCAAGGAGACGCAGGAAGCCCGCGCCGCCGCCGAAACCGCCAACGAAGCCAAGAGCAGCTTCCTGGCCACCATGAGCCACGAGATCCGCACGCCCATGAACGCGGTGATCGGCATGAGTGGTCTGCTGCTCGACACGCCCCTGAACGCCGAGCAGCGCGACTTCGCCAGCACGATCCGCGACAGCGGCGACGCGCTGCTGACCATCATCAACGACATCCTCGACTTCTCCAAGATCGAGGCCGGGCGCATGGACATCGAGGCGCACCCGTTTGACATCCGCGAGTGTGTGGAGTCGGCGCTGGACCTGATCAGCACGCGCGCCGCCGAGAAACGGCTCGACATCGCCTATCTGTTCGAGGGCGAAGTGCCGGTGGCGGTGAATGGCGACGTGACGCGGCTGCG